>OKRS01001560.1_pt1 | contig 14815 bp, 8 predicted proteins | sample 1601191 | NCBI WGS metagenome assembly OKRS01 (sample SAMEA3541509, study PRJEB24748) | human gut metagenome | biome: human gut; feature: human-associated habitat; material: faeces | place: China | collected 2012
GCGGATGCACGCCCATGCCGTGTGTCCGCTTCCTTCGGCGTCGCGGCCCCGCTGGGCTGCGTGATCTTTTTTTGCTTTTGTCAGAATTGTGGCTTACACACCATGTGTTCAGTGCTTTCCGCATGTGCGAGACGAGGGGTGGTATCACCACTCTTGGTGTGCTCTGCGTGCTGCCGAAACTCCCGGCCCCCGCTTGTTAAAACGACTAACTTGCCGTTTTCTGAGATCGGGTAGCCTTCATTGATTCCAGCGGTGCAAAAGCAGCAGTTCACGCCAAACAGCCCCGGTCCCCTATGAAAGGGACCGGGGCTGTTTTTTTGTGTCACTTCATGGAGCGTGCCAGGAACGCGGCGATCTGCGCTCTCGTGCAGGTGGCGTTGGGATCGAACTTGCCGTTGCCGATGCCGGTGGTGATGCCGTTCTCCACGGCCCAAGCCACGGCCTGCGCGTAATAGCTGTCAGTGGGAACATCGGTGAAGTTCGCCGCACCGCCCGCCGTGGGCTGGCCCACGGCCCGCCACAGCATGGTGACCATCTGGGCGCGGTTGATGGCGGCGTTGTGGTTCGCGCCGTCGGAAACGCCCTTGTCCTTGGCCCAGTTCTGTGCCTTTTCGTACCAGGTGTTACCGCCGTTCAAGTCCGCGCCGTTCTGCCGCGCAAGGATCGTCCAAAGCTGGGCGCGGGTGGTGGAGGCGTTGGGCGCGTAGATCGTGGCGCTCATGCCGTTCACCAGTCCGCGGGCACTCACGAAGTCGATCTCGTCCTTGGCCCAGTGGTTCCGGGTGTCGATGAAGCCCTTGGAGTTGTCAACGATCTTCACCGTCGCGCTGCCGTCCACGGTCAACTGGATACCGTCCTCGGTGGGAATGGAATCCTTCAAAATTTCCTCCGTGCCGTCGGGGTGGACGAGCACCGCCACCGTACCGGGGGTCACGTTGGAAACAGGAATTTCCACCTTGGTCTCGCCCGCGCCCTTGGGAAGCTCGATGCTCACCGTGGGGGCGGTGCTGCTGTTCCGGGTGGCCTCGACCTCCACGGGAACCTTGACCGCCGCGCCGTTCTTCTTCGCGTCCTCAACGGCCTTGCCGCTGACCTTGGCCGCCGCCTCGGTCTGGCCGTTTTTGTCGGTTTTCACCGTACCGGTGGAGCCGTCAGCGGCCTTGTTCTCGGTGACGGAACTGCCGTCCTTCTTCGTCTCGGTCTTGGTCACGGAGCCGTCCTTGCCGGTGGTGGTTTGGGTCACAGAGCCGTCTCTCCGGGTCTCGGTCTTGGTGGTAGAGCCGTCGGTATTGTTCTTCGTCTCCGTCTTGATGACCGGATTGCTGTCATGGCTGTCCCGGTCGGAGGAAGATCCGCCGGAACTGCCGCCCGTAGAGCCGCCGGGCTGAGAGGGCGTGGTATCGCCGGTAACGGTGACCGTGCAGGTGGCGGATTTGCCCGAACCGTCTGCCGCGGTGGCAGTGATCGTCGCGGTACCAACCTTGACCGCCGTCACGGTGCCGTCAGGGGCTACGGTGGCAACATCCTCGTCAGAGGACGCCCACTTCAAAGTCTTGTTGGCGGCGTTCTCAGGCGTGACCATGGCGGTCAGCGTTTCGCTGTTTCCAACAGAAATCGAAGTTTCCGCCTTGTTAAGCGTGATTTGGGAAACAGGGACGATCTCGGGCGTCACGGTGCGGACATAGCCGCAGATGTTGCAGGTGGTGTCCGCGTCATCGTCGTAGATGTGCGCCGCTGTATCCTTGATGCTTTCGGACTGATTCGGGCAGTTCGCATCAGTGCATTCGTGCCAGTGGTTCGTACCGTCCTTGCTCCAATCGCCGTAGCGGTGCTCATGCGCGGGCGGCGTCACGGTGAGCGTCGCGGGCTCGGAGTATACGGGAGGCGTGCTCACGCGGTCACTGCCCGTATGGTTGTTCGTGTTCCAGAGCACACAGCGGAACAGTTGGCCGCTCTGCGCTGCCGTGACGGACGGGATCGTGTAGCTGGGAATGTAGTTCCAATCGTCCTCCTTATGACTGATGCCGCTGGCGCCTTCGATGTCCGTCCAGTTTTGGCCGCCGTCGGTGCTGCTCTGCCACTGATACTCCAGCGTGTTGAGATATTGATCGATCAGCTTGGCGGAGAATGTCACCGAATCACCCGCAGCCGCGGACACGCTCTGCGGCTGCTCCGTGACCACGGGCGTGACGCACACATTGAGCCGCCAGTAACCGGTCACGGTTTTGACCGTATTGTCGGGATAGGTCAGCGTGACATGGAAGCAAACACTCTGATAGTCCATCTCATCCGTGATGGTGATGGGATAGGATTCGCCCGCGGGTGGGATCGCAGCCCACTCCTCTTCCGTTGGCATAACGTTTCTGCAGTACTTCCAGCGGTATTTTGCTGTGACGCCCGTCAGAGAGCTTACGGGATACCAGGTACTATTGTCGTATAAACCGGCGATAATCGTTGCGATCTCGCCCTGAATGAAGTCGCCGTTTCCCCGCATGGGCGAGGCCGCGCCGCGCAGATATGCGGGACAGTAGTACGAGGTAAATGTATGGGAATATGTCGTGCCATCCTTATTCGTCGCCGCGCTGCGGAACTTTGCACCGTGCAGGGACAGGGGCAGGATCGCCTGATAGGTGGCTTCGGTCGCGCCCTCGATGTTCTCCCAGGTCTCGCCGCCGTCCCGGCTGACCTGCCATTGCAGCGCGGGCGCGGGCGTGCCGGTGACATCAACGGTCAGGGTCATGTATTCATTGCTTTCGACCACGCGGCTGACATCCTCCTCCGGGCTGGTGAACTCCGGCAGGTCGCCGGTGGTCATGCTGCCGTCCGACTTGGGATAGTATTTGTTCCCGCCGACGGTCACAGTCTCCACCTCCGCGTCCTTGGGGATCCAGAGGTAGAGCTTTCCGCTGCCGTCGGTGGTGACATGGCTGTCGTTGAATGCCGTACCTGCCGGGAGACCGGAAAGGGTGACATCCTCCACGGCGGTGTTCTTTTGCGAAAGGGTCAGAGTGACCTTTTTCAGCTCATTGCCGCCGGAATCTTTCACGACTGTGTTCACCGGAACATCCAGATCGACACTGCCGCCGTTGATGACAACGTTGGCGCAGTTGACCGTGCCCAGACCGAAGACCAGGCTGTTTGAGATGGTGAGTTTCCCAAGCGTCGTTTCCGGCTTGTTCGTGCAGTTGTTGATGAGCGTGATGCCATTGAATGTCAGGGAGGCACCGGTGCTGCCGTCCATGGCGTGGTCGCCGCGGAGCGTCAGCTTTTCACCGCCGGACTGCCCCTTGATGGTCAGACCGCCCGAACCCTTGAGCGTCCAGACCGCGTCGGTGCTGCCTTCGTTGGACCTCATGACACTCTCAGTGTTTTCCATCAGCACGATGGAGAGCTTCGAGCGGTCATCCAGCTCCACGCGCTTGTTCGGACCGCTCAGGTCCAGTCCGTTGAGCTTGACCTCCGCCTCGCCGCCTGTAAGCATACGGATGCCGAAGTCTGTGATAAACTTCCAATCCGCCTGGAGCTTGACGTCTTTTTCCGGGTGATAGCCGATCCAGGTGTCCTTTGCAGAGTCCCCCAGATAGCCCGCACAGAGCGCGGTGTTGTCTCCGCCAGGGGTGCCGCGGAAGGCGAGCACGCCCGAGGCGAGGAGCAGGCTGAGCAGGATCATCTTGCCGCTGGCGCTGTTGTCGGCGGTGGTGATGATGGGCGCGTCTTTCTGCGGATCATGGATGAAGCCGACCGGCGAGCTGCCGTCGTCCTGAAAGCCCTCCACACTCATGATCCTTGTACCGTTCGGAAGCCAGAGGTAGACAGTGTTGTCGCCGACGAGCATGGTGAGATCCTTAATAATGTCATCGTTGACAGTGTTGGGGATATTCACGCGCAGTTGTGTGACCAACGGGTAAAAAGTCGACTGCATGGTGCCGCTGGTAGCGTTGGTGCGGTAGGCGATCATCATGAGGTTCCGGCTCTGGTTCATGTCCTCCAGCTCGACCTTTGTCCGGTAAACAGGATTGCCGCTGTGATCCGTGACACCGGTGACCGCCTTGCCGGAGGTATCCGTCAGGTTGGCGTTGCTCCTACGGTCGATCTTCACCGTGCCGCCGGAGTGCTCCCCCTCCAGTGTGCTGCGCGTGACGCGCAGGTTTCCGGCAAAGTCGGCGCTGATCCAGCAGTTTTCAACGGATACGTTGGCTCCCGTTCCGCCGATGGTCTTACCTGCGGCGTAAACGGCGCAGTCCTTGAAATTCACAGTTGCGCCGCTTGCCGCCGAAAGACCGCCCATGAGCGCCAGTGAGGACTGCGCCATGCCCCCGCCGATGAGGTTCAGCGTGCCGCCCTGCTCCACATAGATGGCGGGTGCGCTGCCGCTTTTCAAATAGCTCTTGCCTGTGAGCTTCAGGTTCAGCGTCGCGCCGCTGCGCACGGTAAGAAAGGTGTGATCGCGCACGATTGCAAGACCATCGAGCACGACGGTATGCTCACCCTCCCGCACATCGATGCCGTAGTAATTATTGTAGTCCGATGCAAGGACCCTGCTGAAGCCCTCTTTGAGGTTCAGCTCCTGCTGCGTGCTGCCGGAGCTGTAAACATTCTGCTTGACGGAATCTGTATCCCCGGGGCGGTCGGCGTTGCGATAGTACCAGGTTTTTCCCTTGTTGTTTTGGTCCTCATTGTAGCTGAGCACCAGCACGGCATTTCGGATGCCGCTGATCTCCACCTCTTTTTCAGGGCTTACGGTTGTTTCGAGGATCACATTCTCGTAGATGCTGCCGTTCACCGGCTTTGTTATGACGGCCTTTGTGTATGCCGTGTCTCCATTGGTCCCGGAAAGATCCCAGCGGCCGTTGACCTTCAGCGCGCCGTTTTCATTCTCGTTTGAAAGAGTCGGGTTCTGTGTTTTCGCGTACAGATAGCCGCCGAGGTCGACCGTCAGGTTCGAGGAAACGTAAATAGCTTCCTTGCCGTCGTATCGGTTGGTCTTCGTACTGTAGCCGTTGGAATAGGCGCGGACGGTTCCGCCACCGCCGATCTCCAGTACATTGGCCTTGATGCCGTAGCCCTGACAGCCGTCATTGCCGTTCCGACCGTCGCTCGTGGCGGTCACCTGACCGCCGACGACGCGCAGTGTTCCGCCCACAAGCAGGGCGACGGGATAGTCATTTTGGTATACACAACCCTTGGTGGTCGCATTAAGCGTGCCGTTCACCGTCAGATTGTTCTTAACATTGAGCGCGTAGAAGTCCAGATTGTTTCCCTTTGTCTCCGCAGTGACGCTCGTCCCGGCGCCGACGGCCATGCTCCGCGTCACGGTTCCATTCATGTAGCTGCGCAGTGTCAGATCCACGCTCTCGCATGTCTCAATGCCGCCGGACTGAATGGGGAAGGTCTGGGCTTCAACGGTCAGGCTCCCGCTGCCGGAGAAGCGGACGGTATTGCCCCAGATGCCGAGATAGCGCGGCGTATTCACATCGGAAGCGGCGGGCATATACTTCAAGCTACTGGAATCACCAATGTAATTTCTGCCCTCAAGCACGATGTTCAGCGTCCCGACATTACGGCTGTCGAGAAAGACGTTATAGTATTTGAATATGCCGGGCAATTGCTCGGACGAGACCTTTGTATAAGTGTCGATCGTGCAGTTTCGCAGCGTCAGCGTCTTTGTGTCAGCGTCATACTTGAAGCCGCCGGTCGTATCGTAAGTGCTGCTTATAGAGCTTTGTGTGATGTCGAGAACGGTGCTGCCGAGGGTAATCGTGCCATTCGCCGCCCGCGCACTGATGCCATTGGCCGCCCGCATTGCGACAGGGCTTGCTTTGGCGGCAACGACATCACTGCCAAGTTCATCATCCGCTGGCGCGGATGATCCCTCGTCCTCCGCGATGGCGTTCGGCTGCTCCTTACCGAGCTTCGACTCTTCCGTGCAGGCTGTTTCGCAGATGCTTGGGGAAACATCTTCTCCCCTTTTCTCGTCATCTGCGAATGCTGTTGTGGGGATCAGGGTCAAGCACAGAGCAAACGCGGTAAGCAAGCTAAGAAATCTTCTTTTCATCGTGATTCCTCCATGATAAAAGAATTTTGGCTTCTCCAAGGGGATACTCCCTTGCCTAAATTTGTTTTTCCGTCAGGGCGTCAAAGCCCTTTTCCGCCTGCCGGACGGTCTTTTGGATGATGCCCAAAGCCATTGTGTGAAGATCCATCTGCAAGACTGCCGCCGTGATCGCCGCCCGTTTCTCCTTCGGCACGTCATAGAGCTTGAGCGAGCAGTCCAGAAAGCGGGAGATCTTGGCGTCCATCGTGAAATACACGTCGCAGGGAACCGACATGAAGCCCCGCATGATACTGGCGGACGCGATCTCCATTTCGTAGAAGTCCTTGGGCTGTGCCTCCGGCAGATAAGGCCCGAAGATGACTTGCAGCCGCTTCGTTGTGCTTTTGTAAAGATATGCCGCGATGGAGGGCAGAGAGTATGCCATCACATACAACTCCCGCAGCGGCTCGGTCAGCTCGGCGATGTGGAGCTGGAGGGCCGTTTCCACGGCGTACAGGAGTACAGGGTCTTGTTCCCCGCTGTGCTGTCCCGCCAGAGCGAATTGCCCGCTGAACATCCGCTTTACCAGCTCCAGCAGCAGCGCCTCCTTACTGGGAAAAACGTGGAAGAACGAACTCTGCCCGATGCCCGCCGCCTTTGCGATCTCTCCGGTTGTAGTTCTGGTGTAGCCCTTTTCCAGGAACAACGCCACCGCCGCCCGTAATACCTTCTGCTGCGTCACCAGACCGTTTAACAGTTTTCCTCTTGGCAAGTCAGCGCCCCCTTTATAACTTTTCTTGCGATTGCACTTTTATAATACCATGCGCCATTCCATCACGCAAGAAAAATTTGGGGCGCCATGCCAGAAAAATTGGAGTCCCCTGTTCCTGACCCAGTTTTGACCCAGAACAGCGGGTAGCGGAAAGGTCTATACCGCACGGGATAGGATATTGCCCATTGTTTGCGCCGCCTTGAGCTGAGCGTCAGTGGTCACATGGGCGTAGGTGTCCAGCGTGAACCCCGCCGAGTAGTGGCCCAGCATACTGCTGACCGTTTTCACGTCCACGCCGTTTTGCAGGGCCATGGTCGCGAAGGTGTGGCGGAGATCGTGAAAGCGGATGCGGGGCAGCCCCGCTCGTTTCAGCACCCGCTGAAGCATGTGCAGGACGCTGTCCGGCGACATGGGGCCTCCGGTTGGGGACGGAAATATCCATTCGCTGTTACCCGTTTTTCTTCTTTGCTGCATCAGAACGTCTATCGCATCCGCCGACAGCGGCAGTGTGCGGTAGGCGTTTTTCGTTTTCAGCGGGGCTTCCACCACTTTGCCGTTTTGCCGTGAAATTGCCCGTTGGATTTTCAGCACACCGCGGTCGAGGTCAACGTCTGCCCATTTCAGTCCCAACAGTTCGCCCCGCCGAAGTCCGGTGGCGAGGTCGAGGTAGTAGAGCTCGTACACGCCGCTGTCCCTGGCCTCCTGGAAGAAGGCACTGAGTTGGTCGGCGGTCAGGGTTTTCATCTCTTTGTGCTCCACCTTTGGCAGGGCGCAGCCCTGCGTTGGATTCCTGCTCACCAGTTTCTGCTCCATGGCAAGGTTGTACGCCGAGCCGATCATCTGGTGGATGTTGCGCACTGTTTTGGGCGCCAGACCTTTCGGCTTTTTCTTGGCCTCAACGCGGTCTACCCGCCCGCCGTCCAACAGATGTTTGTAGAAGCGTTGTAAGTCCAGAGAAGTCAGGTCTGCCAGCGGAATGCTGCCGATCTGCGGCTTGATGTGGTTTTTCAGAAAGCCTTGCGAGGTTTTGTAGGTCGATGGGCGGAGTTTCACCTTGGCGTAATTCTCCATCCAGACCTCCAGCCAACTCCCCACGGTGTAGGTCTTGGCCCGTCCGTAGTCGATGCCTACGTTTTCCTCGATGGCTTTCTTCAGCTTTTCCTTGACCTCGGCCTGCGTCTTGCCGAGAACGTTCTTGATGATGGCCTTGCCAGTTTCCGGATCGTGACCGACTGTGTACCGGCCCTCCCATCGACCGTCCTTTCGTTTGCGGATGTTCCCTTCCCCGTTCGCTCGTCTTTTCGGCATGGTATCAGCCCCTTTCGCAACGAACAATACCGTAACCAAGGGAACAAAGCTACCCGAAAGTCGAACTGTTATCAGAAAGTTATCATTTGCACCTCGGAGCCGCGCCGCCTTATCTTTGACTATTGCGGCGCAATTTTTGCGCTGCCGGAGGCGTTCTTCTTTGGTTACAGCGGTGCGATTTTTGAACGGCTGAGAAACCCTTTTTTATTGACTACTACGGCGCAAAATATGCACGTTTTCCTCCTAAAATTGCCGCTGCGCTGAAAGCACTTTTTCGTGTGGTTGAAAACAGCGGATTCCTCAACCGCCTGCGAAACGTCCACCTTGAAAAGTCCGCTGTTGCTGGGGTCTGATGCTCCTCACGTTCACCCAAGACTGCGAAAACGCCTCGCAAGGTGCACCTTAGACTGCGGTTTCAAAACCTCGGAAAGCCCCGCACTGCGGGGCTTTGTGGGCGGGCTGCGGGCGCTTGCGACTGCGGCCCTTTATCTTGTTATATTTTCGAACGGGGATATCTCCCCACAAAACACCTTCAAAACCGATATCAACGCTCTCAAGAGCGATGATATAATATCCTCATGCGGGCAAAGAATTTCCTGCTTCTATCTTTGTAGCCACGTCTACTGCGCACAGACTGGAACCTCTGCCCTGTGGGATGTCACTTATGAGCCGGATGTCGAAGCGATGGCTCGCTTTCTTCTAATCTCGCAACAGGTTGTGACCTTCAGCAGCACGAGGAATGTCCGTAATTTGAACACGAGAGGAGCCTATACTATGTACATCGTTGGCATCGACATTGCCAAGAGGAAGCACGAGGCAGCGGTGATCGACGGCGAGGGTGCCGTCATCATCAAGCCGTTTTCCTTCACCAACAACTGCTCCGGGTACAATCGGCTGCTGGCCATGCTCACCAAGGCCAAGCTGCCGCTTGACGAGGTTTCCTTTGCAATGGAGGCCACCGGACACTACTGGCTCGCTCTTTTTACCAGACTTCAGAAGGAGGGCTTCCGCGTTCAGGTCATCAACCCGGTGCAGACCAACTCCATCCGCAGCTTCTACATCCGTCAGGCCAAAACAGATCCGAGGGACGCCCTGCTGATCGCGGAGGTGATCCGTTTTGGACACTTCTCCGAGTCTACCCTGCATCCCGAAAATATTTATGAACTGAGAGAGCTGTGCCGTGGACGGCACGCCATCGTTTCCATGCAGGCAGATGTTAAGCGAAAGGTCGTTGCCCTGCTGGATCAAGTCTTTCCTGAATACGAAACAGCTTTTACCAATATGTTTAGCGATACCTCCATGGCGATTTTGCAAACCTGTCCTACGCCAAAGGAATTATCCGAGATGCCTCTTGAGGAGCTTTGTCATCTCATCGAAGTCTCCAGCCGCAAGCGTTTCCGCATGGCGAAAGCGCAGGAGCTTCAGGCGCTCGCGCGCGGTTCCTTCGGCTTCGCCATGGCCGGTGATGTTTTCAGCACGATGATCCGACTTTACGCAAAGCACCTCGATTTCTTAAAACAACAGGTCAGGGAAATGGATCGCAAGATCGCCGAGATCATGGATACCCTGGACACACCGATCACCACCATCACCGGCATCGGCCCGACCCTTGGCGCGTACATCCTCAGCGAAATCGGAGACATCAGCCGTTTTTCCTCCGCGGCAAAGCTTGCCGCCTACGCTGGGATCGATCCAACCATGCGGCAGTCCGGCGAATACAACGGCGTCAGAAACCGTATGTCCAAACGAGGCTCGCCTTATTTGCGGCACGCCATTTGGCTGGCGGCTTCATCGGCGGTGCTTCACGATCCGGCGCTGAAGTTTTATTTTCAGAAAAAACGGGATGAAGGGAAGCCCTACATGGCGTCCGTGGGCCACGCTTGCAGGAAGATGGTCTCCATCATTTACGCCGTTATGAGAGACAACAAGGCCTATACGCCTCACATCCCAAATGAGATTTCAGCTTGACAAATTATAGCCGGTCTGTGCTTTTATCGAACGGCTTTCCCTATTCAAAAATTCGGCTTAAAAAGTTCGATTTTTCGCCAATAGACGCTCCCGCAAATATCGCCAAAAAGTTACCGTCACAACGCTGTTCCCAACCGTTCCTCATCGCATTTTCAACTTCTCGCACAAACGGCCCACGTTCGCTTTCACGAGTGAAAGTGGGTACACACGCCACCCGTCCCCCCAATCGCGCACACAGCGGCTCACACGCCGAAACAGGGGCATTCCCTCCCTTGACCACAGTGCGGCTTTGCGTTGCCAGTGAACTCCTTTTTATTCCGCCACGCTTTTATATACATACACTTCCCGGTTCACTGTGAACCTCCACTATCAGCAGAGAGAAAAATCCGGCGAAACTGCCGCCATAAATTTTATCCCCAACCGTTTCTCATCCCAGTTTTCAACTTCTCCCACAAACGGCCCACGTTTGTTTTCACGAGTGAAAGCGGGTACACACTCGGCTTTCGGAGAAGGATTGCACACAACGGCTCACGCGGCGAAACATGGGCCGTTTCGGACGGGGGCGCTATTACTACCCTCGGAGCGTTCCACACGTTTCGGAAACCCTGCGTGGCCGGGACTTAAAACGGCAAACTTTGCCGCTTTTGGGTCTTGGTCGGAGACACTCTCGAAGAACGCAGAAAGCCTGCGGGACAGCGATGCGCTTATGCGCGTCGCTGTCCCGAGGCGTCGCGGCCCCGCTGGGCTGCGTGATCTTTTCCGTTTCTGTCGAAATTGCGGCTTGTATGCCTGCGCTCAGGGCCTTTCCGTGTGTGCGAGGCGAGGGGTGGTATCACTACCCTCAGCGCGCTTTACGTGCTGCTGAAACGCCGGACGCCCGCTTGTCAAAACGGCTCATTTGCCGTTTTCTGAGGTCGGGTGTCCATCATTGATTCCAGCGGCGCAAAATGTGCTTGACAGGTAAGTCTACTTATGATAGACTTCAAGTATTAGAAGTCTATCATAAGTAGACCAGCAAAGAAGGAGGACCCACATGGACGGTTACAAACTGGGCGTTGTTGAGACGCACTTTGCAGAACTCATCTGGCAGCATGAGCCGCTGACCTCCGGCGAGCTGGTGAAACTGTGCGAACAGGAGCTGCAATGGAAAAAATCCACGACCTACACGGTTTTGAAAAAGCTCTGCGAACACGGTATTTTTCAGAACGAAAACGGCACGGTCACTTCTCTTCTCTCGCAGGAGGACTATAACGCCGTACAGAGTGAGAAATTTGTGGAGGATACCTTTGACGGTTCCCTTCCCGCGTTTCTTGCCGCCTTTACCACGCGGAAGGCTCTTTCGGAGAAGGACATTGCGGAAATTCAGCGCATGATCGACCGCTGCGGAAAGGAGTGAGCCAATGGCCGCCGTCTTTTTGAAGCTCTTAAATCTGAGCATTTCCGCAAGCTGGCTGGTGCTGGCCGTGCTGGTACTGCGCCTGATATCAAAGCGCGCCCCCAAGTGGGTGAATGTCCTGCTTTGGGGCATCGTCGCGCTGCGGCTTGTGCTGCCATTCTCCATCGAAAGTGTTTTGAGCCTGATCCCGAGCGCGGAGACCCTCAGCCCCGAGGTCGTGCGCTTCGATCCCGCGCCGACCATCACGAGCGGCGTGGAGTTCATCGACAACGCGGTGAACCCTTCGCTGAGCGAGAGCTTTGCCGCCGTGCCAACAGCCAGTGTCAACCCGCTTTATGTGTGGGCGTATCTTGCGGGCTGGGTGTGGCTCATCGGCTTTGGAGCCATGCTGCTCTATGCGCTCGTGAGTTATCTTCGGCTGCGCCGGCGCGTGAGTGTATCGCTCTGTGTGCGGGAAAATATCTACCTTTGCGATGCCATTTCCTCGCCGTTCATCCTCGGCGTTGTAAAACCACACATCTATCTGCCCTCCTCTCTGGACGAAGTGCAGCGGCAGAATGTACTCTCGCATGAGAGGGCGCATCTTACGCGGCGTGACCACTGGTGGAAGCCGCTGGGCTTCGCGCTGCTTGCGGTTTACTGGTTCAACCCCGTACTGTGGCTCGCCTATACACTGCTCTGCCGCGACATTGAGCTGGCCTGCGATGAGCGGGTGATCCGCACGATGGACGAGAGCGCCGTCAAGACCTATTCCACGGTGCTGCTTGCGTGCAGTATGCCGCGCAAGGCGGTCATCACCTGCCCGCTGGCGTTCGGTGAAGTTGGCGTCAAAGAGCGTGTGCGGAATGCGCTTCACTACAAAAAGCCCGCGTTCTGGGTGGTCGCGGCGTCGGTCGCTGTGTGCGTCGTTGTGGCGGTGTGCTTTCTGACCGATCCGCCTACGGATACCGACGCCGCCGGACTGGTCGGTTTCCATCGGGAACAGGTCACTTATGCCGATGTAACGGACGCAAGCGACGCGCGGCCATCCAACATCCAGTTGACGGCGGAGGAAACGGACGCCGTCTACGCTCTGCTGGATGCCCTGCAATACAAACGCCTTGGTGTTGCGTCAGCAATGGAGGACTGCTATGCAAGGCTCTATTTTATCAGCGCCGCGGGCGAACGCTGCGAGGTCATGCTCTCTGAACGTGAAATGCTGGTCAACCCCATCACAGGCGGCAAGACAGCGCGGCTCTATGAGCTGCGTTCCGGAAGTACGGAGTTGAGAGACTATCTGCTTGGATGCATTGGCACAAGCGATGCGGCGCTCACCGCGTCATCCGTGTCTATCCAAAAAATCTCAGAAACCGCCTACCGGAACGCCTTAGCCGAGGAAAAGACTTCCGCAATGTGGGATGGAAAGAACAGTTCTCCTGTCTGCCCGGAACGAGGAACTGCGGACTACTATCAGGTCTCTGTGCGCGATGCCGGATATAACAACGAGCTTCCCATTAACGCAAACATCTACTTCGCCGTAATACCGGGTGGAGGTTTGGCAGAGGAAAGCTATTTTACCCTGATGGAGATGCCTGCGTCCCCCCGCTATCAAAATGTGATCACATATGCCACGGACGCAGTCAGCGCGGACGTGTTCCTGAAATTGGAGATCAGTGTTGTCGCTTACTATGACGGAGACGGCCAACCGGTTCGAAGTGAAGACTTCGCATACGCTCTGAGCTGCTTCTGCGATCTTGAAGCGTTAGAGATTCAGCAGCTTCGCACGACGGGCGAAGGATTCCGTCCTGAAAACGGAAGCAGTCCGGCAGATGCCCTCATCGGCAGCTATAATGCCATCGAGCAGTATCAAGACAGCATTGTGCTTGATGCCGAAAAATGGCAAGGAAATTATTCTAAGACCTTCATTGTTACTGACAAGACCAAAGTACCAATTAGCACTATAATTACTGTGTATTTTACCTATGAAAGTAATGACAACGGAGGATATTCTATTGTTAGTATTGACTCGGTAAAGGCGGAAAAGAATAGTGGATGGACTTATGTTGATAATGTAGCTACTGTAAATGGTGACATATTATATAGCAATCAAAGGCGTGAAGCGGTAATACCAGTTGCATATCAAGCGAGTATAGGAAGTGGGTTGCAACCGCAAGATTGTCTAATCCGGCTTGACTTGTCACAAATTGACCGTCTCACCCTTCCCAGCCAGGATGAGATCGACAATCTGCACGGCGATACGGCATCGGATGACTTTAGTATCAGCGGCACCGTTTTTTCCTATGGGGATGAAAGCTGGGATCTTGCGGAGCAAAGTCCCGCCATCACTTCTCTCCTCAACTGTGACGCAGTAGGGCAGTACGTGGTAATTACTGGCCACGGTGGACCGAAAAACGCCCTTTACTTCATTTTTGATACGGAAAGCCGTAGCTTCTCCAACGCTTTCATCGGCACCCACCTCGTCTGGCAGTACGATGATCTTTCCACCGCCGCCTACGTTGATGGCAGCAACATTCTCTCGATTGATGGGCGCACACTTGCCGAATTGGACCTTGCGGAAAATGAGTACGTCTATGGTCTTTCCTATTCACAGGACGGCACAGTGCTGACCGCGACCATCGTAAGCAGCGAAGAAACGGAACGAATTGTCCGTCTCACTCTCCCCTAATCATATCACACACCGCGTTTCAGGAAAATTTTCTTTTACTTTCTCTGATTTCATGGTATATTTATGTTAGCAAAGGGGTGGTTTTATGGCGCCATACAGCATTGAAGAACTCCGTAATATTGTTTCCCCCATCGCGCGGGCCCACGGTGTGGCAAGCGTATCCCTTTTCGGCTCTTACGCCAAGGGCTTGGCTGATGCTGGCAGCGATGTTGATCTTAAAATCGACAAGGGTGCTCTGCGCTCCCTGTTCCAACTCTGCGGGTTTCGGCTGGCCATTGAGGATGCCTTAAAGCTACCGGTGGATCTGGTGACAAGCGACTCCTCCGATAAATCATTCTTAGACATGATCCAGAAAGACGAGGTGGTGCTCTATCGAAACGCGTGACCGACTTATTTTGCAAAAAATCGTTCTCTATTGCCAGCGTGTTGCTGACAATTTGGAGCGCTACCATCATGACTTTTCCGCTTTTGAGCAGGACTATCTCTTTCAGGACGCTTGTTGTATGTGCGTTGTCCAAATTGGCGAATTAGTATCGCAGCTTTCCGACGAAACTAAGGCACAAAACAAAGCAATTCCGTGGCGTATCATTAAGGACACCCGGAATTTCTATGTCCACGCTTATGGTGCAATCGACATCCCCTCTGTGTGGGATACACTGATAAATGACATTC
>OKRS01001563.1_pt1 | contig 14800 bp, 10 predicted proteins | sample 1601191 | NCBI WGS metagenome assembly OKRS01 (sample SAMEA3541509, study PRJEB24748) | human gut metagenome | biome: human gut; feature: human-associated habitat; material: faeces | place: China | collected 2012
AAACACGAAAATAGGAGATAAACACCTGTGATTAGTGTTTACCTCCTACTCGATTCGATTTGTTGCCTGACGGCAGCAGGTCTTATATATATATTAAGGAAGATAAGAAACAATGAAGAAAACAATACCTGTGATAGGCATGGCATGCTCAGTATGCTCTGCCAATGTGGAGCGTAAGCTCAACTCCCTTGCGGGCATAAATTCCGCCACGGTTTCCTTGGCAGGACGCACCGCCCTTGTCGATTATGACCCGGAGAAGATTACACTCGAAGATATGAAGCGCGAGATTTCCGATGCAGGCTATGACCTCGTCATCGAGGCAGACCGTAGTGCTGAGGAAATCAATCGCCGCGAATTTACTCTCTTGAAGCGCAGGACCATCCTGTCCTGGTTCTTCGCCATTCTCGTGATGGCGTTCTCCATGGGCTGGATATCGTCCGGCATGGAGAACAACGGCATTACGGGGAATAGCCACACCACGGCTTTCAACAACCAGCTTTCCCTGATTCTCGCACTCTTGAACATTGTATATTGCGGTCGCATGTTCTATGTGTCGGCATGGAAGCAACTCTTGCATCGTACCGCCAACATGGATTCGCTCGTGGCTCTGAGTACCCTCATCGCCTTCCTCTTCAGCTCCTTCAATACCTTCTTCGGGGAAACGGTATGGGGCGCAAGGGGCATCGGATGGCATACCTACTTCGATGCCTCGGTGATGATCATCACATTCGTCTTGACAGGAAGATGCCTGGAGGAGAAGGCGAAGGACGGCACGGCGGCAAGCATCAGGCAGCTGATGGGCTTGCAACCGAAGACTGCTCGTCTGGTTGCCAGCGAGAAGTTGGAGCAGGTGCCAATCTCCACTATCCAACGTGGTGATGTAATCGAAGTACGTGCAGGAGAAAAGATTCCTGTGGACGGCGTGGTAACCCAAGCCGAGAGCTTTATGACTGCTGATGCGGCATACGTGGACGAGGCGATGATTACAGGCGAACCTGTCCCTGTGGCAAAGCGAGTGGACGACGAGGTCTTGTCCGGCACCATTCCGAGCCAAGGCAAGCTCCGGCTGAGAGCCAGGCAGATAGGTGAGAACACCACCCTGGCACATATCATCAGGATGGTGCAGGAGGCACAGGGAAGCAAGGCTCCAGTACAGCGCATCGTGGATAAGGCAGCCTTGGTGTTCGTGCCGGTGGTGGCAGGCATAGCCCTGGTAACGTTCTTGGCTTGGTGGATGATTGGTGGTAATGCCTGTCTGCCCCAGGCTATCCTGAGTGCCGTGGCGGTATTGGTCATCGCCTGTCCTTGTGCCATGGGCTTGGCAACGCCTACTGCCTTGATGGTGGGAATAGGAAAGGCGGCACAGAAGCAAATCCTCATCAAGGATGCCGCTGCTCTCGAAAACCTCCGCAAGGTGAATGCCCTCGTCATCGACAAGACAGGCACGCTCACCATTCCCAATCAGAATGTTGATTTCACGAAAGGAGATGGATTGGATGATATAGAGTCTCGTGAAAGCCTCAAGCCTCATGCTTCCGAGGCAATGAAAATGTTGCAAGAGGAAGGCATCGAGGTGTATATGATGAGTGGTGACCGGGAAGAGTCGGCTCGCTATTGGGCAAACAAGGCAGGCATCGGGCATTATCAGAGCAAGGTAAAGTCTGATGACAAGCAAGCCTTGGTCAAGAAACTACAAGCGGAGGGCAAGCATGTGATGATGATAGGCGATGGCATCAACGATACCCAGGCATTGGCTCTTGCTGATGTCAGCATGGCGATAGGCAAGGGAACGGATGTGGCGATGGATGTGGCGCAGGTTACGCTGATGGGGGATGACCTGATGGCGATACCTGATGCCGTGAAACTGAGCAGGAAGACGGTGGGCATGATTTGGCAGAACCTCTTCTGGGCATTCATCTACAACATCATCTGCATCCCTTTGGCGGCAGGTGTCCTGCATCTCTTCGGCATCAACTTCCAGATTACGCCGATGGCGGCAAGTGCCTTGATGGCATGCTCAAGCGTAAGTGTCGTTCTCAACTCTTTGCGGTTGCGCTTCGCTTAAAACAAAACCGGTCATTAGGGCTTGCTCGTATTTTGATATTTTAGAAGAGCGTTTTTTGTCTGGCTTTAAATGAGTAATAGCGTTAAAGACGGACAAAAGACGCCTTGTAAAAAGCAAAAGGCCCCAAACAGTTGAAAAATATATATGAGACCTAACGACTGTTTTTTTGGGGGTAAAGGTAAAAAGGGTTGATGCTTCTGTATTGAAGGGGATTTGTATGGAAATAAATACTTACATAAAAACGATAAAGATGTGCTTTATCTTACTTTTATTTATCATAAAACACAAAAACAATGTGAAAATGTTTGGTATTTAAGAAAAATGCTTTATCTTTGCACTCACAAATCAAAAGAGAAGTAAATAGGTAATAAGTTTTTTAGTATAACTAATAAAAGAAAAAGTTTATGATAGCCGCAAATGTAGTTGAGAACCTCAAGCAGAGATTCCCTAACGAGCCGGAGTATATCCAGGCCGTAAGTCAGGTATTGGCAACAATAGAAGAAGAGTACAACAAACATCCGGAGTTTGACCGCGCCAACCTTATCGAGCGCCTCTGCATTCCAGACAGAATAATCTCCTTCCGCGTGTCTTGGGTAGACGACAAGGGCAACGTACAGACCAACATGGGGTACCGTGTGCAGCACAACAATGTGATAGGCCCGTACAAGGGAGGTATACGATTCCATAAGTCTGTAAATCTCGGAATCCTGAAGTTTCTCGCATTTGAACAGACATTCAAGAACTCTCTTACCACGCTGTCTATGGGTGGCGCAAAGGGCGGTTCCGACTTCTCTCCAAGAGGAAAGAGCGATGCTGAGGTGATGCGCTTCTGCCAGGCTTTCATGACAGAGCTCTACCGCCATATCGGACCGGACGAGGATGTGCCGGCTGGCGACATTGGTGTAGGCGGACGAGAGGTGGCTTACATGTTCGGCATGTACAAGAAGCTCACACACACATGGAGTGGAGTGCTTACAGGAAAGGGACTTGAGTTCGGAGGCTCGCTGATCCGTCCTGAAGCAACAGGCTACGGTAACGTCTACTTCCTCGTGAACATGCTCAAGACACGCGGCATCGACATCAAGGGAAAGACCGTGCTCGTGAGCGGCGCAGGAAACGTGGCACAGTATACTATAGAGAAATGTATAGAGCTGGGAGCAAAGGTGGTTACCTGCTCAGACTCCGACGGATATATCTATGACCCGGACGGCATTACGAAGGAAAAGCTCGAGTTCATCAAGGAACTGAAGAACATTGAGCGCGGACGCATCCGCGAGTATGCCGAAGAGTATGGCGTGAAATATGTGGAGGGAGCAAAGCCTTGGTTTGAGAAGGCCGACATTGCGTTGCCTTCTGCTACACAGAACGAGATTAACGAAGAGGCAGCCAAGGCTCTCGTGGCAAACGGAGTGTTTGCGGTGAGCGAAGGTGCCAACATGCCTACCACGCCGGATGCAATCAAGGTGTTCCAGGATGCAAAGATTCTCTACTCGCCGGGTAAGGCTGCCAACGCAGGAGGAGTGGCTGTATCAGGACTGGAGATGAGCCAGAACTCGGAGCGCCTGAGCTGGAGCCGCGAAGAAGTGGACCAGAAGTTGCATGGTATAATGAACGAGATACATGCCAACTGCGTGAAGTACGGCACGGAGGAAGACGGATACATCAACTATGTGAAGGGTGCCAACGTGGCAGGATTCCTGAAGGTGGCAAAAGCCATGATGGCGCAGGGTATCGTATAAGAGACATACAAACACAACAATACACAACGAAATCCAAAATGGACGGGATGATTCTTTCTTGTCCGTTTTGGATTTTTTTGTTGCGCATCAGATAATTATAACAATATTCCTTGGGCGTTTCTATAAAAAAAACTATCTTTGCAATGTTCTAATATGTTAGTCGGAACAAATCAGAAACAACATAACAAATTATAATATGGAAAATAACAAGGAACTTATTGCATTGTGCGAGGAAAAGGCACAGCAGTGGCTCTCTCCGGCATTTGACGAGGAGACACGTAATGAGGTAAAGGCAATGCTCGAGGCTGACGACAAGTCTGCCCTTGTAGACGCTTTCTATCAGAATCTGGAATTCGGAACAGGCGGTCTGAGAGGCATCATGGGTGCCGGTACAAACCGCATGAACAAATATATCGTGGGAATGGCAACACAGGGATTTGCAAACTATATCCTGAAGGCTTTCCCTGGAGAGAAAGGGCTGAGCGTGGTAGTAGGACACGACTGCCGTAACAATTCCCGTCTCTTTGCAGAGACCGTGGCTGCCATCTTCTCTGCCAACGGCATAAAGGTTTATCTCTTTGAGGGACTCAGACCAACTCCGGAAATCTCCTTCGCTATCCGCGAGCTGGGAGCCAAGGCCGGCGTAAATGTTACAGCTTCGCACAACCCTAAGGAGTATAACGGATACAAGGCTTACTGGAGCGACGGCGCACAGGTGCTTGCTCCACACGACACAGGCATCATTGAGGAGGTAAACAAGGTGACTATCAGCGACGTGAAGTTTGAGGCAAACTGGAATCTCATCAAGATTATCGGCGGCGAGATGGACTACAACTACATGCAGGCTGTACACACCGCAATGATTGACCAGGATGTAATAAACCGTCAGAATGACCTCAACATCGTATATACCCCAATGCACGGAACAGGTCGCGTTATCGTTCCTCTCTGTCTGCGCTCATGGGGATTCCAGAATATCAATGTAGTGCCGGAGCAGATGGTTGTAGACGGTAACTTCCCTACGGTGGTTTCTCCTAACCCGGAGAACTCAGAGGCCATGACTCTCGGTATGAAGCTCGGCACGAAGCTCAATGCAGACCTCGTGGTGGCTACCGACCCTGACGCAGACCGTCTGGCTATCGTCTGCCGCGACGACAAAGGCGAGTGGGTTATCATCAACGGTAACCAGACCTGCATGATGTTCTGCTACTACATCATCGAAAACAAGAAGAAACTCGGCAAGCTGAAGCCTACAGACTATCTCGTGAAGACTATCGTCACCACAGAGGTTATTGCTGAGATTGCAAAGAAGAACAATGTGGAACTGCGCGACTGCTACACAGGCTTCAAGTGGATAGCACGCGAGATAGCCCTCTCGGAAGGCAAGCAGGATTATATCGGCGGTGGTGAGGAGAGCTTCGGCTTCCTGCCTTACGACAAGGTTCGCGACAAGGATGCTCCTGCGTCAATATGCTTGATTTGCGAGATTGCTGCCTGGGCAAAGGATCAGGGCAAGACTCTCTACGACCTGCTCATGCAGATTTATCAGAAGTATGGCTTCTCTAAGGAGTTTACCGTAAATGTTGTGCGCCCAGGAAAGAGCGGAGCTGACGAAATCAAGCAGATGATGGAGAACTTCCGTGCCAATCCTCCTAAGGATCTTGGTGGAAGCAAGGTTGTTCTGTGGAAAGACTATAAGACTCTGGAGGCTACAAAGGCTGACGGCTCTAAGGAGAAGCTTGACATGCCGACGACAAGCAACGTGCTCCAGTGGTTCTGCGACGACAACACAAAGGTTAGTGTTCGTCCGTCAGGAACAGAGCCTAAGATTAAGTTCTATATCGAGGTTAAAGACCCTTCATTCAAGTGTGCCGGTTGCTACACCCGTTGCGAGAAGGCTGCTGAAGAGAAGATTGAGGCTATCAAGAAGTCTTTGAATTTGTAATAATAAAAACAGTTTTTACATATTTGATTTAAAGTGCCGTGAGGTACTTGCAAAAGGAAATTTTTTTTTTCATAAGAGGGCATCCTTTGTAGTGATACAAGGGATGTTTTTTTTTATGTTTTTCGTTGCAAGAAGATAAGGATTTAGGGATGTTTTTCGTTGCAAGAAGATTAAGTGGTTAGGGATGTTTTTATTGCAAGAAGATAAGGATTTGTCTTCTGTTTTTTTTCTTTTGCTTTGCAAGTAGTATCTTCTATTCTTTCTTTTGCGTTGTGTTGTAGGTATTGCGATAACAGTAAGTTATAGGGTATGGAAAAGGGAACCACCATGACGATGATTCCCTTCGGATAATGTAATATTTTCCTCTATTAAGAGAGAGGAGCTCTGTTTATATATATTATTATAAATATATATCTGTTTGTTTAAGGAAGAAAAGCTCCTTGTCAACTTGTCAACTCGTCAACTTGTCAACTCGTCAACTTATTTATATATCGGACCGAAGTTCTGGCAAGCACGGAAGTCGGCACCCTCTTTGTCCATGCCGAAGGCGTTCCATACGGCAGGACGGAAGATTTTCTCGTCTTCTACGTTGTGCATACATACAGGAATGCGCAGCATTGAAGCCAGCGTGATTAGGTCAGCTCCAACATGTCCGTAGCAGATGGCGCCGTGGTTTGCTCCCCAGTTGTTCATTACAGAATATACATCCTTGAAGGCAGGCTTGTCGCATAGGCGTGGCACGAACCATGTTGTCGGCCATGTCGGGTCGGTACGCTTGTCGATGACCTTATGGATTTCCGGGTCAATATCCACAGTCCAACCCTCAGCAAGCTGCAATACAGGTCCCTGTCCCTTTACTATGTTCAGTCGGGCCATTGTTACAGGCATTCCTCCCTTTGTCAGGAAGTTTGAAGAGAAGCCTCCGCCACGGAAGTAGTCGCGGTTTGCCGGATACCATGTAGTGGCTTTCAGACAGTCTTTCACGTTGTCCTCTGTCAGGTTCCATGGTTCTCTCATCTCAGGAGTGCCTTCTGCGTTGGTACATTGTCCTGTGCCGTCGAGCGTTGTCGCTCCGGAGTTGATGAGGTGGATGATACCGTTTGCCGCCTTTCCGGTAAGTTCTTTTCCTGTAACTCTCTTTACAGCCTCCGGGCTCCAGTATGTTCTCACGTCTGAGAATATCGTTGCACGGTTGGTGATGAGGTGTTCGAGAAGCATGGTCAGGCCGTTGCAAGTATCGTTCTCTGTAGCGAAGACAAACGACTCGCGTATGCCGTTCCAGTCAAAAGAGGTGTTGAGTATAGCCTCTGCGAAGTCGCCGTTAGGCTTATAGTCAGTCCACTGTCGCTGTCCCTGGAATCCTCCTGCTATGGCATTGTGTCCGAGTGCTTCCTCGTAGAAGCCAGCCTCGTTGAGCTTCTCGTTGCCAGTCATGAGGTCACGGAATATCATAGCCATCTTCGTTACGAACTCCCAGTCTTCATCCTTACCTTTACGGTCTTTCTTCTTCTCGTCGCGGTTGCCGATGTCTTCTCCCTCGTTAGGAGTGCAATATTCGCGAACCCATTTGATAGCCTTCTCGTATTCAGCCTTGTCGTATATGCCGAGGTCAATACGGCGCAATATCTCCGTCATGTCAACCTGTTCTGTTCTCATGCCGAGATACTCCTGCATGAAGTCGGCATTGGCGATACTTCCGGCAATACCCATTGCAACGTTTCCGATGGACAGGTATGACTTGCCGCGCATGGTAGCCACGGCCTGTGCACAACGTGCCCAGCGTAGAATCTTCTCTCTGACATCGTCAGGGATAGAGTTGTCTTCGAGGTCCTGCACATCGTGTCCGTAGATGCCGAAGGCAGGCAGGCCCTTCTGTGCGTGTGCTGCAAGAACGGCAGCCAGATATACTGCTCCCGGACGCTCCGTGCCGTTGAAGCCCCATACAGCCTTAGGGTATGTAGGGTTCATGTCCATCGTTTCAGAGCCGTAGCACCAGCATGGAGTGACGGAGATGGTGGCGCCAACACCGTTCTTTTCAAACTTTTCTGCGCAGCGTGCTGCTTCAGCCACTCTGCCTATTGTGGTGTCTGCTATGACGCACTCTACCGGAGAGCCGTCACCGTTGCGGAGGTTTGTGGAAATCAGTTCTGCCACAGCCTTAGCCATCTGCATTGTCTTGTCTTCGAGACTTTCACGTATTCCGCCCTGACGACCGTCGATGATTGGGCGTATACCGATTTTTGGATAGTTCTTCATCTTTATAATATAAAAGGTTTAATATTATTTTTTTTATGCTATTAGCTCTTCATTTCCTGTGTGTGTTATAGATGAACTTTATCCATCATACACACACATTCATTTTATAAATAGGACACGTATGCGGGCGTGTTGTAATACTGTATGGCAGTTAAATCTTGTTAAGGATTATCTTTCAGCCGAAATAGTTTGCCCGTCGTTCTTCAATGGGATTGCTCCTTGCAGATGCTTTTGCAGTTCTTCTTTCTCCACTACATATATCTTGGGCTTCAGACAAGTAGGGTAGCGGCCGAAGTATGGAGAGGTGGTGTAGAACCATCTGCAGCTCTTGGTCTTGAACAGTTGCGGCATGGTCTTCCACAGTTGGAAGATGCGTGTCTTGGGTGCAATGGTAATGCCGGTTCGTCCGTCGGCAAGTTCCGTTATGCAGATGTAGCGTGGTTTTGGCGGCAGGGTGTATGTGGCGTCCAGTTCGCTTGCGGTTTGTCTTCTTGAAACGCTGATGTGCCTTCCAAACCGTTTGTTGATGTCGTTCATCATCTTCATGAAGAGTTTTCCGTGTGCGCTGGTGTCCTGTATCTGTTTGTAGGCAATAAAGTAATGTATCATTTCGTGGATGATAATATCTTCGAGTTCCTCTTGCGGAAGATCTATGCTGTCGCTGATAATCATCCTGAAGTTGTAATATTGTGCTTTCCCGAAGAGGTTTTTCTTCTTGTTGCATGCGAGACCTCCGAGTGAAGTTCTTGCATGTCCGATGCGTATGGGAAGCATGGGCAGTTCGTTGGCAAATATCTGCCTGTTGAAGACGTCGAATTTCTCTGTTACGAATTTTATATTTGCTTTCATTGTTGATTTCTGATTATGGTTATGAATTTGATGTGTTGTCCGGCAGGTATTATTATTGTCCGGTAAGATACATGTATAATCGTCTGGTAAGATTACGCATTGTCCGATGAAACCGTAGTTCGCTATCGGGCAAAAAAAAATTGATTGTCTCACGACAACCAATCTTTTATTAACCTTAATAATCTAATACCATGAAAAACACAATGCAAAGGTACAACAAATATTCGTACTTGCAAGTTTTTTCTTAATAAAAGTGTGTTTTTAAACACTATTTAAACTTATCTTCTTTCCATTTAAAAGATTTTTGCTTTTTGATAGCATTTAGCCGTAAATATTCCTCTTTCGTAAGCAAAGGAGAGTTTATAGATAGAGAAATAACAGGTTCGTTGTCTTCTACATGAAGATTTGCCGAAACCATTACGGGTTCTATCAGCTTCTTTACTTCGCGGAATTTCTCTGTGCTCATCGTGTCGGGACGCTCGGTAAGCATGTCGAGCATTAGAGGAGCATTGGTTAGGTCCGGCAGTCCGAAGCGCTCTTCGGTTTTCTTCCAGTCTGTAGAATAGAATGTTATGCGGCTCTCCATTGTGGGTGTGCCGAAGGACCTTACCATACATATCAGGTTGGTACTGTCTGTCTTTGGCAGTAGCATCAGCTGCATCTCGGTGGAAGGGTTCAGCTGCAGGCAAAGAAGGGTATCCGTGAGAGTCTTCACCAAGCTTTCCCCCTCAAGCAGGTTTTTTGTCTTGCTGTCATGGCTTATCTTGTACATGTCGATAATCTCGCTTCTGAGTTGCGAGTTGAAATATGGTAAGATGCTGTCGGGCATGGCTTTCCATGCGTCAGAGACCGTCATCTGCGCCATTGCCACTACGGAAAACATGCTGCAGACAAGTGTAATTATTGATTTCTTCATTGTTTTTTTTCTTTTCTTTGCCTGGCGGAATGATGCCCGTCCAGGTCTGTTGTTATGTTTAATCTTTGTGCAAATGTAACAATTAATAATCAAACTCTGATATTATATGATGCAAAAAATATGGCTCGTCCTGTATTTCCGGGTATGATGTGTACTGGTTTCTGGTTCGGGAGACATTAAAAAATAAAGTAAGCAACAAGTGCCTTGTTTATTCAGCTTACCCCTGTATCCTCAAACAACATCATAAGTTACGGACTTTCTATGTAAAAGTTACGGACTTTCTATGCAAAAGTTGCCGACTTTCTATGTGAAAGTTACCGACTTTCTATGCAAAAGTTACGGACTTTCTTGAAAGTGACAAATCTGTACCTTCCGGAATATTGACTCATGATTATCACTTGAAATGTTGGATGAACTCCTTTTTAAAAGGCAAATAATACGTTGTTTCTCTTGACTTGATGTGCATGTATCCAGGATAATTATAATTTCCCGGAATGCATGATGAACAAAATGTATGGCACGGAAGTAGATTTATGACTATAATAATATGTTTTGTTATTTAATTTTGTTATTTTTGCAGCCTGATTGGTATCCTAAATACATAAGGATGAAAGGAAACGCTTACAAATTGATGCAAAACAAATCACAGGACTGATGGATATAGCAATTATAAAATATGGTGCGGGAAACGTGAGAAGCGTTGTCAACGCTCTGAAAAGACTTGGGGCGGAACCCGTGCTGACTGACGACAAGGATATGATAGCCGGTGCCGACAGGGTGGTCTTTCCTGGGCAAGGAGAGGCGAGCTGTGCGATGAGATACCTTAGAGAGAAGAATCTCGACACCCTCATCCCGTCGCTCAGACAGCCAGTATTGGGCATCTGTATTGGGCAGCAGCTGATGTGCAGACATTCAGAAGAAGGAGAAACCGACTGCTTGGGTATTTTTGATGTTGACGTAAGAAGATTCCAACCGCTTTGCCATGAGGACAAAGTGCCCGTGATGGGATGGAATGAGATCCACGACACCAAGACGCCGCTGTTTGGCGGGCTCGACGGAGTGGGGCACTACGTGTATTTCATACATAGCTATTATGTGCCGCTATGCAAGGAGACCATCGCCGTGGCAGACTATATCCATCCTTACAGCGCGGCTATACACAAGGACAACTTCTTCGCCACACAGTTCCATCCCGAGAAGAGCGGAAGTGTGGGGGAGAGAATATTGAAGAATTTCCTGAACCTTAGTGATAAGTAAATTCGTTTTCTATATATGATTGAGATTATTCCTGCAATAGATATAATAGGTGGAAAATGCGTGCGTCTGACGAAAGGTGACTATGACAAGCAGCGCACGTATGCTGACAATCCGGCGGAGATGGCTGCCGAACTGGAGAGCCTTGGGGCAAGAAGGCTGCATGTGGTGGACCTCGACGGTGCAAAATCCAGACACATCGTAAATACGTCGACTCTGGAACAGATAACCGGACGGACAAACCTTGTTGTGGACTTCGGCGGAGGCATCAAGTCGGAAGATGATATAGAGCGGGCTTTCCGCTTCGGAGCATCAATGGTGACGGTGGGGTCTGTCGCCGTTGCAGACAAAGCGCTGATGCAGCGGTGGATAGACACCTATGGGGCTGAAAGGATTATACTTGGGGCTGATGTGAGAGACGGAAGGATAAGTGTGAACGGATGGAAGGAAGACAGCCAGGAAGAGATTGCCGACTTTCTTGAATACTATATTAATAAAGGTGTAACCAAAGTCCTCTGTACCGACATCTCACGAGACGGAACGCTCGAAGGACCGTCATTGGAACTGTACAGAAAGATTCTTCGGCGTTTCCCTGACCTGTATCTTATAGCCAGCGGAGGAGTGTCGGGTGTCGGCGACATACGGGAGCTTGACAGCGCCGGAGTGCCGGCGGTGGTCTTCGGAAAGGCTTTCTACGAGGGCAGGATATCAAAGGAAGAGTTCTGGAACTTGTTTAACCAGACTAAAACATTCTAAGCAATGGCAAATAAACTGGCTAAGAGAATAATACCATGCCTTGACGTGAAGAACGGAGAGACGGTAAAAGGCACCAACTTCGTTAATCTACGTAGTGCCGGCGACCCCGTGGAGCTTGCCAAGGCATATAGCGACGCAGGGGCAGACGAACTTGTGTTTCTCGACATAACGGCAAGCGTGGAAGGCAGAAAGACATTTGCCGATATGGTGGAACGTGTGGCAAGGGAGATAAACATACCGTTTACCGTCGGCGGAGGCATAAACTCCATAGCTGACGTGGAGAAGCTACTTTATGCAGGAGCAGACAAGGTCAGCGTGAATAGTGCGGCGCTGCGCCGTCCGGAACTTATCAGCGATATAACCGGAAGGTTCGGCTCGCAGGTCTGTGTGTGCGCCATAGATGCAAGACTCGATGCCGACGGCTGTCATTGCTATCTGAACGGAGGAAGGGTAAGGACGGAAAAGAAACTCTTCGAGTGGGCTCACGAGGCGGAAGACCGTGGGGCAGGGGAGATTCTCTTTACGAGCATGAACCACGACGGCACGAAGAATGGTTTTGCCAACGAAGCCCTTAACGAGTTGTCAGCCAGACTTCATATCCCTGTCATAGCCAGTGGCGGCGCCGGATGCATGGAGCACTTTCTGGATGTGTTTACAAAAGGAAATGCCGATGCGGCATTGGCAGCAAGCGTGTTCCACTTCGGAGAGATAGAAATACCACAGCTGAAAGACTTCCTCAAAAAGAACGGCGTGAGAGTAAGGATTACGGAAAGAGCAGGAGAATGAGCAACATGAAGAATAAGAGGGATGACAAAATAGTGTTAATATCCTTCTTTTTGTAAGGTTGACAATACAAATGTACTAAAATAAAGTCCTAAAACTCTTCTTGAGTCAGAAAAAACCTTGTTTTTTTGTTGTATATAAGAAAAAACACTAACTTTGTATCTGAAAATCAGCATGCTTGTGGTATGAACAGCATTTCAATGTTGCAATACTGCAGTTTGCTGGTGCTTGTTAGTGCAAGAATACTTGTGTAAAACATAAACTTATATATATAATAACTACACGCTATGTCAAATAACAAAGAAAAACTCTTCAGTGAGTTTAAGGCGCCTACGCGCCAAGAGTGGCTTGACAAGATTGAAAAAGATCTTAAGGGAGCCGACTTCAACAAACGTCTTGTTTGGCGTACTAACGAGGGTTTCAACGTTCAGCCTTTCTATCTGAAAGAAGATGTTGAAAAACTAAAGACTCCTGAATCTCTTCCAGGAGAATTCCCATTCGTAAGAGGTAACAAGAAGAACAGCAACGAATGGTATGTAAGACAGGAAATCGAGGTTACAGATGCCAAGGAGGCTAATGCTAAGGCATTGGACATCCTGAACAGAGGCGTTGATTCCCTGAGCTTCCACATTCACGGAAAAGACATCTCAAAGGAGTTCGTAGAGACTCTGCTTCAGGGCATTGAGTGCGAAATCGTGGAGCTTAACTTCAACACATGCAAGCGCAGCACTCTCAAACTTGCAGAGATTCTGAAGGCATACTTCGAGCAGAAGGGATACGACAAGAAGAAAATCACAGGCTCTTTCGACTGGGACCCAATGGAGAAGATGCTCCGCAAGGGTAACGACCTCACAGCCGTATTGCCGATAGCAAAGGATCTGGTAGAGGCAATGAAGGAATATCCTAACTTCCGCACAGTTGCCGTAAATGCTGTTTCATTGAACAACAGCGGTGCTTATATCGTACAGGAATTGGGTTACGCCCTCGCTTGGGGTAACGAATATATGAACCAGCTCGTAGAGGCTGGCATTGATGCAGACACAGCAGCAAACAACATCAAGTTCAACCTTGGTATTTCCGAGAACTTCTTCATGGAAATGGCTAAGTTCCGTGCTGCCCGTATGCTTTGGGCTGAAATCGTCAAGCAGTATGCTCCAAAGGAAGATGCATCATGCATGATGTGCGTAAATGCCGCAACATCAAAGTATAACATGACTTTGTTTGACAGCTACGTTAACCTCCTCCGTTCACAGACAGAGGCTATGAGTGCAGCCCTCGCAGGTGTTCACTCTATTCAGGTTACTCCTTTCGACGCTGTATATGAGACTCCTAACGAGTTCTCTGAGCGTATAGCACGCAACCAGCAGTTGCTGCTCAAGGAAGAGAGTCATTTCGACAAGGTCGTTGATCCGGGTGCCGGCAGTTACTTCATCGAGGAACTTACAACTTCTCTCGCAAACGAGGGTTGGAAGATATTCCTTAATATTGAAGAGAACGGCGGTTTCCTTGAGGCTATCAAGAAAGGTATGGTACAGGATGATATCAACGCTACAAACCAGAAGCGTCATGATGCTGCTGCAAAGCGTAAGGAATTCATTCTCGGCACAAACCAGTTCCCTAACTTCACGGAGAAGAGTGAAGGCAAGCTTCCTCGCGAGTGCAAGTGCGGATGTGGAAACAAGGAAGAGAAAGTGTTCAAGGCAATCGAGACAACACGTCTGGCAGCCGACTTCGAAGACCTCCGTATCAAGGTTGAGAACTCCAAGAAGGTGCCGACAGCCTTTATGCTTACAATAGGTAATCTGGCTATGCGTCAGGCTCGTGCACAGTTCAGCTGTAACTTTCTCGCATGTGCAGGATACAAGGTTATGGACAACCTCGGCTTCAAGACAGTAGAGGAGGGTGTTGATGCAGCTCTGAAGGCTGGTGCCGACATCGTGGTATTGTGTTCAAGCGACGACGAGTATGCTGAGTATGCAGTTCCTGCATTCAAGTATCTCGACAACCGTGCAATGTTTGTTGTGGCTGGTGCTCCTGCATGTATGGAGGAACTCAAGGCTGCCGGCATAGAGAACTTCGTTCATGTAAAATGTAACGTGCTTGAGACATTGAAAGAGTATAACGAGAAACTGGGAATATAATTTATATGATTCTCCGTATTGAAACTCAAAAATAAATATCATCATGAGAAAGAATTTTAAAGATATAGATATATTTTCAGGAATTAAAGATGTTGA
>OKRS01001565.1_pt1 | contig 14797 bp, 27 predicted proteins | sample 1601191 | NCBI WGS metagenome assembly OKRS01 (sample SAMEA3541509, study PRJEB24748) | human gut metagenome | biome: human gut; feature: human-associated habitat; material: faeces | place: China | collected 2012
GCTGGTCCACGCTTCTATTACAGCGACTTACGCTTCGGCGTAGGCCGCTGTTTTTCTTTCCTGCGTAAACAATGCGTAAACAAACTGTTTGAGTTTTGGGGATGTCTATGCTGTGATAATCTATGAAACTCCCCATCATTCCATAAGATGTTATATTATGTCTTGTTTAAATATGCGATTGAAGAAATTTGCTCAATTCCAATAAATTTCTCATTGAAACATGATACATTGTCATGCAAAAGCCTTACCTTTGCGATGTCTATACTCATACCGAAAGCCCCGATGGGCAGAGGTTGGGTAGACATATACATAATAAGGCGTAACTGTACGCTTTGGTTTTGACAGTGTAAGAACTTCGCAAACTCTCAACTGCTAGTCAAAAACAAAGCAACGGGAACGCCTCATGGGGTGTATTGTATACAGCCCTTATTGGTTTCGGACGGTTGTACTGTTCGTTGTCATTGGGGGAATTATATACTTACATCAACGTGGGGCTTTCGGCGTTGCTCGTTTCGACAAATAAGACATCAATGTTACAATAGCAAATATTTATTGATTATCAATTAGTTACGGATTTTACTTGTTTCCTATGCCGAAAAACTCTTAACTAAGATTAACTTATAGTCTATTATCTGGTAGTTCTTACTGGTTTTATAAATTTGAAAACTTATTGTCGCACAAAGAACGGGGGCGCGTGGTTTCAAGCCGTTTAGCCGTAAAATTTGACCCCATACCCCATTAGAAGTTAGTTGGAGATACTTTTTCTTTTTTATCAGATTAGTATGACATATAATAATTTAAACTAAAAATTATAATTATGCAAAAAGAAATTGAATCATTCCCAGACTACACTATATCAGATAAGGGTGAAGTCTACAGCAAGAAGAGTAAGAAGATACTTAAACAGCACAAAGATGAAAAGGGATTCTATAGAGTATAGCTATGCTATAATGGCTATGTATAGAGTTTCAAGGTACATAGACTAGTAGCAGAAGCATTTATTCCGAATCCAGAAGGATTAGCTATAGTACATCACATTAACCATAAGAAATCGGATAATAGAGTAGCTAATCTACAATGGATTAGTAGGTAGCCACCTAAATATTAGGGTAAAACAAACGCTAAGCTAACCTATGAATAGGCTAATCAGATAAGACATACTAAAGATAAGACTGCAAAAGAACTGGCAAAGATATACAATGTAGCTGTAACTACTATATACGGCATCCTTCAAAATAGAACATATCGTAAACAATAAAAGGCTACCCTAATAAGAGTAGCCTTTTTTCATTGGTAGAAGTAGTGTTTAATTCTGTTGCTTATTCTCTTTAGCTTCTATAGCTGCTTTCAGTGCTGCTAGCTGTTCTTCGTTCATTCCATCTACTTGGGCTGTTAGCTTCTTAGCATCATCAGCCTTCTTCTCCACATCTACAGCATCAGCCAGAGCCTTTAAATTATCTAGATATAATTTATATTCCTTCTCCAGTTCCTTAATCTTATTGGCTATAGCATCCAAATTTAGAGGGTTATTGTTAGATACTTCTGCTACATACTTGCCAAAGTATTCATTACGCTCTTTTCTTGCCTTGTCGAATACAGCAGCTACATTCTCAAACTCTACTTCTTTACCGTTAATGGTTTTTATCTTCATATTGTTTCACCTATGCCTTTAGGGTTTGTTTTGGTATCAAGCACACCAGAGTTATTAATTATTTCTGGGTGCAAAGGTATAGCAAAACTACTATAGTAAGAAATATTCAGACTACTTGCTTAGAGGGTTAAAAACAGTACTTAAATAACCCATCTCAAAAAAGTAATGACTGTTATAAGTAGGTACTTCTATACTCTTATACTTCTTAACATAGTTTTTTAGATAGTTCAACTTAGAACCGTCTTCTTTATATTCATCAAAGAAAGATTCATCGTCAGAGATACCTAAGATAAAAATCATTCTGCTTATAAGTAAGCTCTTATCCTTAGAAGCATAGATAGTCTTATCCGCTACCCTATCCTTTAAGAAGTCTTTAAGAAACATATTAAATAGAGCTACTATATATATGGGTGCTTTATGTAGCTTAACTTGACTACAAAAATCGGCATCATCTAATAAAGTACACTTTTGAATATTATTGCTTAAAGCATAGCTAATAAACATCAATGTAGCTCTATTATCTATCTTAACAGACTTCTTACCAACCTTTAAAGATAGCATAAATTTTTCATCACGTTCTGGTACTATTTCATTTAAAAGGTTAATAAGTTGGCTTATCTCTTCCCTAGGAGTAGTAGCATTTATACCATTAGCATAACCTTCTGCTAAATCCTTTAGAAACAAACATAAATGCCAAAACTTTTCACTGTCTAAATGAAAAGCTTTTAATGTATCTTGCACTTCTGTAGTATCAAGATACTTCTGTTTTCGGCTAGTGTCTACATTGTTTCTATAGTACTGTATAGTAGTATCTATTCCGAATTTAGCAGTAATATAATCAAATGAAGAATCATTAGTAACTATCTCCTTTATTTGATTGTGCTGTTCTTCTAAGTTCTTAAATATCTCTTCAATATCCATAATGTCCATTTTTAGGCAAAGATACTAAAAAAGGCTAGTACCTAATAGATACCAGCCTAATTAATTAGTGTTTGTCTTCTAAATGTCCTTTTACTACATCTTCTATAAGTTCCTTAACCTTATCCATAGTTTCACCATGTGCTTCTATAAGCTGATTCTTAAAATAGATGCTTACACCGAATATAGAACCGCCAGCAGTAAAAGCCTAGGCAATATAAATGAGCACTCCACTAGTTATAGTGTGAATCATAGCAAAACTAATAAAAGCTATCAATATACCACTAGCTATAAGAATCATAGCTGTAGAGTATTGTGCTTTATCCTTAAAACCGAGTTCATTCCAATTCTCTTTCATTATCCAGTATATTCTTGATACCATTTACCATTCATATAGGTGAATACCCAAGGTAACGTGCCAGTAAGTTCTAAATTACTCTATATCTTGCCAGTTCCAGACTCATTACAGAATACTAGGTATTTGTTATTTGTACTTATATAGCACATATTGCATTTATCGAATATTTTTAATTCTTGCCCTTCATAAGGATCTTTAGGAAATATCACTTTACTATAAGTAGCCAGACATAAAACGGTGTCTATAGGGTCAGTAACTGTATATGTTATAGGCTATGAACTGCTACCAGTACCTTTCATAACGTACACATTCCTTCTATTGAGTTTACTAATACCATTGCTATCTATCTTTAGCTAGTAGTCCCCATAGTTAAAAATAGCTCCTTCTGCACTAATATAAGCAGTCTTGTTATTACCAAAGTTTACAGCTAGACCATCATAGCCAATAAGCATATAAGCGTTAGTAGGTAGTATGTTATTCCAGCTAACAGTTAAGTCTAAGACTGGCACCTATATAGGCTTTATAAAATCATCTTTATTAATAGCATAAGAATCCGTCTAAAATTCCTACAGACTAGAAACAAATGAAAATGTACCTTTAATAGATACTTCTACATCAGCGGAAACAGTGTAATTTCCTATTACATTTAAAGTAGAGTTATTGAAACGTCCAAAGGACTTCTTTAAAGTACCGTTTTCATATATCTCAAATGCTGCACTAGGAAAACCGACTTTATCTAAACTGTTTTGTTTAGTAATGGTGGCTACATACTTTGTAAACTAAAGATAAGTACCTTTAGGAATCTTTCCTAATGACTGTGTTACAGTCCATGTAAAATCAACTGGTGTATAGTCAGCTATTCCTATATCTCTTTCCATACCTACAGCAGTCACTGTCCTAGAAGTCCTAATAGTACTAGATGAAGTGCTCTAAAAACTTGAATAATTGCCAATAGATTTAGGACTAATCTCTGTCATAGCACCGCTTTCACCTTTAAGCAAAAATCCCTAGTCTGTACTATCTAAGGTTAAACTACCATTTACTTCAGTATCTCCATCCAGTACAATCTTCTTATTATCTATCTTTAAAGATACTTCATTAACCTATAATAAGATGCTATTTGCAGTCTGTCTAATTAGTGATTTAGTCTTATCGTACCTAGTAGCCTATCCGCCTATTTCTAACTTTGGTGCTGCTATATAACAATCTGTATTAGGTAGTAAACGGCTAATAATAAGATTTCTCTAAGCAGTTGCTTTTGTAGTCCAAGTGATAACGTATAAAGTCCATTTGTCTGTTAGCTGAATATTGCTAGCACCATCACCAGCAGCATCATTTCCATTCTAAGCTAGTGTTAGACTTCCGTCTGAATTTATCCAGCCATATACAGCATCTGGATATAGATAACTAGTTATTTGACCGCTTCCCTTAGCATAGAAGGATAATGTATAAGTTTCACCAAATTTAGTGGATAAAAATCCCATAACTTTAAGAGAATCGTAATAATCAGTAGTAGCTGTGTATTTAGAATGAACACAATCGTAAATAGTACCATCATCTAACACACAACCTTTACTTATAAGTTCTGCAAACTTATTTGCATTACCGCCAGTAGGCTCTATTAATGATTCTAAATCATCAGAAATAAGATTCTCCTTTACTTCTGATTCTCCTTCTGCTAAAGTCCAAGGTGTTACTACTTCACCTTCTTCCAGCTAACACCAGTTTACAACTATAAAGTCTGTATTTGTTGTAGACATTTCTGGCTACATATCATTTTTATAAGGGTAAAAGTCTATCAGTATTTCACCACTATATTCAGCTGTAAATGTTAGGCTTGTTGTTGTGGGTGAGATACTTTTGATTGCTGTTGACCTACTAAATTTCCAATCACGCCTATAAACAAATCCTTCTAACCACCAGCCTTTATTTAGAAGTTCCTAAGTACAATAACCATTAAAGCTAAATGTGTATTTCTTACCTTTCACTATATTAGTTGTTAAAGGAGCACCACCATATTTCTTAGTTACCCTTCTAAGGTAAGAACCACTTATTAAGTTCCTTCTAGGTTCAGAAGTCTTATCTAATGTGCCAGTTATGTTACTAACAGTAGATTCAATACTATTAGCCTTCTAAGTTATAGAAGAAATGTTCTTAGTGTTTGATTCAACTTTGCCAGTTAAGTTACTTATATTGGTTGTATGGCTAGATACTGTAGATTCAATACTGTTAGCTTTCTAGGTAACTGTAGAAATGTTATTTGTGTTAGTCTAGACTTTACCAGCCAAATCATTAATACTAGTGGTATTGTTCTATACTGTAGTTTTGATGCTGTCTGTTATTTCTAGGGTGGCACTGGCTGCAAATTGAACTGGAATAACTTTAGTATCTTTCACTAAACCACCAGAAGAAACAAGCTATATTGTTAGATACTCTATCTTTGTGCTTTGTTTATGGTAGTTAGTCTGATAAGAAGTATTTGTATAAATAGGAGTTGTAGTATTAACTGATAAGTTTGTATAACTAGAACTTGTATTAGGCTTAAACCTTACATAATAATCACTAGTAGAAGCACTAACAGCAAATTCATCAGCTCCTTTTATATGTCGAATATTATACATTAAAGATATTCCTAGAGTGCCGTTTTTGTCTACTATAGCTAGTTCCTTAACTGGCTACAGCTTGTAAAATTCAGCATCCTTACCATTATCTCCATTTGTTCCGCTAGTTCCGTCTTTACCTTCTGCTCTTATACCACTATCTTTATAAGCCTTAGTATCTGAATCCCAAATAAACCAGTTACCATTAGCACCTATATAAGGTGCTCCAGATTCAGCACCATCAATTTTATTATTAATGTAATCTTCTATAGTCTAGCCGTTTGACACTTCAAAGTTACCGACAAACTTAGCACCAACAGCATCAAAATAGCTTTTCCTATGTGATTCCAGATTAAAGTCATTGATACCCTAATACTATGCTAACAATGGTGCTGATAGTCCTTTATCAAGTGAAGAATAAGCAGATATATAAATAGCACTTTGTCGCTTTTTATCGTCTGTTCCTCTATATCCTAGCATAGCTATAGTATCTCCTATTTCGGGGTTTACATTGCCGTCCTTAGTAACTGTAGAGATAACTATATAATGGTATTTCTTAGCGTCTACATTAACTGGAGTATTAGAAACACCAGTTACTAAACACCAATAATATTTGTTGGATGCTACTCTTTCTTTCGCTTGATTGAATGACATACATAAAGCCTAATCATTCACCTTCCACATATTGTCAGCCTAGTTACCGCTTCCATCATCAGCCTACCAATATAGTTTGTAACCGTCTGTTACAGATTCTACTATATCTATATTGAATCCGTTGGCTGGAGTGAATAAAACAGCACCGCCAGCAGCCTTAACTTTGTCTATAACAAGTTCAAAGAAGTGTGCCAAACCAGTAACTTCTAAATTCTTAGTTTTGATAGTGTCACTGGTAGTAATGTTGTTAGATATAACTTCATTTAGATTAGACTGTCCTTTAACTTCAATATTCTTATTAAAAGTGGCATCACCATTAACAGTAACATCATTCATTGTAGAAGTGCCAGTAACATTTAAATCACCATTACTTTCTACAGATCCATCAAATACGTATTTATCTTTATCAGAGAAAGTAGCAGCCTTATCTTTAACTGAAATAGTAAAGTTATTATATGTTTGATTCTCTTTATCTAGCTATCTTATTTTAATATCTCCTTCTGTCTGGATATTACCACTAGCAGTAATACTACCTACATTTTCTAGGTTGCCAGACACGTCCTAAGTACCGTTAAAAGGCTGTCCCCACAATGTATGTGTATCAAGGCTAGCAGTTACATTCTTGCTAAATCCAGATGTACTACTAGAAGTTTTGTTACTATCTTTTGCTTTAGCGAATGATTGAATATTTATCATATTTCTTTAAGTTTAATATGTGCGGATGCTTCTCTTAAATCTCTACTAATAGACTATACAAAGAAGTTTCTTTTTAATACATCAGAATGAAATATATTCTGTATAGAAATATCATCCGTATCGTGTAAATCAGTTTCCATTATTATTTTAGGCTTTGAATAAGCTAAATAATACTAGTTTATATAGTGTTCTTCTGGCTTTGCCGTTTCATTAGTAGTAGCGTTATAAATACTTTCTAATGGTGTTCTAGTATTGGTGTTAATAACGGCATTAAGATTAACGCTATTCTTTATCCCTTTCTAAACACATTCAACACTACTAAGCTAAGTTATAAACTTAAATTCTGTATCGTCTTTCTTATTGACAAACTTATCTGTTTCATTACTCATATAGATTAAGTCGTTATCCTCATCATTACCAGACTAATCAGAATAAATCTTACATTCAAAATCCTTTATGATGATATTCTCTAAGTGGGATAAAACAAACTTAGTATTGTCTACATATTTAGCGTGTCTAAACCAAGTTTTATGTCTTCTTGTTATGTCATTCCATGTTAGGTTAACTGGTCCAAGTATTCTGAATATAACAGCACCAGATAAAGCATCAGCCTTAGTAATGGGTATAGCAGTACCTTCTGTTTCTAGATTCATAGTATAATCAATAGTATTCTATATAGCAAATTCATCACCTATAATCTTATCACCTATTTTAGGGTTTATACCTAGTGAAAAGGTAGTAACCTTATCACCATCAATTATAGGCTCTTTGCCGATTTCAACCCATTTAAAAGTTGAATTTCCGTATATGTCTATATTCGTTTCTATAAGTCGTTTATTGCCGATTAGTAACTCACATTCAAGAACTGGCAACTTGCAGAATTTATCAGTAGAATCACCTTTAGAAGTATAGTTATATTGTAAATCGTGGTTAGCTTTGTCCTTAGTCCAAGGGTGTAAGCTAATGGCATTTAAATAAGTGTCTTTAGATGTGTACCACTTTCTAGTATAATACCTACCCTTCTTATTATTATCACTAGGCACTGTTTTATAAAGATAGCTACCTATGTCATTATTTATAAGTGTTGAATACTTATCTGTTTCTTTCTAAATAGGCATTAAACATAACTTGCCACTAAAAACAAGATAGTTTGTAGTAGCATCATCAGTAGGCGAAAAAACACCGCCAGAGTTATTTCCAATATATTCTATCATTCCGCTTCTGTTCTGTAAAGTCAAGTCAGAAGGCGAGTGATTAGCTTCTGAATCGTCACCATTACCATTTATTGATATAAATAAATAGCTACTCATATCAATTTTAGATGTAGGCGAATTGTCTTTAGTAATTGGTTTCTTCTCAACACTACCCATCTTAAATAGGCACGGAATAATCTAGTTGTCTTTTAGATACTTTGGTATTTTCCACTAGTTAATATATACATTATTGCTAAATTCGCACAAATCAGTAATATCACCTTTAGGAGTTACAAAGTTCCAGTTCTTATTATACATAGCTTGTAAATACCAGTCCACTGTCCTACACTCACTATATGAAGTGTCCCTATTATGAAGCATATTAAAGAAGGCGGCATTAGCATTAATATTATTACCCTCTGATATATATTCAGTCATAAATAACTATTTGCCATTATAAAGGGATGTTAAACTATCAGAATCCATAGGACTCTTGATTACATCTTCATAGGCTTCTAGCTAACACTTTAATGATACTTGATTAAAAACATCAGATATAGAAAGATTAGTATTATTACTAGAGTGCATTTCTCCGGTCATTTCAATTACTAAAGGATTCACTTTAATATTAGATTGCAGTGTCATATTATACCAATCAGCCCTTCTATTCTTAATACTATTCCAATCAAAGATATAATAATCTAGTCCATCCTAGATAATGTGAAGGTTTAGATACTATAGCATCTGTTCTAATACTTCTTCATTAGTCCAGACATCATCAGCTTCATCACCAAGTAAATAAAGCTCGCTCATACTACAATCACTAAAAATAGTGCTTTCCTTACCTTTAGCAATACCTTTAGATAAGTCATAGTAAACGCATCCACCAGTACCTTCTACTATATCAATGTTTAGTATATCATCTAGCATATTATCTAGCATTTCCTTAAAGGTCTTAACACTTGCATCTTTTTTAGCCTATTGATAGTCTTTCAAATTACAATAATAATAGTACTGTAGTGTTGTTAGTGCATCAGTAGTATTAATTGTAAACTCTTCTAAACCATTTGCAAAAGGCTAGCTGAATGTGTTAGGCTCAACAAATCCAGCATAGATACAAAGGTCTTCTTTATAAATGTTTACTTTAATGTTCCTAGCATTATTTGCAAACAGTTCATTGCCTATATAATCATGTGTTACTAAGTTAATACTAGCTGACCTTCTTATAATAGTCTAAAATGTATCATCTATATTAGTTTCTATAGAAATAGGGCTATCAGCAAAGTATAGCCCATTTTCTCCTATAGTTAGTTCTTTTGTTTTATCATTGTCGCTTAATATATGTACCGAGTAAAGCACATTATTAACGTCCCTAAAATCACCGTGTATATACATAATTATTTGATTCCAGTTTTTAGTCCAGATTTAGCCTTTACTTTGCTGTAGTTACTAAGTGAACCATACAAATCAGAGCCTTTAATCTTGAAACTTACCTAACCCATTCCAGCACCACCAACAGCACCAGCACCATCAAGTAAGTTAAACAATCTAGCCTACTGACTGCCGTTTAATATCATTTCGCCAGCATTAACCCTAGCTAGTAACTAATCACCGTGAGTAGAAGCACCCTAGATAATACCACCATCGGCATATTTACCGACAATAGAAAATATAGACGCAAACGTACCTACTACAGTTGCTATAATGGATGCTATTGCAGCTATGTTAGCTGGGAATGGTAAAGATGAAGCTGAAGCTGTACCATTAGCCATAGCCTCGCCCTATTTAGCTGCAATTAAAGACATAATCTAGGGAATCATCTAAGCAGTAGCATTAGCAGTAGTAGCAACTAATTGCATAGCTGCACCAGCTCCTTCAGCACCAGCAGCAGACATTAATGACCCCATTGCACTAGCAGCATCGCCAATAGCCTAATATCCTTCTATCTGCTTTTTCTATCTTTCTTCCTATTGCTTTTGTCTTTCCTTTTCCTTTTCTTCAGCAGCTATTTCAGCTTCTTCTTTAGCCTTTAAAGGGTTAATAAGTGCTTGCGCTTGATTCTCTAAGTTTTCCTTATCAAATAATAGATTAAGCCTTACGTCCATTGATAGATTTTGATTCTATAGCTGTTCATTTATAGCTGCTATCTGGTCTTGATAGTCAGCAATAGAACCTACTTGAAACTTTGGCTCTTCTGTTTTCTTTAGCTTTTCATCAACGGCTGTAAGTTTATCCTTCCAACTATCAAGCTATTTAGCCACTTCTGCAAATTCAGCTGTATTTGGGTCTAACTTCTTCAACTTAGCAGTAAGGATATTCACGTTATTAGTCATATCCTCTATAGTTACAGCATCCTCTTTAAATACTGGCTGCTCTTTAGTATTACCAGTGTTTTTAGAAGTACCAGTGTTTTTAGTTGTAGTGATTTTCTTAGTATCAATAGAACCAAAAGCACCAGACTATTTACTAAGTTGGCTAGCTTTCCTAGCAGCTTCAGCCGACTTCTTGCCCATTTCTTCAGCTTGTTTTCTTACTTTTCTAGCTTCTGCTTCTTGTGCTTTAATACGTGCTGTAGTATAGTTGTTAGTATCGTGGTACTTTGTATTTCCTACTGCTCTAGCTCTTTGATTATTTAGGTTTCTTGCATTATCAGTAACATCTTGCTTCTGTTTCTTAATGCTAGCTTCTTGCCTTATAGCCTTTTCATAAAGTTCTTGCTATATTGCAGCATAAGCAGTAGCTTCAGCTCTAGCATTTAAAGCCTATATAACACTATTTGTATTAGCTACAAAAGCATTTTCAGCAGTGGAAACATTTGTTATATTCAATCCTAAACTTTCAAAGGCTGTAGCGTTATTAGTAATAAACTCGTTCTTTTCGTGTTCATTCCTACAGTTCTTCCAGCCATCTCTTAAAGCTAAATACTTGCCAGTTAGATTAGCTGTTTCTGTGCCGAGTTTGTTTGTTAATGTGTCTGCTAATGATTCTGCTTTTCCCTTCTGCTTTTGAAGCGCATTAGCATTCTTTTCTTCTGCTTCAGTCGCATCATCAGTAAATATAGCATAAGTAGCCAAAGCTCCAGCACCTACCAGAATCAAGCCAGTAAAATCACCTAATAAAGCCTTACTGATAGCCTTAACAGTATTCCAAGCCTAAGTAGCGATTCTGTTAGCATTTGTAACAACAGTATTAGCTGTAGTGGCTGTAGTGGCTACTACTGTAGTTCTAGCATTTACCGATTCCCAAAACTGTTTAAGTTTCAGCATTAAGATACTATCCTAATTCAATGTGTTTGCAATAGCTTGCACACCGTTCAGAACACCTATAGCAGACTGAACTTTTAGAATGGCTTTCTATACATCTTCGTTTTCACTGCCTAGCATACCCATAACACCAGTAGCTATAGAAGCTGCACCAGCTAAACCCTAGAAGGCTTGAATACCAGCATCCAACATAGCAGTATCAGAAGAAAGTAAGCGAATAGCCTAGCTAGCATCCCCAATAGAATCACTATAAGAAGCTGCTTCCGCTGCTATTCTTGCAAATACATCTGTATCGTGTAAACCATCTAAATTCATCTATGCCATTATTCCCTACAGCTCTCTTAGCCTTCTTCTTAATGGTGCTGTAGAGTTCTGGATTCTTTCAAATCTCTATTCAATTCTATCAAGTCCACTAGCACTACTAGTAGTGTCCTATAATTGTTGTCTTATTCCTCTAAGGGTAGATGAAAGATTATCTCTACCCGTAATATTAACTACATAGTCCCTAGCCATATATTATTTGTTATGGTTTAAATAGTTTTCCGCTTGTTTCTGTAGCCTTTCTATATCCTCCTTAGATATACTAGTATCTGTATTCTTTATATCTTCTTCCCAAGGAAATGTAACTAAATCAGTAACATTTAATTTCTTTCGGCTGTTTACTTGTGCCGTTATATAGGCTGTAAGTCTGTTAGCTTCCCACAAATCTTTGTTAGCATAATAGCCATACTTCATAGCTACCTAAGCTTCATACATCTACATATCATCTAAAACGTACTAAGGTGGGTAATGTAACTACATAACTAATATAGCGTACATTTCAGAGATACTTAATTTTTTTTTAAAGTACTATCTTCTGAATTGTCATTAAGTAAAAGCTATTTCTTCTATTCGTTTTCTACTAGTTGATTCATTTGCTAAAAGATAGAAGGGTCTGAATCTAATGCGTCTATAAATTCATTCCAATCTAGGATATTCTCTGGATTGTTAGCTAAGATCATACTATAAAAGAAAATATAGTTATCTAATAATGTCTTAATCTCAAACGCTTTGCCAGTTATTTGCTCAAAAATAAACAAGGCTCTAATCGTATATTTTACTTTATATTCTTTGTTGTTAATCGTTATCATAGTATTCGTTTTTAAATGAAAAAAGCCCTTACACCTTCGTATAAGGCATAAAGGCTATATAATTATGCTTGTACCTTAGACAAAGCACCTACGCCAGTGAATTGCACTGAATATGTAGCATACTCGCCATTAGGCGCATTAAGTTCAAGTGAAGTAATAACTACCTTACCTTCATAATCTGGTTTACTAGCAGTCCATCCAGTTTCGGGTGCATCTGTAGTAGTTTCTTTCTTCTTACTGAATGTAGCTGTAACTGGAGTCTTCTTTACCATAATATCAAACAAATCATCAAAGTTAGAACCAGCACCATCTACAGAATACATATTCTCACTCTATGCTGTCCAACTTAATTTGCCAATCTCGCTAGAAGCCCAATCACCACCACCTTCATCTTTGTTAGAAGTATCTTGTGTGTCACCACTTATAGAAAGTGAGTGTGAAGTAGCATAGGCGATAGACTTACCATTAACAAACAGCATCATATCGCCACCTTTAATTTTACTCATTGTATTATTATTTTAAATATTAGATTCTGTACAAACGTATTATCTATAAATTCTTCTGAACCATCTATTAAAGTTATATCCTCTACTGATATATTCTGAATGATTCCTTTTTTATGTACTAAAGAAGTCCTAACCTATTCAGCAAGTTCTACACTTTCAGCATAGTTATTAGCTGCTATCATTATCTATATACAAGCACTATCGTTAGAATAGTCTTTATCAGATACTGTAGTAATGGAACTTCTACGATACACAATAAAAGGAAAAGTAGTGTTTTCATCAGCTATCAGAGGATATATTTTATTATTGATACTAGTCTTACTAAGACCATTAACAAGTAGGCTTTTTATAGCCTTACCTATACTTATACAGCTCATTGTATTCTGTTTAATGAATCAGTAATAGAAGCCATCATAGAACAATAAAAAGATTCTTCATCATTCCTAGCTGCAAGAAAGAAGTGTTCTGGCTATATTCTACCTTTGTAAGCTCTTCGTCTAGTATAGCGTTCATCAGTTCCTTTCTCAAACCATTTAAGCCTATAATCGCCCATAATATTAACGGCTACTTCATTAGAAGCTCTATTTGGTCTTACCTTTACACCTCTGTTTAAAGATGGTCTTCTAAGGTTAGCTATGGTTTTAGCTTTTAATGTATCAGCACCCTTTTTAAGTGCCTTAAATAATATTTCCTATATGGTATCTGGCTACAAATGATTTAATAGCTAATCAACCTAGCTAGAATCTACGTTACTCATTTATAAGCTCTGTTCTGATTGTTATTAACTACTTAGCCTTATCTGGTTCTAAAGATAGTATTCTCCACTTCTTTCTATTCCAGATAATTCTATCCTTTTCGTCTATATCGTGATAATATCTTACAGTAAATACTTTGTTATAGCTAAAAATTACTTCATTGTTTTCAGTGGTTCTAGTACCAGATTCAAAGGTAACATCTGCTCTAGTCTGTATATGCTTTAACCACTAAACATTTGTAGCTCCAAAATCATTCTAAGCTGTAGAAGGTCTTTCAATAGTTATAACCTCTGTTAAGCGTCCACTATTCATCTTACAGTAAAGTTTCTATTAAGATTTACTAAATACTTATAAGTATAGGGAATTTCACTAGCAACAGAATAACTAGTTGCTTCTCTATTGTTGTATAGATTCCCAACTAACAGAAGAATAGAATGAATAATAGAAGGTGGTAACTCTCCACCCTCTATCATATCCTTTAGAGCTATGTTTTCATTCTTAGCTACCGCATCTTCAGCAACCTATATAAGGCTTATAATATATTCATCATCCTCTGTAAAGGATGTATCTATATTTAGATGCTTTTTAGCTAAAGACAATGTAATGTACATTACTTAATAATCTTCTTTACAAAAGAATCAGCACGTTGTGGTTTAGCATCAAAGTAAGCATTAACAACCAAACGGATTTTACCGTTAGCAGCTTGTGTATAAGGGTCTACAGTCAAGTCAATACCACCCCACTAGCCAATTACAAGGTCGTTAAAGTTACCAAGAATAAGACCCTTAGAAGTCATGCCGTTAGTTACAAGAGTAGGAATACCATCAATTTCATTGCCTTCCATCAACATTCTAAGATCTGATTTAGTACCGCCTACGGCTGTAGTTCTAAGTACTGCCTTAGCAGCTGGTGAAGCAATAAACTTAATATTACCGCTTACATTCTTCTCTTCTAATGTCTGCTCCATCTTGAGAATGTCAGCAAAGGTAATAGCAGCAGTATCAGCAGTTACACCATTGAAAAGTCCAGCTGGCTTTGTAGCATCACCAGCAACAGCACCCAAAATAGTAGCT
>OKRS01001567.1_pt1 | contig 14787 bp, 9 predicted proteins | sample 1601191 | NCBI WGS metagenome assembly OKRS01 (sample SAMEA3541509, study PRJEB24748) | human gut metagenome | biome: human gut; feature: human-associated habitat; material: faeces | place: China | collected 2012
TTAATATTGTATATTCAATTCTTCCTCAACATCAAGTCAGCAAGCAGAACAGCCAATTCTTTTTCTTCCTTTGCTGCATTCTTAGATTTCCATGCCACAATAAAGCGTACACTGGCAGTCGCCACGTGATAGCCCTTGGCTTCCCATTTCACAAGCTTGTCTAACATGCCTTGCGAGAGTCTGGCAATGGCTTGACCGGTTGGAGCGCTACACAGATACGGAGCATTATAAGTCAGCTCGTCACCACCACGCAAAGAAAGCACTTCCTGTTTGCTATACTTGAAATAATCAAGGTAGACATCCTTATGCGAGAGTTGCAGCACTATCTCCTCCGGCACTGCATATTGCTGTGAATCCGTGATATGCTGACAGTTATGTATACTGTCGAATACGTCACCATTGGTGTGGATATAGAGATTATGCTTGGCTCGGGTTATTCCTACGTAATATCTACGCAGAATATCGTCAGTGTGATTGTATTTATCGGATATCAGCATATAAACATTATCAAACTCACGACCCTTCGATTTATGTACCGTAGACACCACTACCTCGGCATCTGATACATCACAAAAGTCCTCCACAGACGACTCGAACACAAACTCACGCAAGTCACTATAGTATTTGGCACGGTTGGTCTGCTCAAACATTTCCACGCAGCGACGCACATATTGCAGACTCTTGCTCATGGCATACTTGCTGAAAGTCTTCTGCTTTGCCTCCTCCCAAGCCTCATCAGTGATGAGCGGCGACTGCTTTCTGCTGTCCACACACTTCATGAAGTAGCGCATCTCCATAAGATTGGAAAACCGCAAACCATCCAACGACTGTATCAGCTTGGCCTTTACACCGCGCCCGTTCAATAACGCAAGCATAACGACAGCCTCCTCGTTGGTCTGCGTCAGTATGCAAGAAGTGCCCTTGCCACGCTTCATTATGTCATCGGCAACGGGCAGAAACATGTATTTGGAGATATGGCGTGTAATTCTCACCTCACCGTCATCATTGCTCATTGACAAAATAGGAGCTTTCTTCAATCTGTTTTTTATTAACCTGACAAAATCGTTGGCTGCTCCTACAACGAGGCGTGAGCTGCGATAATTCTCTGTCATCTCTATGAAACGTCCACCCGGTTCCTTGCTCAGCTGATACATATACTTCGAGTCGGAGCCACGAAACTCATAAATGTTCTGGTCGTCATCGCCGACGGCAATCACACGCATATCCTCATTCACAGCCATCAGAGCCGACACCAAAGCATAGTCGTCACAGCCCATGTCCTGTGCCTCGTCTATGACAAGCACCGTCTTACCAATGTGATTTTGCTCAACCTCGCCATTGTTTATCATCTCTGCAGCCTTTGCCACCACACCACTCACATCATCCAGATTGCCTATACGTCCAAGCAAATCGAAGCAATAAGAATGGAATGTCTTTATCTCAACAAAGTGGGCAGCATTGCCAATAAGCTGCATCAGTCTCTGCTTGAACTCAGTAGCAGCGGCACGCGAGAATGTAAGCATAAGCAGCTGCTCATGCTTCACATCTTCAAGCAAGAGCAGCGACGCAAGCTTATGTACCAGCACGCGCGTCTTGCCGCTACCAGGACCTGCCGCCACAACAATGCTGCGCGACTCACGATCCTCTATTATCTCTTTCTGACGAGCTGACAGCTGTCCGAACAGCTCGCTGTATTTGGCTGGTGTAAGATTGCGGTTGATTTCATTCACACGATTGCCCTTAAAGTACTTGCCGATGAACTGACGATAGTCCATCTGAAAATAGTCGTGCACGTATTGCAGGGCAGCGTCATAGTCGCTGACCATCAGATTGGCGTATTCGCCCACTATATGTATCTGCTGAATCTTCTGCTTATAGAATTCATTTAGCGTGCGATAGTCATCCTGCTTATAGCGTAGGCGATTGTCCTTCAGTCGGCGAATGTCCATAGCATTATAGAGCACCAGAAATCCTCCTTCAAGCTTAAGCGCACCTATCTTGGAGAGATAGAGCAACGCCTCCTCCACGTCCTCCAACTGTAGCTCTGAAGTATCGAAGAACAGCTGTTGGACTTCTGCCTTAATGTCATTAAGAAGCTCTACGACCGAAAACTGTACTGCCCCGCTCTTCTTTGCCTCATCGTCCATGCTCTCAGCCATACGGTAAAGCCAGTCCACAACAAAACGACATATATTCAATCGTTTTTCAAATCGCTTCAATGTCGACTCCATATCCGACTGTCGTCTTACTACAATATTGCGCGACACATCTTCCTTCTTACGAGTGTAGCCTTTCACTACAAGGAAGTAGAGCAATGTTCGGATGTTCTTCTCAGTCGACCTATCCAGCCCGTCGCGCACAGCATTGTCGTTAAGCTGCTTATAAGATATGCGCAGCGATTCGTCTGGAATATGCTTTATTATGTATTCCTCAAGTTGAGCGAAATACTCAAGCTGATTTTTAGCCTTTCGTTCCGAACCCACATCCTGCATGTAAGCCGAAATGTCCTTGCTGTCAGCGAGTATTCCTTCCTGACGCATACGTTCCACGGCAGACACAATCTCCTTTTTATTCATTCCGAGAATGTCAGCGAGATAGTCAATACGCGACTCTGCCTCCGAATCCTGTGCCTTTGAGATGTGCTTCTGCGAAATCAGCGACTTTATTATGCGCACAGCCTTCTCTGCCTCATCCTTCTCAAACAACGAAGAAGCAGAAATGCGACGGCGTGCCTCATCCATTTTCTTCACAGTTATGCCCGTGGCATAAACATGCGGCACATTGTTGCCACGCTCTATGTAGCCGCTCTGCTCAAGTGCCGAAAGAGCGGTGCGCACACGAGTCTCGATGTCCGACACCGAGTCGTCCCAACCTGCCTGACGTGCAATTTCGAGTGCCGAACAACACACACGCTGACGCTGACGTGTAAAGCTCTTTACGGCTTGCCACACCTGCTGTATCTCACTAAGACTGAGTTTTGTCTGATTGAGCAGAATAAAATGCTTGTCAAGGTCGTTGTCGCTGTACAGCACAAAGCATTGTGCCGTAAGATTGGGGTCGCGTCCTGCACGTCCAGCCTCCTGCACGTAGTTCTCAAGCGAATCTGATATGTCGTAATGCACGACAAGCCCTACGTCGCTCTTGTCGACGCCCATGCCGAAAGCCGATGTCGCAACGATGATGTCCACCCTACCCGACATAAACTCATCCTGATTCTTTATCTTCTCGTCAGAATCCATCTTGCCGTTGAACGGCAGAGCCTTCATTCCGTCACGAGTGAGCTTTGAGGCAAGTTCGTGTGTGCGCTTCGTGCGCGACACATATATAATGGTCGGGCATGACGCCATCCTTACAAGTTCGCGCAGCTGACCATACTTGTCCTCGTCACTATCGACGTGTATCACCTTATAGCGCAGATTCTTTCTTGAAGCCGATGATGCAAAAAGCTTCAGGTCAACGTTTAGCCAATGCTTGAAGTAGTCGCAAATATCCTGAACCACCTTTTGCTTTGCAGTTGCCGTAAAACACGACACAGGTATGCGTGTGCCGCCACCTTTACGCTCCTGATATTCCTTTATAAACCTGCCTATATACAGATAGTCAACACGAAAATCCTGTCCCCAAGCCGAGAAGCAATGTGCCTCGTCAATGACAAATCGCACCACATGACGAGCCATGAGTATCTTCTCTATGGTCTTCGAGCGAAGCATCTCGGGGGATATATACAACAGCGAAGCGTCACCACTTTGTACACGCTCTATGGCAAGCGAGCGTGATATAGGATCGAGCAATCCGTTGATGGTCACCGCTTCTGTTATGCCACGGTCGGCAAGATTGTCCACCTGGTCCTTCATGAGCGACTGCAAAGGCGATATCACAACGGTCAGTCCGCGTACGCTGCCGCCCTCTATCAATGCAGGCAGCTGAAACGTAAGCGACTTGCCTCCTCCTGTCGGAAATATGGCCAACAGCGAATTTCCGTCAATGGCAGCACGTGCTGCATTTTCCTGCAACGGCTCGCCGTCGTATGTACGAAACGAGTCGTAACCGAAGAAACGCTTCAAGTTATAGCGGGCGTCAAGTTGCCGGTCACAGTACTTGCACCCCACAGCACAGCGCGTGTGGCGAAGCTGACGTATGACATACTCCACCTCGGGATAATTAAACAGCACCCAAGCCGGAGTGACCGACCGCTGGTCCGTAGTATCAATCAGGGCCAAAGCATAAGCCAATTCACAAGGATATTTTCTTGCCAACCTACGGATATCGGCATTGGCGCAAATCTTTCCGTCATACTCTTCGCATATCAGCTCTGCAATCTGATTATTTGAGCCTGTCTCAGCTCCAACCATCTGCATAAAACCATTAAACTCGTCAATGTCCGCAAGCAAAGAGGCATAAATGCGCTGCCTGCGTTCAGACAAACCACGCCAACGAGCAATCTCATCAAAGAGTAGTTCGCGAGCCTTCTCACAGTCGTTCACGGGATTGTTCATCTCATCGCTCATCAGCTTGTCGTCCTTCACAAGTCGATGGTAGGGTCGTTCGGGGAACAACAAGGGCGACATATACAGAGTGTCAACAAGCGCCCATTGCTGTATGTTTTCGCCAAACAGAAACTTTGCGTCATGATGCACAATGTTATGACCACACAAAAAATCTATATCAGACAAGAAATTCAGCAAGTCAGCCTTGGAATTCCTGTGAAAAGTAGCCCCGTCATGGCGCAACGCTCCAATGTCCTGAACCTTACGATTCTTTACGCCAACCTCCACATCTACAAAGGCATAGCTGTCTGCATCACGCTTTAATGACGTAATGTAGTTGTCGGAAGAGCTTGAAGCACCACCTATATTTATCGTATCTAAGATTCTATCCCAAAGTGACATAAGTTGTAAAGGTTGTTATTAAGCAAGATTTTTTAATCTACAAAAATAGCAAAATATATCCAACTTCATAGCATACATAGAGCAAAAGTTACGCAAGAATACAGCAAATCGACCTAAAATCAGGCTTTTTCTGAAAGACTTTCGTTAACTTTGCATAAACAAGCAAAACAACAGATATTATGGCAATGAAACTTTATCCTTTAGGTTTACAGACGTTCTCGGAAATACGAGAGCGAAATATGCTGTATATTGACAAAACAGAATATGTATATCGCATAGCATCAAGCGGTAAATATTTTTTTCTGAGTCGACCAAGACGATTCGGGAAGTCATTGCTTGTATCTACATTCAAAAGCTACTTCGAGGGTAAGAAAGAACTGTTTAAAGGACTTGCCATAGAAAAACAGGAAAAGGAATGGACGGACTACCCAGTGCTCCACTTTGACATGAGTGGAGGCAAGCACATGGACAAGGAACAGCTTAACCGATATCTGCTTTATATTCTGGAACTTAACGAGAAACCCTATGGAGTTATTTCTGATTCGATAGACCCTAACATACGACTTTCCAATCTTATCAATACCATATATCAGCAGACTGGCAAGCAGGTTGTCGTGCTCATTGACGAATATGACGCACCGTTGCTTGACGTGGTGCATCAAGAGGAGAATCTAAATGAACTGCGCCAGATAATCCGCAACTTCTTCAGTCCGCTGAAACTCAACGAACCATACCTACGCTTCGTATTCCTTACCGGCATAACCAAGTTCTCGCAACTCAGCATCTTCAGCGAGCTGAACAACATCAAGAACATAAGTATGGACGAACCTTATTCCGGAATATGCGGCATAACGTTAGACGAACTACAGACACAGATGAGCGAAGACATTGATGAGCTTGCCAAGAAAATGTCGCTTTCTCGACAGCAAACCATTGAGAGTCTTAAGGAGAATTATGACGGCTACCATTTCACATGGCCTGGTCCAGACGTATTCAATCCGTACAGCCTTCTCAACTGTTTTGCCGACGGGAAAATAGATGCTTACTGGTTTGGGTCAGGCACGCCTTCTTATCTTATAGAGATGATGCGCAAGTATGATTTCCTTCCGGCTGATCTTGGTGAGGAGATGGATGCTGACAAGGCCGACTTCGATGCCGCTACGGAGACAATGAGCAACATTATGCCCCTACTTTATCAGAGCGGCTACATCACCATCAAGGCATACGACCCCGACACCGAGCTCTACACGCTCGGCATTCCAAACAAGGAAATACGCGTCGGACTGTTCCGTAACCTTATGCCACACTATCTTGGCAAGTTCTCACAAATGGGCAATACCACTATCGCAAAAATGTCGGCATTGATAAATCGCGACAATATGGACGGGGCTTTGTCTATGCTGAAAGAGTTTCTTGCCACAGTGCCATATTGCGACAATACCAACTACGAAGGACATTACCAGCAGTTGATGTTCGTGATTTTCTCCATTCTCTCTAACTACCGTATGGAGGTGGAGCAACGCACCCACACGGGCCGCATTGACATCACAATACGGACAAAGAGTCGCATATACATCATGGAACTGAAGTTTAACGGGTCTGCAAAGGAAGCCCTTGAACAGATAAAGAGCCGTGGCTACTCTGACCGCTTTTTACTCGAAGGGCTGCCGGTTACAAAGATTGGTATAAACTTCAGCATTGACGGAAAATCAAACAACATTACGGAATGGGTAATAGAGTAAAATAAGCGAAAAAATACAGTATATTAATATAATTAAATGGAAAAAACCGAAATTAAGGAAGAACAGATTCTGATCAGAATAACTGGCAATGACCGTCCTGGTCTTACCGCATCGATAATGGAGATTCTTGCAAGTAAGGATGCTAAGATCCTGGACATCGCCCAGGCTGACATCCACTCCACTCTTTCTCTGGGCATCCTCATCCGTATCAGCGAGGACGACTCCGGTCAGGTGATGAAGGAGCTGCTGTTCAAGACCACTGAGCTGGGCGTGCAGATAGGCTTCGAGCCTGTAACGGACGACCAGTATGAGATGTGGGTGGGCCAGCAGGGCAAGAACCGATATATCCTCACGCTCATCGGACGCAGCCTTTCGGCAAAGCAGATTGAGGCTGCCACAAAGATTATCACAAAGCAGGGACTCAACATCGACTCCATCCTACGACTCACCGGACGTATGAGCATCAAGCACCCGGAGCAAAACCGTAGGGCGTGCATCGAGTTCTCGCTCCGTGGCACTCCCACTGACCGCACTCTCATGCAGGAGGAACTGATGAAGATTTCTTCGGAAATGGAGATCGACTTCTCTTTCCAGAAGGACAATATGTATCGACGTATGCGCCGACTGATCTGCTTCGATATGGACTCAACGCTCATTCAGACCGAGTGCATAGACGAACTGGCTGAGCGTGCCGGCGTGGGCGACGAGGTGAAAGCCATCACGGAGAGCGCCATGAGAGGCGAAATCGACTTTAAGGAGAGCTTCACACGCCGTGTGGCGCTGCTGAAGGGACTCGACTCAAGGGTGTTCGAGGAAATCGCCCAAAAGATGCCCATCACGGAGGGAGTGAACCGCCTGATGGCTGTGCTGAAACGTTGCGGATATAAGATTGCCATTCTCAGTGGCGGATTCACGTATTTCGGAGAGTTCCTGCAGCGCAAGTACGGCATCGACTATGTGTACGCCAACGAGCTGGAGGTGGACGACAACGGCATTCTGACGGGACGTTACGTCGGCGAGATAGTGGACGGACACCGAAAAGCAGAACTGCTGAAGCTTATCGCACAGGTGGAGAAGGTGAACCTCGCACAGACCATTGCCGTGGGCGACGGAGCCAACGACCTGCCGATGCTGGGCGAAGCCGGACTTGGCATCGCCTTCCATGCCAAGCCGCGTGTGGTGGCTAACGCAAAGCAGAGCCTCAACACCATCGGCATCGATGGCGTGCTTTATTTCCTCGGCTTTAAGGACAGCTATCTCGGCGAGCAGGGAAAGTTCTGATCCTTGTCTACATTATTTTATAGCATAACATCGTGGAGCAAGTGTGGAATTTTTCTACACTTGCTCCACGCTTTTCTACACTTACACACTTCTTCGTTTTCGTACTGATTTTCTTACATCGTTGATTTCCAACGGTTTAAGTTTTCAAGTATTGTTTTGGCACGCCCGTTGCATTATATTAGTCGAACAACGCAACGAACCCAGAAAGTTCAAGCAAAGTTCAGCTAATAAACAATAATATTCACAATAAAAAATTTACGCATATGAAGAAGTTATTTTTTGCAGCTTTCGCAGCTTTCGTAATGGTATCAGTAAGCAACGTATTCGCTAACAACTCAATGTCAAGTCTCAGCACCGCCCTTCCGCAGGACACAACCACAGTTGACACGGTGGCACCGGCAGAACAGCCAGCTGAGCAGCCCGCTGAAACTCCGGCTGAGACACCAGCACAAACTGAGGACTCAACTGTAAGCGCAGCAGGATCAGACGACACAGCAATGATGATGTTCTCTGACTCAACAGAGGTGGACACCACAAAGTCTGACGTCACTCCTGACGTGGCATAATCACAGGAACACATTCATATCCATTTCCTGACATAATTGCCAAATACCCCAAGCCGCTTCAGCCTGTATTGTCTTGCGAGAGCAAGAGATACAGGCTTTTTTCGTGCATAAAATAAAAAACTGCAATCTACGTTATATATATGTATAGAAGAATAGGAATATGATAGTAAAAAAAAGTAATACATGTTCAGCACTCATATAAAGATTCTTGTCGGTTATGGGCTTCTTGCCATTGTGTTGTTGTCAGCCACATGGATGATTTACGACAACACCCGATCATTGACAGCCGTCAACCGCGCTTCCGAAAGGCTTTTGGCACGTCGCGACATCGTGGACTCTCTGGTCTATTCGATGCTTGAGACGGGCAACGCCGAACGCTCCATACTGCTCGGCGACGCCGGTGAATGGCAACGCTTCAGCCATGCCATCAACAACTCCATGGACAAGGCACGCCAACTGCGCCCCTTGCTCTCAGACAGCATGAAGCAGCAGCGACTCGACTCGCTTATTGATCTCCTCAACTGCAAACGCGAGAACACGCTGCTCGTAATGGCAGAACTGGGCAAGGACAGCCGCGACATCTACTTCTCAAATAAGTTGCGGGCGCTGCATAGCGGAACTGACTCTGTGGTAATCAATCCAAAGACGGAAGAACGACGCGAACAGCACGAGACGGTGTACGAGATAGTGAAGAGCAGACGCGGCTTCTTCAGACGGTTGGGCGACGCTTTCCGACGTCAACACTCTGACACCGTAGGCATGACGCACATATATAAACAGCCCACCGACACCGTCAATCACAGACTAAACATCGCCAACTCCGTGGCTAACGCCCTCGCAGAAATTCATCATGACGAACAACGGGCTCGCGGACAACAACAGGAAATAATAGCCAACCGCAACAACCAACTGCAGCTGGTGAGCATCCAGTTGGCGTGGCGCACGGAGCAACTGCTTGAGGACATCCAGACCGACGAGCACAACGCCCTGCTCAAGACCATCAACAAAGCCATCAGTTCACGACGGGCAATGATCATCAGGATAGTCGGACTCGGACTGCTCGCCATTCTCTCGGCAGCCATTCTCGTGGTCTACATCCTGCGAGACATACGCCGGGAACGTCGCGACCGCAACCGCATCCTTGAGGCAAAGGCAGAAACCGAACGTATAATGCAACAACGCGAACGCCTGCTGCTGACCATCACGCACGACATCAAAGCTCCGGCTGCGTCAATAGCCGGATTCATCGACCTGCTCAGCGAATACGTTGACCGTCCAAAAGCCGTGGGCTATCTGCAGAGCATCGCCGGATCGTCAAAGCATCTGCTACAGCTCGTCTCCGCCCTGCTGGACTATCACCAGCTGGAGAGCGGCAAGGCGGAACTGCATGAGGTGAGCTTTGCGCCGGCTTCGCTTGTGCGCGAGTGTACGGACGGCATGCAGCCGCAAGCCATGGCGAAGCATCTGCGTCTGACGGCTGACATACGCGTGGAGGACACGATGATGTGTCGTTCGGACGCGTTCCGCATAAAGCAGGTGATAAACAATCTGGTGAGCAACGCCATTAAATACACCGACAAGGGCGAAGTGACCGTAACCGTGGTCGTGGCTAACGCACGGTTGACCATCAGCGTGGAGGACACGGGATGCGGAATGACACCGGAGGAACAACAACGCGTCTTCCTTGCATTCACCCGTCTGTCCGGCGCACAAGGCAAGGAGGGCGTAGGTCTGGGACTGTCCATAACACGCGAGATAGTGCAGATGCTCGGCGGAACCATCAACGTCAGTTCGCGCAAGGGCAGCGGATCGAAGTTTAAGGTTGTTATTCCTGTGGAAGTGCTTGCCAATAGCGCACCCGTAATATCTACAGCCAAGATAGATAATAATATAGTTGAGAAAGCCGCCACCGTATCCCATGATGCTAAGGAGATGTCCGTGCTAATCGTTGACGACGACAGGCTGCAGCAGCAGTTGCTCACAGAAATGTTCTCACGAATGGAAGGCATAAGCCTCAACGTCGTCACCACCACACATGCCAACGAAGCCATACGTCTCGCCAACGAGATGAAGCCACGTATTGTCTTCACGGACATAGAGATGCCGGAGATGAACGGTAGCGAAATCATGCGACGCATACGCAGCAACATGACAGCAACGTTCGTGGCAATGACCGCCCACGAACAAAGCATAATGCCTCAGCTTCGCAAGGACGGCTTCGACGCCTGCCTGTTCAAGCCGTTCAACGTGCAGACTCTCGCCGCAACCATCTGTCAGCTTACCGGCATCATAGTAAAGGTGAAAGCGGAAAGCACCGCCACGGAAACCGACAGCCTACGCTCTGCCCTACTGCCCTTCACCGACGGCGACCCGGAAGCCGAACGACAGATTATCGACGACATACACAAGTCAATAGATGAATATCTCGATATGCTGAAAAACGTTTCCGACGCAGACCAGATAGCCAAGGCGGCACACAAGGCTATGCCTCTGCTGGAGATGATACAGCCGGGAAAGAACAGTTGGCTGACGCCGCTTACGCCCGAACATATCGGCGAAACAGAAGAAAAAAAGCGTGAGAAACTTACAATTCAGCTCGTAGAAAGGCTCAAACAAATAAAAAACCTATAACTTTGCAGAAGATTTCTGCTTCATAGAAGATATTAAGGATACACTATATATTGAGATATGCCACATATATTAATAGTAGAAGACGACATTGCTTTTGGCACAATGCTACAGACTTGGTTGCGCAAGAAGGGATTCGAGGTGGACAAGGCCACGTCGGTGGGAGCTGCCGTGAAACTGCTCTCGCCTAACGACGGAGTTGACCTTGTGCTCTCAGACCTGCGTCTGCCCGACCATGACGGACTGCGTCTGCTCGCATGGATGCACGAACATAACATCTATGCCCCATTCATCGTAATGACCAATTACGCTGAAGTGCAGAACGCTGTCCTTGCAATGAAGTCGGGAGCAGCAGACTATATTGCCAAGCCCGTGCAGCCCGACATCCTGTTGCAGAAAATCAACGATGCGATGGATCAGAATGCTCAGCAAGTAAATCCAACGCCCAAAACTCAAAATTCAAAACTCAAAACTCAAAATCCGGAAACCGCGCCACGCTACATAGAAGGAAAGAGTGAGGCGTCGCGACAGCTGTATAGCTACGTGGAACTTGTGGCGCCCACCCCGATGTCCGTACTGATACTCGGAGCTTCGGGCACGGGAAAGGAATATGTGGCACACCGCATTCATGACCTCAGCCCACGACATGACCGACCGTTCTTCGCCCTCGACTGCGGCGCCATACCACGTGACGTAGCTGCATCAGAGTTTTTCGGTCATAAGAAAGGTTCGTTCACGGGTGCCGATACGGACAAGCGCGGCGCCTTCGAAGCTGCTAACGGTGGCACGCTGTTCCTCGACGAGGTGGGCAATCTGAGCTACGACGTGCAGGTGCAGTTGCTTCGCGCCTTGCAGGAACGCCGCATCCGTCCTGTCGGTGGCACGGAGGAGATTCCCATCGACATACGCCTGGTATGCGCCACGAACGAGAACCTTGCCGATGCCGTTAGCGAGGGACGATTCCGCGAAGACCTCTATCACCGCATCAACGAGTTCACCATCTACATGCCGAAGCTCTCGGAGCGTGGCACCGACCTCTTCCTCTTTGCCGACCTCTTCATGCGCCACGCCAACGAGGAGCTGAACCGCTCGGTGGAAGGTTTCGATTCGGCTGCAGCCGAACTGCTCGCCTCCCACTCCTGGCCTGGCAATCTGCGCGAACTTAACAACGTCGTGAAACGCGCCGTACTCCTCACCCGCGGCAATCTCATCACCCCCACAGAGCTGACACTCGCTATGGGACCGACGCAGCCTGCCCCAGTAACAGCCCTGCACGACGAAGACTCAGAGCGTTCACGCATCGTAGCCGCCCTGCAACAGACCAATGGCAACAAGGCAAAGGCAGCACGACTGCTCGGAATAGACCGAAAGACCATATACAATAAAATGGAAAAGTTAGGGATAGAGTAACCCCACTCTCACCCCTAACTTTTTCATGCCTTATAAACCTCCAATTCTTTCACAATCAGAAGGATATTATAGTATTTCCAACGCAATTTTTGCACAGGCTTCAGCATCCGCCAGTGCATGATGATGATGTGTCAGATCATAACCGCAGCGTGCCGCTATAATGTCCAGATTGTGATGTCCCTGTGGCCAAACCTTACGAGAACGGACGAGCGTACAGAAGAAAGGATAATCGGGATAATCCATCTGATATACCCGAAAGACAGCTTTCAGACAACTCTCGTCAAACGCCTTATTATGAGCCACAAGCGGCAGATACTCACTTCCTAACCGCTTCTGCTCATCGGCAGACAAGCGTAGCTTCGGCTCAATCTGTGCCCATACTTCGGGGAAGACGGGCGCAGCGTCGGTGTCAGCAGCGGTGAGACCATGCACCTGAGTGCACCTATAATTATAATACTCAGGTTCGGGCTTGATAAGCGAGTAGAACTTATCCACCACCTCACCGCCACGCACTATGATAACGCCAACTGAGCAGACAGACGACCGCGCGTAGTTGGCAGTCTCGAAATCTATTGCAGCAAAGTCTTGCATTCTGATTTTTCTTTAATACTTGTTATACATTCCGTTTATATATTCTACAAAGGTATGCAAAACTTGTATAATCGCGAAAACGAAATGTGCATTTTTTCAAAACGAAATGTGCATTTTTCTGTATTTTTTCGCGGTTTCCAAGCTCGTTCATAATGGGCTTTTGAATGGCTTTTAAGCGGTGTTTAATCACTGTTTGAAAGCCTTTGTTTTCAACGTGTTGCAAGCATAAAAAAGATTTGTTTTGCAGTGAAAATAATTGGCAAAACATTCTTGTTTCTCATATATTTTTCGTACCTTTGTATAGTAAATCAAAGCCTCTTTTGTGCTTCGTTTTATTCATGTTGCATCCATTTGGAACGGCAAAAGTTCGCAGCTTTCGTCGTTCCGCTTTTGGGTTGTTGTATCTTGTTTGTTTGTGCTTGCGAAAGCCAAAACAAATGAGCTTACAGCTTTGCAATCATTATGTCTTTGTAGGCTGCAAAATCATTTATGCGACTGTTTTGCACGTACTTTTGTGCGTCTTTCAGCAGCTTACCTCCAAAGCTCTGGTTTATCCAGTCGCAAAGCTCTATTATCTGGCTTTTGCCTGATGTGAACAAAACGTATTTTGTGTCGTCCAACAATGCAAGAACGTCCAAATAGTCTTTCAGTTGCCAATATGTATCAGCTTTATATGCGCTGTGTTCTGTCTGCAAATATGGAGGGTCAAGTAAGAACAGAGCCTTTTTGTTTGCCTTGTGAGCATTGAACAGTTCGCGATAATCGCAGTGTGTTACTTCCAGACCACTGAGATAATTTGCAACATTGTAGTCCGTCTTTACCATTCTGTTGTACATGGTCTGTTTGCTCAGCTCCTCATAACTTTGCGCCCAGTTTCCCGAAAACAAAAGAGAGCCAGAAAGCGTGATATAATCGACCGCATGTCTCTTCTCTTCCTCTGCGCACAACTCCAGTATCTTTATTTTCGTTTCTGCGGGGACTTTTTTGTTGTCTGGTACATTTACCAGCAATGGAGCAATAGAACGCAACAGCGCGTTTGTATTGGCCGCATTTTCCAACCTTGTGTCGTAGTGGTCAAAGTCATTGTAAATCACACGGCAATTTGGCAGAGTATCTTTCGCTACTCGTGAAAGCAGACCAGAACCACCGAAAAGGTCAACCACAGTGTCGATGTTCTGAGTTTGTGTCAGAACTTCGCGAAAACGCCTGACGTAATAGCGTTTTGAACCTCTGAAAGGCAGAGGTGAGCTTGAAAATCGCTTAATCATTCAGCATAATGGAAAATTTTTATTATAAATGTTTTGAAATGTCTGATATTCAACGTACCTTTGTGGCAGGTTTGTTAGCTTCGGCGACGTGCAGAACCCTACCACAGGGTTTTAAGTCGATATGAAGAAGGGCTTCCCCTGGTTTGGGGAACTGAACAAAATTTTGATAATGTCCCTTTGCATCCTTGTTATTCTCCGTTGGTAGCGAAAAGCTCCCGATTATTTGGATAACAACTTAAAGATTTTGGACAACACCACATTTCTACGCACGGCATACATTGAGTTACGACCGCAGGGACTTAAAAGAGGCACGCAAAGAGCGCACCTCTTTTTTTTATGCCTTATTCTATGGAAAACGGCTCACCCGATAAACCAGGGGGGATTAAGCATATAGCTTTGTAAGTCTGAAAAG
>OKRS01001571.1_pt1 | contig 14754 bp, 7 predicted proteins | sample 1601191 | NCBI WGS metagenome assembly OKRS01 (sample SAMEA3541509, study PRJEB24748) | human gut metagenome | biome: human gut; feature: human-associated habitat; material: faeces | place: China | collected 2012
GGCTGGAGCCTGGCGAGAAGGTCATCACCTCCTCCTACGACAACTACGGCGACAGCGATGTGCTTGTCTTCTAATTGATTAATGAATATAAACAATAACAAATAAAATTTTTCAAAGCCATGATTAAAGTCACAAATCTGTCCAAGGTCTTCAGAACAGAGGAGATCGAGACAACAGCCCTCAATGGAGTTTCATTCGAAATCGCTGACGGAGAATTCGTCGCCATCATGGGTCCTTCCGGTTGCGGTAAGTCAACCCTTCTGAACATCCTCGGCCTTCTTGACAACCCTACCGGAGGCTCCTACGAACTTCTCGGCACGGAGGTCAGCCAGCTCAAGGAAAAGGAGCGCACCAAGTTCCGTAAGGGCAACATCGGATTCGTGTTCCAGAGCTTCAACCTGATCGATGAACTGAATGTCTATGAGAACATCGAGCTTCCGTTGAGGTACCTGAACATCTCCGCGGCCGAGCGTAAGCAGAAGGTCACCGAGATTATGAAGAGAATGGCCATCAGCCACAGAGCCCAGCACTTCCCTCAGCAGCTTTCCGGAGGTCAGCAGCAGAGAGTGGCCATCGCCCGTGCGGTCGTCGCAGGTCCGAAGCTGATCCTCGCCGATGAGCCTACCGGTAACCTGGACTCCAAGAACGGTAAGGAGGTTATGGATCTCCTCAGCGAGCTCAACAAGGAGGGAACGACAATCGTAATGGTGACCCACTCCCAGAGAGACGCCGCCGTGGCACAGCGCACTATCGACCTGTTCGACGGCCAGATCGTCTCCGACGTGAAGAACGAGCTTTAGCGTTGAATCTTGCTCGTGAGGGACGGCTGATTACTTGACGAGAGCTGATGAATCGTCACTACGGACTTGACAGTAGATAATGTAATTATACCACCCATAAGCGCCGCCCCTCACGTTTAAGATATTATTGGCGGAAGGTTGCCTGAATCTCATAGTCAAACTCCTTAATACTTTGTCTCGGTTCATCCAGAAGGTTGCCACAGCAAACCTTGGCCACCCGCGGCCATAAGCGGGAGGGGCCCAGCCTCCGGCTGGGAGGGACGGAGCGCGAAGCGCGGAGGGTTCGTCGTGGCAACCTTCTGGATGGGATTTCCAAACGGGTAAAAATCCGTGGAGGATAAGTGATTGACCATTAGGAATATGCTTGGATGTCCTCTTGCATGAAGCGGGAATGAGGATAGGGAAGCAAAAGAATGAAAAACAAAAAGTTGGCCTCCGCGAGGCCGTGAATAGATTTATGAGCAGTTTCATTAATTTCTTGAAGCGCAACAAACTTTACAGCGCTGTCAACCTTCTGGGACTCAGCCTCTCGATGGCGTTTGTCCTGCTTCTGGCCGTGTACGTCACCAGTCAGCTGAATACTGACTCGTTCCAAAAGAACGCCGACAGGATCTACGTCATCGCACAGAAAGAGACCCTTTCGTCCGCTTACTGGCTGTCTCGCCACATGAAGGCTAACTTTCCGGAGATTGAGAGGTCAGCTTCATATTCCAGCAACGGAATGCAGGAGTACAAGATCGACGGCAACATCGTGAACGCCAGGACTTCTTACGCTGACTCGTCGTTTTTCGATATGTTCAGTTTCCCTCTCGTGGAGGGCGACTTCAGTGAGTGGAAGGCCTCGATAAGCGGAGTCCTGATCAGTGAGTCTTTCGCCAAGGCTCAGTTCGGGGACAGGGATCCGGTTGGACGTGAGATCCGTTTCGACGGCGCTGACTCAACGGTAAGCAACCTGACAGTCTCAGGTGTGTTCAAGGACATTGAGAACTCCATCATCAGGCCGTGCGACATATTCCTTCGCGGAGAGATCATGACGATCACCAACCAGGCGAACGATGAGCGGATGTCCAACGCCGGATCATCCACTTGCTTTGTGATGGCTTATCCGAACGCCGATCTTCCGGCCAGACACGATGATATTCTTAAATGGTGCCGGGAGAATTTCTGGAGATATATGTCAGACTACGGCGGAGGTGATAATGACGTGAGAATCATTCCTTTACGTGATGTCTATTTCCTGTCGGACGGCAATGAGGACTATAATGACAGTCTGCGTCTTGGCAACAAGACGACAGTGATGCTGCTTGCCGGAATGTGCTTCCTGCTGCTTCTGTTCGCCATCCTGAACTATGTGAATATGACCACGGCTCTCTCCGGCTTCCGTGCCAAGGAGATGGCCACCAGGAGGCTTATCGGCGCGACGAAAGGCGGGATATTCCTGAAAATGATTGTCGAGAGCACCATCATCTGCGCGGCCGCTATGGTCATCGCCGTCCTGCTTGGCGAGGCCATTTCCCCGGCGGCTTCGAAGGTGTTGAACTATGACATCTCTATCTTCAAGGCAATCTCTCCGGTGAGCGTGCTTGTCTGCGTCCTGTTCACGGTTTTGGTAGGGGTCATCGCCGGCATAGTTCCCGCACTTATCATCCAGAAGGCCGAGCCGATCGAGATTGTCCGAGGAACGCTCAGGCTCAAGACCAAGACACTTTACAGCAAGGTCATCATTGTCATTCAGAATGTCATCACGGTCGTGATGCTTGTGACGGCGTTCACGATGTTCCTCCAGATCCGCTCTATGATCAATGCTCCGGTGGGTTACAATACTGAGGATCAGATCACCATCAGCAATCAGTTCGGCCTTGCAGGTGATTTGACGCCACTCATCAACAAACTTAAGGCTGAGAGTTGCGTCGAAGCTGTCGGACTTGGAGATGGACATCCTATGTTCATGACCAACAACTGGACTATGTCCACAGAAAGTGGAAGAGAGGCTTCGTTCCAGTTGGTTAAGGGCGACAGCGCCTACTTCAACATCCTCGGCATCAGGAAGAAACAGGACAACCACAGTCCGAACAGTTATTGGCTGAATGAATATGCCTACGGAATCCTCGAAATAGACGAGACCGCCACGGAGTTCACGACCAAGTCCAACAGCACATGGCAGATAGGCGGAATCTACTACGACTTCAAGATCAAGCCGTTGCTGGAGGAACAGCATCCTGCGTTGATTTACCAGTATGATGAATATCCTGCCGGGAAGTGGCCGTGGACGATTCTTGTGAAGACCACGCCGGATCACAAAGAGGCTTTCGCAAGGGTCAAAGCGGTCTTTAGCGAATTGTACCCGGATAAGTTATTCGATGCCAGCTATGTCGAGGATGACATCAAGGCTGTGTTCGCTTCCGAGAACAGGGTGTTGGAGATCATGGTCATATTCACAATCCTTTCGCTGTTTGTCTCGGCTCTGGGTCTCGTGGCGATGAGTTCGTACTACATGCAGCAGGAACGCAGGACTGTGTCTCTCAAGAAGGTCTATGGCGCTGACTATAACTCTGTCCTGTGGGGTCTTGTGGCTGAGTTCATGAAGATGATCGGTGTGGCGTTCGTCATCGCCGTCCCGGTGGCGTGGTACCTGATGCACACTTGGTTGAACGGCTATTCCTACCGCATCGGTCTCCATTGGTGGATCTTCGCGGTGGCAGGTCTGTTCACCGCCGTCATTGCCGCCCTTGCCGTCCTCTGGCAGGCTGTCCGCGCCGCCCGCACCAACCCGGCGATCGAACTGAAGAAGGAATAGCATGCTATATCTCCAATCCAGATGGTTGTCGCGACGAACCCTCCGCGCTTCGCGCTCCGTTCCTTCCAGCCTGACGGCTTGGCCCCTCCCGCTTATGGTCGCGGGTGGCCAAGGTTCGCTGCGGCAACCTTCCGGATTGAGTAGTAATAATTCAGTGGAGCCTAAACGATTGAAGATTAGGAATATAATGATGTGTCCTCACCGCTGGAATCGGGAGGAGGATATGCAAGCAAAATATTGAACGATAAAAGATTAGCCTCCATGTGGAGGAATGGGTATGAGAAGAAAAAGTGATTTGATCATCAAGGTTTTGTCCTTGGGAGTCGGGATGGCGATAGCCGTCATCCTGATCGCCAAGGTCTGCTTTGAACTTTCGTACGACAATGTCTATAAGGACATTGACAGGATCTATAAGATCCGCACCGGCGCCGTTATGCAAGGTGAGGACAAGGATTTCGGTCAGGTCAGCGGAGCCATAGCACCGGGATTCAAGGCCGAGGTGCCGGGAGTGCTGGAGGCCACAAGGTTCACCAGCATATTCAACAGCGAGAATTTCATCATCGATGACGATGGAAGCAAGGTGGCGGCCGAGCACCTTTTAGCGGATTCCTGCTTTTTCAGGATATTCAATCGCCAGTTCCTCGCCGGTGAGCCGGAAAAGGCGTTGAGGTCGTGGAGCGGCGATGTGGCCATCTCAAAGACTTTCGCCGAGAAACTTGGTGGAGTCGGAGCGGCTGTCGGCAAGCAGATCGCCAACGAGGACAATCCGAATCTGAAGCTGACTGTCTGCGGAGTCTATGAGGACTTCCCTAAGAACGGATCGATCCACGCCGATGTCATCCTTTCCATCGAGGCGATGAGCAAGTGGAGCCTCTCCAACTGGGTCGGCAACGACAGGTACGTCGCTTTCGTCAAATTGGCCGAAGGGGTTGATCCGGCGTCGCTTAAGGATGCCATCCACGAGATGCAGAAGGCTCACCAGCCTTTGGAGGAAATGGAGAAGAGCGGACTCACTCTCTGGTACTTCCTTTCGCCTTTGGCCACCGAGCACAGCTCGAAGCCGGAGGTCAGGAACCTTGTGTTCATACTTGCCATCATCGCCGCTCTGCTGCTGCTTGTGTCCATTATGAACTACGTCCTTGTGGCGATCTCGGATGTCATCCGCAGGGCGCGCGAGGTCGGAGTCCGCAAATGCTACGGAGCCCAGCCTTGGGACATCAACAAGATCCTGCTCAAGGAGACCGCCTGGAATTTGGGTGTCTCCCTCGCCGTGGCAGCCCTGCTGATCTTTGCGTTCAGGGGTGCGGTTGAATCCCTGTTGGGAGTCCCTGTGAAGGATCTTGTCACTCCGCTTTCCGTCTGGATCATTGTCGGGATTGTGATCTTGGTGTTCCTTGTCTCCGCCGTCATTCCGGCGAGGATGTTCACCAAAATCCCTATTTCCAGCGCCTTCCGAGGCTACAAGGAGAGCAAGCGCCGCTGGAAGATCTCACTGCTTGCCTTCCAGTTCGCCATCAACGCCGTGCTGGTGTCGCTTGTGCTGATCGTAAGCTTCCAGTACCGTAAGGTGCTGAACGCCGATCCGGGCTACAACTACAGCAATCTTGTCTATGAGACATTCCCGTCCTACGACCAGACGAAGATGACAGCCATCGCCGGTGCTCTTCGCCAGCTGCCTGAGGTCGAGGCTGCTGAACTGACCTACGTGACACCTTTGGCGTCAGCTTCCGGCAATAATGTTACCCTTCCTGGTGACGACAGGGAACTCTTCAATGTCGCTGATGAATATGGCGCCACGGAAGGTTTCTTCAATATGATGGGCTTCCGGCTCGTCGAGGGATCCGCTCCAAAAGGACCGAATGATGTCGCTGTCAGCAAGTCCTTTGTGACCAAGATGGCGGCTTTCGCCAACTGGTCTGACGGAGCCGTTGGAAAGATTGTCGGCATCTCCGAGCACGGGCAGGTCACGATCTGCGGAGTCTATGAGGACTATGTCATCGGAAGCGTCTCTGATCCGGACAACCGTCCGAGCGTGCGTTTCTGCTGGAACAAGGACTTCCTCACCGATGAGGAAAAGGCTGACTTTGACTGGTCAAGGCTGATGCAGACACTTGTCGTGAAGCTCACGGATGTCACTCCGGAGACGATGCGTAAGGTGGAGAAGACAATCCGGGAGGTCGCTCCTGACAGCGACGCCGAGGTGAAGTCTTACGCCGAGACGTTCAGGAGCCTATACGATCCGACGAGGCAGATGAAGAGAACCTACACCCTTGGAGCGTTGTTCGCCCTGCTGATAGCGGTGATCGGCCTGATCTCCTACGTCCGTGACGAGAACTATCGCCGAAGCGCCGAGATCGCCGTCCGCAAGGTCAACGGAGCGCAATCCTCGGAGATCGTGTCGATGCTCGTGATGGATGTGCTGAAAGTGGCTCTTGTCGCTGTCCTTATCGGTGACGCCGGGGCTTGGCTTGTGGCGCATTACTGGCTGGAGCAGTTCGCCCTGAAGATCACCCTGTCACCTCTGTTCTTCATCGCCGCCGACATCATCGTGCTGGCCATCATCGTCAGCGTCATCGTGATCGGCTCCCTGAGGATCGCTCACACCAACCCTGTCGAGTCCCTCAAGAACGAGTAGGGTAGTCCTGCTGTCCCGGTCGCTGAGCGTGCCATCGTTGAACCCGTGGTTCGACAGCTCACCAACCATCGAAATGCGATTGCAGTGTCGTGGCAGATAACTATCTGTCAACTAATATAATAAGCAAGTACGTGGTGCATAAACCGGCACCACGTACTTGCTTTATTGTTTGATAATGAGCTACTTAGTTGCCACTCGCTCGGAATCAATGAGTGGCGATTAACCTGTTGATTGACAGTGAATAAGCGTTGTACCTTTGGTGGAAAACTACTGAAGGTAAATTATTATATTCTTGATAATGAATATGTTCCATCCCATGGTCCGCTAATGAGTTTTACTTGAATATCAGCGTGAAAACAGTCGCTTCGGAGTCCGAGCGGGTGAGGCGGAGGGTGCCGCCGTGCATCCTCATGATCTGACGGGAAAGGCTCAGTCCGATTCCGCTGCCCTCAGGCTTGGTCGTGAAGAACGGAATGAATATCTCCTCCTGGCTTGCCGCGCTGATAGGCGGCCCGTCATTGCTCACATTGATGATGACGTTGTCCCTCTTGTCAATCTCGGCAGAGATTTCGATGTGCCGCGCCCCGGCCTGAGCGGCGTTCTTGACAAGGTTGATGAGAATCTGTGAGATCTGGCTCTCGTCAGCGTACAGAAGCACGTCCTCGGTCTTTTCCACAAATCCAGCGGTAGTCCCGGCGGCGGTCAACACCGGCTGGCTCAGATCGATGACCTTGGCCGCGAGGTCGCGAGCGAAAAACGCCTTCCTGACCGGCACGGCCACGTGGGTCAGATCCCTGTACGAATTGACAAACTTTATAAGACCACGGGACGAACTGGCGATGGTCTCCAGACCTGCCTTGAGATCCGGCCCGTCTGATGGCGGAGTGATCGTCCCGGCATATTCGGAAAGAGCCTCGGAAAGGGAGGCGATCGGTGTGACGGTGTTCATGATCTCGTGTGTGAGAACCCTGATGAGCCTCGTCCAGGACACTGACTCGTTCTCCTCGATGGCCTCAGAGATGTCGTTTACCGCGATGATTTTCACGTCCTTACGCCCGATGTGCGCCGATGTGGCGGACAGGGAAATGTTCGTCTGCGAGCTTTCCGAATAGATGGACGCTTTCTGGTCCAGCCCCTCCTCGACTTTCTCAAAGGCTCCTCTTAATGAAGGGCTTACGATGTCAAGTTGCCGTAAGGTGCTCAGTGACGGCACTCCCAGAAGAATCAACGCCTGCTTGTTGGTGTAAAGCACGGAATCCGTCCCGGACTCCAGCACGACGATGCCGGTCTTGGCCTTGTCCAACATCTGTCCGTAATATTCCTCCTGCTCCCGGATGTCGGCCGTCTCTTTCTGGAATATGGTACGGATTCGGTTCAGGGTCCTGTTGATCTTCCGGCTGCCCAAGCCCCCCTCGTCGAACCTGAAATTGGTCTCCTTATCCTCCAGGGCATCAAGCATATAGGTCACTTTCTTGAGGATGCGATGCCGTGTAAGAAGCACCGCAAGCAAAGCCACCAGCACCAGAACGCCGGCCGGAATCGCTATCTGAGGCCACGGAAGCATATTCATAAACTTCGACTAAATCCCGTATTTCTTGAGTTTGCTGTAGAGGGTCGGGCGGCTGACATTCAACGCCTTGGCAACCAGCGACATATTCCCGGAATATTTCTCCACGGCGGCGCGGATGGCCTTCTCCTCCACTTCCTCCAGCGTCGCCACAGAAGTCTCGCTTCCCTCGACCAGAGCCTCTGACGGCAGCTGCAACTCGTTCTCTGTCAGATTACTGCCTTCCGCCAGAATGACCGCCTTCTCGATGCAGTTCTGGAGCTCACGAATATTCCCGCTCCAGTGGCAGTCCTTCAAAGCGGCCTTCGCCTCCGGATCGATGCCCTCTACCTCGCGGTGGTACTTCTCGTCGAACCTTTTTATGAATATCCCGGCGAGCGGGACGATGTCTTCCGGGCGCTCCCTCAGGGCCGGCAGATGGATGCTCATCGTGTTGATCCTGTAGAAGAGATCCTCCCTGAACGAGCCTTCCTGCACCTTCTGGCGCAGATCCATATTCGTGGCGCAGACAAGGCGGATGTTCACATTGCGTGGCTTGGTGTCGCCGACCCTCGTGATCGTCCTGTTCTGGAGAACCCTCAGAAGCTTCGCCTGAAGGTGTAAAGGAATATTCCCGATCTCATCCAGGAAAAGGGTTCCGCCCTCGGCCAACTCAACCTTTCCGGCCTTGTCGGCATAGGCGTCCGTGAACGCTCCCTTGACGTGTCCGAAGAGCTCGCTCTCGAAAAGGGTCTCCGGAATCGCTCCGGCATCCACGCTGACCATAGGGCCGTTCCGCCGCTCGGAATGATTGTGTATCTCTCTGGCCAGAAGATCCTTACCCGTTCCGTTCTCGCCGGTGATCAGTACCGTGGCATCGGTAGGGCCGATCTTCTCGATTGTCTTCTTGATTTCGGCCATGGCCTGTGAAGTGCCCCAGTACATCCCGGTCGGGCCGGTGGCATATTCATTAGACTGCCGGCTGTCCTTCCGGTTCTCCGTCACCGCCCTTTCCAGCGTGGCGAGCAATTTCTCGTTCTCCCAAGGCTTCACGATGAAGTCGAACGCCCCTCTTTTCATCCCCTCCACGGCTAGGGATATGTCCGCGTAGGCCGTGAACAGCACGACTTTCTGGTTCGGGTTGTTGTTGCGTAACTCGCTGAGCCAGAAAAGTCCCTCATTTCCAGTGTTGATGTCCGTGTTGAAATTCATGTCCAGCAGGATCACATCCGGCTGGAAGGCATTGACGGTGCTGATAAGCTGTGCCGGTGACGGCAGGATCTCCACCGCCTCGAACCGCATAGGCAACAAGATCTTCAACGCGGACCGGATCCCCGCATTGTCATCAACCACAAGAACTTTCCCGACTTTCTTCATCTTGGTCACGTTTTTCTTTCAGTGAATCTATTCCGAGGCGGACTCGGTGACGGAGATGTTCTCGACACCGGCGGCTTTCAGGGCGGCGACAAGGGCGTCGGCCTGTGACCTGTCTTCGAACGGACCTGTCGTAAACACGACCGCGCCAGCCTCCACGCTCTTGATCAGATCCTTGTCGGAATGCTCGTGGATCGCGGCGATGGCCTGTTCCGGAAGAGACTGGCCGTCCTCTGGGTAGATCTTGACCATGAGCAGAGATCTGGTCTTCGACTCAATCTCACGGGCTTTTGACACGCTGATGATCTGCCCGTTGCGGAAAGCGTCGATCTGAGCGTCTCGGAACCCTTTCCTCTTCACCTTGTTAAGATTGGAAAGCACGTCCTTGTAAGATTTGAACAATCCGACTGAATATGCATGTTTACCCGAAGTCGTGATCCTTTCAAACACGGGGCTCAAACCGTTGAGATCCGCCACCGTGGCTTTCCTTGACAGGGTGAATATCCTTATCTGATAGATGATTCCGTCCGGCAGAGTGTTGTTCTCGGCGAACCGTCCTTCCGGAAGGATCATGAGAGAGTAGTCGAAAGATGGCTTAGGTTTACGGATGTCCAGAAGCTTTTCCGGACCGTAACTGTTCTTTGAGAACGTGTAGCCGGAAGCAGCCCCCACGATCTCCTTGTCGACCTCCGCCTGAAGTCTGCCGGTGTCGATCACGATTCCGTTGGCCAGAAAATCCATCTCGATGTTCTGGAGCTCCTTTACCGCGGCGTTTAAGGAACTGTTCAAGGTCGGAAGCATCAATTCCTTGTCGGATATCTCGGCCGTGAGTCTGGCTTTTTCTTCCGCTGAGGCCGCCGCAAGTTCCGAGCGCATCTTGTCCAGATTCTTTCCGTACCTTGCCACCGAGTCACGCAAGGCTCTAACCTCACGCATCTTTTCCATGTAGCGCTTTGTGCCTTCATCGTGTTGCCCATCGTCCGGAACCGCCGCGTCATTGTCGATCCTGGAAGGATCCTTGGCCGGATTCAGGGCTGCCAGAGTCCTCAGCTCGCCTACATCGGTGACGGCTTTCCGGACAGGCATGCTGTCATATTCAAGTACATAGATTGTCACACTGTCGCGGCCGCACTCGCGGTTCGACGCGAAGATGGAATATTTCCCGTCCTCCGTGTTGACGAAAAGGAAGTCGTCGTAAGGTGATGAATATGGAAAGCCCATATTCACCGGCATGTCCCAATCGTTGGTCTCGCTGTTCCAGTTTGAGACATAGAGATCGTAGCCTCCCATGCCGTACAGACCTTTGGAGGCGAAGTAAAGTGATTGTCCGTCAGGGGACAGCATCGGGTAGATCTCGTCCGAGGAACTGGTCATCTGCTCGTTGATCAGCGCCGGTGCGGACCATAGGGAATCCGTCAGATGTGTGCAGTAAATATTCCTGATGCCCTCCTCGTCTTTGGCTGAGTAGTAGATGTCCTTCGCGTCGTCAGGGATGTAGATGGCGCGAGAGAGGTCGTCTCCGCCCAAAGAGTCGAGCTGGTTCGGGGTCTTCCTCCAGCTGAAATCCTTCAGCGGGTAGAACAAGAAGAAGTCCCTGAGCGGGAATGTCCGCTTCGCGACGACAGTCGGCTGGCTGCAGAACCCCATCATGTTCAGTCCATTGCGTGCCATCAACAATTGTTCCTCCGCCTTTGCCGAAGCGGTTGAGTCCAGAATCTCGATGGCGCCTTCGCTGTACTTGACCGCCTCCTCGAAGCTGTAGGCCAGCCGGCACGAGTCAGCCTTGATCATGAGTCTGGTCGGGGAGACTTGCGCGTGAGCCTCTCCGTTGGATGTGATCTGCGCGAGCAGAGTTAGAATGCCGATGAATATTTTGTTTCTCATTCTGAAAAATCTCGGTGATTGCGTCTGCAAAAATAAGAAATACTTGGCAGATAATTTCTTTCTAAGAAAAAAATGCTAAATTTGTACCCTTATTTTTATGCGCAAAAATTAAAAACAATAATAAAAGTACACAATTATGCAAAGTAAAGGTTGGATTAGGCTTGTCGCCATTCTGCTTGCGATCGCTTCCATTTGGCAGCTTTCCTTCACAGCGGTGACTTCCATCCAGGAGAAGAAAGCGGCCAAGTTCGCTGAGAAAGCTGCCGTGGCGGCTCAGAATTCAGCGGCTTTCGCCCAGGTTCCTGAAAATGACCAGGCTTACTATCTGGATTCGATCAGGAAGGAACAGAACAGGGTATTCATTGATTCCATCTCTTCGAAGAAGGTATTCCTCTGGAACACCTACAAGGAGTGCAAAGCCAAGGAGATCAACCTTGGTCTGGACCTCAAGGGTGGTATGAACGTCATGCTGCAGGTGCAGCTTCAGGATCTTGTGAAGGCCATTTCCGGCAACAGCATGAATCCTGAGTTCCAGAAGGCTCTCGCCCTCGCCAAGGAACGCAGCGTTAATTCCAGAGAGGACTACATCACTCTTTTCGCGGATGCGTGGAAGGAAGTGAGCAACGGTCAGCACCTTGCCCAGATTTTCGGTACTTACGAGATGAAAGACAAGATCACCCCGGCCTCCTCAGACGCCGATGTCATCAGTGTCATCCGTGACGAGGCTGAGAGTGCCGTCGCCAACTCGTTCAACGTCCTCAGAAGCCGTATCGACCGTTTCGGTGTGACCCAGCCGTCCATCCAGAAACTTGGCAACAGCGGACGTATCCTCGTCGAGCTTCCGGGCGTCAAGGAGCCTGAGCGTGTGAGGAAGCTCCTTCAGGGAACCGCTTCCCTTGAGTTCTGGGAGACCTATACCAGCCAGGAACTTTCCGGCTATCTTGCCGAGGCCAACGCCAAGCTGGCTGAGATTCTTGCTGGAGAGGCCGACACCACAGCGGTCGCCGAGCCTGTCGCCGAGCCTGCCGCCGAGAATGTAGCCAAAGAAGGTGTTGACTCTCTTCTCAATTCAGAGATCGCTCAGAACCAGGACAATTCCGCTAAGATTGACGCTTACAGAAAGGCCAATCCTCTCTTCGCTGTGCTGAGCCCTTCAGGATCTAACAATGCCTGCATCGGTTTCGCCGCCGCGATCGACACCGCCAAGGTCAACAGGTATCTCGCCATGCCTCAGATCGCCGAGATCTTCCCGGCCGAGTTCAAGCCTATGTGGTCTGTAAAGCCTTCCGAGTATGCTCAGGGCGAGAACATCTTCGAGCTCGTCGCCATCAAGGCTACCTCAAGGGACGGCAAGGCGAAGCTTGACGGAGGTGTGATCACCGATGCACGTGTCGTTTACGACCACGGTTCAAACGGTGAGCCTTCCGTTTCCATGAGCATGAACGCCGAGGGAGCCAATATATGGGCCCGCATGACCAGCGACAACGTCGGCAAGCAGATCGCCATCGTCCTTGACGACATGGTATATTCATATCCTAACGTACAGAACGCCATCACGGGCGGAAGTTCCTCTATCACCGGTCACTTCACTCCGGATGAGGCCACCGACCTTGTGAACGTCCTCAAGTCAGGTAAGCTTCCTGCGCCTGCCACCATCATCCAGGAGCAGGTTGTAGGTCCTTCACTCGGTGCCAAGTCCATCAACGCCGGTATGATCTCCTTCATCATCGCGTTCCTCTTGGTTCTCGTTTACATGATTTTCTTCTATCAGGGCGCCGGTGTCGCCGCTGACATCGCACTCCTTTGCAACGTGCTTCTCCTCTTCGGAGTCCTCGTTTCATTCGGAGCTGTCCTGACATTGCCTGGTATCGCCGGTCTCGTCCTGACAATGGGTATGGCCGTTGACGCCAACGTGATCATCTACGAGCGTATCAAGGAAGAGCTTGCTGCTGGCAAGGGTCTGGGCAAGGCCGTAGCCGATGGTTACAAGAACGCCTACTCCGCCATCATCGACGGTCAGGTGACCACCCTCCTTACCGGTATCGTCCTTTTCGTGTTCGGTTCAGGTCCTGTCCAGGGCTTCGCCACCACGTTGATCATCGGTATCATCACCTCTGTCCTCACCTCTATCTTCATCACAAGGCTTATCTTTGATGACCGCATCGAGAAGGGCAAGAGCATCGCTTTCGAGAACAACCTCACCAAGAGCTTCCTCAAGAACACGCATTTCGACTTCATCGCCGCACGCAAGTGGTCTTACATCATTTCCGGCGCGTTGATCGTCATTTCAATCGTGTCTATCTTCACCAAGGGCTTCACTTACGGTGTTGACTTTACCGGTGGCCGTACCTATGTTGTACGTTTCGACCAGCCGGTAACCGCCGAGCAGGTTCGTGATGCCGCTATCGTTGAGTTTGACGGTGCCGTCGAGGTAAAGCAGTTCGGTGGCGAGAGCCAGATGAAGATCACAACCCAGTACAAGAACGATCAGGAGTCAACTGATGTTGACGCCGAGGTTGAAGCCAAGCTCTACAACGCTTTGAAGCCGTTCTTCGCTGAGACAGACATCACACTTGACGAGTTCAAGTCAACCGTTGACAATCCTAACGGTATCATCTCATCAGACAAGGTCGGCCCTACGATCGCCAACGACATGAAGAGAGACGCCATCATCGCCGTCATCCTCTCCCTGTTTGTGATCTTCGCCTACATCGCCTTCCGATTCAAGGGCTGGACATGGGGCCTTGGTGGAGTCGTTTCACTTGCCCACACCGCGATCATCGTGATCGGTTTCTTCTCATTGTTCTCCGGAATCCTTCCGTTCAACCTTGACGTTGACCAGACGTTCATCGCGGCCATCCTGACCATCATCGGTTACGCCATCAACGACAACGTGGTTATCTTCGACCGAATCCGTGAGTACAGGACCCTGCATCCGAATGTTGACGTGAGGACCAACACCAACCAGGCCATCAACGCGACATTGACACGTACCGTCAACACCTCTGTCTCCACTCTCGTGACCATGCTCGCTATCGCGATCTTCGGTGGTGAGTCCATCAGAGGTCTCGCGGTCGCCCTTATCCTTGGTATCTGCATCGGTACTTACGCTTCCATCTTCATCGGTACACCAGTGATGTTCGATGCTACGATTTGGAACCAGAAGCGCCTTGCCGCCAAGAACGGCACCACAGCCAAATCATCAAAGAAATAATATCTTTGACAAATGAATATGCAAAAGCGCCGACCCGATAGGGCCGGCGCTTTCGATTCGCACAATAGCCATACACCCCCAGTCACTACGTGACAGCCCCGGTAAATAAATAATAATTTGAAATATATCGCGGCATTTTTGCTTATAATCTTTTTTGGACTTACCTTTGTCAGAGAGATTGTAAAACAATTTATAAACCGATAATATTGATTTATTATGAGCGAAGAGAAATTCAGGATTGAATCCGATCTTATTGGGGAACTTCAGGTTCCGGCTGAGGCCTACTACGGTGTTCAGACACAGAGGGCTCTCAATAATTATAAGATTTCCAACACCAGGATGTGCGACTACCCTGAGTACGTCATCGCCATGGCCTGCATCAAGCTTGCCGCGGCACAGACGAACAAGGAACTCGGAGCTATGGATCCGAAGATCGCCGACGCGATCGTGGAGGCATGCCGCGAGATCATCGACGGAAAATGGCACGAGAACTTCCCTATCGAC
>OKRS01001579.1_pt1 | contig 14685 bp, 9 predicted proteins | sample 1601191 | NCBI WGS metagenome assembly OKRS01 (sample SAMEA3541509, study PRJEB24748) | human gut metagenome | biome: human gut; feature: human-associated habitat; material: faeces | place: China | collected 2012
GCACCTAATCGTTCGTGATCGTGACCGGAACCTCCCTCGTCGATACCTTGATCGGGTTCGCCACATTCACGACTGCCAGCCACACAAAGAAAGCACAGAACAGGGCAATCAGCTTGATCGCAAGATTATTCGTCAGCTTTTCTTTCATTTCTGCGTCTTCCCTTCCATATTCTGAAACGACCTGTGTTTTCCGTTTCCCGTTTTACCAGAACTGACAATATATCTCTCAGTTCATCTCCATCCTTGACACTCTTAAGCCGTCCGGACACAGCCACCGACACACGCCCTGTCTCTTCCGATACAACCAGCGTCACGCTATCGGTCGCCTCACTGACTCCGACTGCCGCACGGTGTCTGGTTCCCAGTTCCTTACTGATTCCCATATTGTCTGACAGTGGAAGATAGCAGGTCGCTGATACGATCCTGTCTCCACGGACGATGATCGCGCCATCATGAAGTGGTGTGTTGTGTTCAAAAATATTGATCAATACCTGCGGTGATACAATACAGTCCAGCGCGATTCCGGTACTCTCGTATTCTGTCAGCATGATTGCCTGCTCTACGACGATAAGCGCTCCTGTCTTCACTGCTCCCATCGCAAAGGATGCTTCTACGATTCCATCGATCGTTTTCTGGCTGAAACGTACATTATCTTTTCCTCTTTTATCCAGTGCTACCATATTGGGAACAAATTGTTTTTCCCCCAGTTTTTCCAATGCTCTTCTGAGCTCAGGCTGGAAAATGATCACGACTGCGGTTGCCATGACCGGAAGTGAATTCTGTGCAATCCACAAAATCGTATACATTTTAAAAACTGCAGCCACCAGAATAAACAATGCAACAACCAGAATCCCCCTCAGCAGCATCCAGGCTTTTGTATTCTTTATCCAGAGAATAATCTGATAGAATAAAAATGTAATAATCAGTATCTCAACAGCATCTACTACCCGGATCTGCGGGAAGTACCACGATTCTGATACAAATTCTTTTAAAACCTGTGTTAATACTGTGTTCAACAGTGTACCCCCTTTTTCTATCCGTTATTTATACCCCTGTTTTTATAATATTTCCCTATTTGTTATCGCTATTCAGTTCATTTTCCACAATGCTCTGAATATCCAGTTCTTCCTTCAGGCTCTGTGCAAGAAGGATTTCATCTGTATTGCCCCCAACTCTTGTCGGTCGCTGAACTGCCGGACTCTTTGGCCGTTTTACCTTAGAAACCGTTTTTGTTTTGCGTACTGCCGGTTTTTCCGTCTGCCCACTCTTCGACCTCTGTCTTCTCTCCGGCTCTGTTCCCGCAATCTCACCTGTTTCTTTCCGCTCATTGATATGTTTGACCGTCTTCTCCGGAGCTGTCACCGAAATCTTAGGGATGGCTTTTACATAATAGTAATATTCATCATCCTCAAACTGGAGACGTTCTGTTCTGGAATAATCCACCGAGAACAGGAAAAATTCCATGATAAAACCAATCACGACTGCTGCAATATTTCCAATGATCAGCATATTATAAGAGGTATGTATATCGAATACAATATCTCCGATCACAATTACAACAATATTCACAACCGCACCGGATGCTGCTGCGATTTTCCACGCATGATCTACCGAAAGCCGGCGCACTGTATATACCACAAAAATAGCGATAATAAATGCGATCACAGTGATCCACAGAGTCTTATCCTGGAATACCGTCTTCACAAACAGCGAAATCTGCCTGGTAATTCCATCCGCACTGGTGATCGCTGTTGCCGAAGTTCTCACACATTCGATCATATAGTAAATGATCGTTCCAAATACAACCGGTACTGCTGAAATCGGTCCAAGTACAAGCGCACAGGCAACCGGCACCACATACGGAACATGAAGCATAAATGCTACCGGTGTGACCAGCAGAAGAAGTGCCTTTTTCGGAGTAAATCTGCAGTAAAAGATAAACATTACCACAAAGATCAGTGCCGCTGCCGCTGCCACTCCTATAGACAGTTTGAACAGATGCACAATTACAAGTCCTGCCGCCACATACGCCGTTACAACCGGTGGAAGAAAGGTGCAGATCACTGCCAGTGCCACCGCTACAACCGGTGTCGCCACCGCTTTCATCAGTCCAATATTCTGGTTGATCATAAGAAATGTGACCAGTGCCAGAACAAACTGCACAGCTTTATCAATATAGATTGATTTCATCGCGTATAATTCCTGTAATTTATCTCTCCATACTATCAGATCATTCATTATCGTTTCTCCCTTTCATACATTCTGTTCAGTCTTGTAAGATCGTGATTGAATTGTTTCACACGCTTTCTTGCTTTTTCATGTTTGGTTCCGTAAAAATGGGAAGCAACGATTCCATAAAAAATAACAAGTACCAGATATCCAATTATCACAGCTGCCGCAAGCATCATAAGAAACTGCATATTCAGATTTTTCATCAGTTCATCCAGAAAAGCAATAACTCCGATTCCCACTGCAACAGCATAGCCGACCGTGACCCATATGATCGTAGCAATGGTGTGAAAGCTCCGGTAATCTTTCTTATAATAAGAACTGATCTTAAAATCTTCCTCTCCCTGTTTGCTTTCGTACATCGCCATCCTTGTCATCAGCTTAACTTTGCTTTCATTTAACATTTTGTCACCTCATACGTTTTATTCGTATATGCATTACTTTCAGTATAACAAATATCAGATTCCTTGTCCAATACTTACCGTCAAAAAGTATACATTTTCGGCTCCTGCCTTTTTCAGCACTCTCGCCGCCTCGTCTAAGGTACTTCCTGTCGTATAAATGTCGTCGATCAAAACGATATTTTCTCCTTTTACATTTTTCTGCACTGCAAATGCTCCCCTGATATTTCGTTTTCTCCCTTTATCGCCCAGCTCTTTCTGAGGACTAGTCGCCTTAATCCTCTTAACAGCACCTGCATCCATGGCAATTCCGGTATTTTCTGATAATACCTTTGCTACAATTTCTGCCTGATTAAATCCCCGCTTTCTTTTTCGCCGGGAATGCAGCGGAACCGGCACGATCAAGGTGATCTTTCTTTCCCATAGATAAGAAAGAAAATGCTCTGCCATTTCTTTTCCGAACGTTTGTCCGTAAATCCTCCGGTTCTGATATTTCATTGCATAAACTGCATTTTCCACTGCATCTTTATGCACCCAGAGACTTCTGCCATCAACAAAAAGATGCTTCTGCCTGGTACAGTCATAGCAATATTCTTCAGCCGGATCTGTCAAAGGCTTTCCACAGCACATGCATCTTACTTCACCAATATAAGGAAGTTTTTCACGGCACGCCTTGCAGATTCCATTGTGTTCCGTAGAATGTTTCTTTCCTGCACTTACAATTTCTCCACAAAACGGACATTTTGAGGGATAAATTAGTTCCAGAATTGTTTCTTTGACCTTTTTTAAGTTTTCCATCCGCTTTTCGGATTTGATTTTCTACTTTTTCTGTGTAACTATCCGCAGAACTCCCGGATCCGTTCTGCCAGACTGGTGTTCCGGTTGTGTTCATTGGTATTCCGGATCATCTCCTGGAAGGTCTGGTCATTTCCGACAATTGTCACACATTTTCTGGCTCTTGTGATTGCCGTGTAAAGAAGATTCCTGTGAAACAGCTGTCTCGGTCCGCTCAGAAGAGGGATGACAACCGCCGGATATTCGCTTCCCTGCGACTTGTGAATGGTGATCGCATAGGCAAGCTCCAGTTCTTCCAGCAATTCAAACGGATACTTTACTTTTCTCTTTTCATCGTATTCAACTTCCAGTGTTTCAGTATATGTATTGATCTCGGTGACAATTCCCATATCGCCATTAAAAATCCCCATTCCTTTATCCACCGTCAGTCCATACTTGGTTGTGATCTCCCATTCAAGCTGATAGTTATTCTTGATCTGCATCACCTTGTCGCCCACGCGGAATTTGTGATCGCCATATTCTTTTTCCGCTTTTCCCGGCTCCGGTGGATTCAAATACTCCTGCAAAATACTGTTCAGCCTTTCCACTCCCAGCAGTCCTTTCCGCATCGGTGTGAGTACCTGGATATCATATGGTTTTGCATTGACATATTTGGGAAGTTTCTTCTGGATCAGTGTCAGCAAAACACTGATGATCACATTCGGATCCTGTCTTTTCAAAAAGAAGAAATCCCGGCTCTTATTATCCAAAAGGACCGGTTCTCCCCGGTTGATCTTATGTGCATTTACCACAATATCACTCTCCTGTGCCTGTCGGAAAATCCGGGTCAGCATGACAACCGGAAAACATTCCGATGCGATAAGATCCTTCAAAATACTTCCCGGGCCTACTGATGGGAGCTGGTTACAGTCCCCTACCAGGATCAGCCTTGTCCCCGGTACAATTGCGGTAAGAAGTGCATTCATCAGAGGCAGGTCTACCATAGACATCTCATCGATGATGATCACGTCGGTTTCCAGTGGATTGTCTGCATTTCTTGCAAATCCGTTCCGGTTCGGGTTCTCATCCTCCTCCGGATTACCGTTCACCTCCAGAAGCCGGTGGATCGTCTGCGCTTCCCATCCGGTTGCCTCTGTCATTCTTTTTGCAGCACGCCCGGTTGGTGCTGCCAGCATAATTTCCATATTCTCACTGTGAAAATATTCGATCATGGCATTGATCGTCGTCGTTTTTCCGGTTCCAGGACCTCCTGTGAGAATCATAATTCCATTCCGCACAGCCGCCATGACCGCATTTTCCTGCTTCTCGTCAAGCTGCATTTCGGCTTCTTTTTCAATCTGATGGATCTTTTTTTCGATCACTACATTGGCTTCTTCATATTCCAGATTCAGATCATGCAGCATTTTCGCAGTATTGAGTTCCAGATAATAGAAGTGGGACACGTATACCCGCAAACCTTCTTCAGATTCTTTGAGTACGATTTTCTTTTCCATCGACAGATCCATCAGGTATTTCTCAATATCCTTGATCTCCACTTCCAAAAGTGCAGATGCCCGGCGAAGCAACACGTCCTTTGTCAGATAGACATGCCCTTCGGCAACACTCTGCTGTAAGGTATAAAAAATACCACTCCGGATACGGAAATCCGAGTCTGAATGGATGCCGATCTTCGTTGCGATTTCATCAGCGATCTTAAATCCGATTCCCTGAATCTGATCTGCAAGCTGGTATGGATTTCCTTCCAGTACCTGATAGGTCTTCGGACCGTAAAACTGATAAATCTTTGCTGCAAGTGTCGTCGAAATCCCAAATTTCTGAAGATAGATCATTGCCTTCCGCATATCTTTTTTCTCTTCTACCTGTACAGCGATCTCTCTTGCCATACGTTCGCTGATCCCACGCACCTCCGCAAGTCTTTCTGGTTCTTCTTCGATGATCCGGAAGGTGTCTTCCCTGAATTTTTTCACAATCCTGCCGGCAAGAGATGCACCAACCCCTTTGATCGCCCCTGATCCCAGATAGCGTTCAATCGAAAGCAGATCTTCCGGTGCTTTGATCTCATAATTCAGCACTCGGAGCTGTGTTCCGTATATACTGTGAACCACATATTCTCCGTTCACCTCAACCAGCTCTCCCTCTGATAAATAGTTAAAGTTTCCGACACAGGTCAAATCGCCATCGTCATTATTCAAATTAAATACGGTATATCCATTGTCTTCATTGCGAAATACAATGTGTTCTACGTAACCTTTTACTGTTTCCATACTTTTTTCCTTTTTAAAAAGGCTGTCTCTCTACAGAAACAGCCTTCTCATGTGCTTATCACTAGAAATCTTTTTTTCCGTTCATAAACTCCACATACTGACCGGTACCGATTGCAACAACCTTCATCGGGTCTTCCGCTGTCATCGTATTGATGCCTGTCCTTTCTTCGATCAGTTCTTCCAGCCCGCGAAGCAGCGCACCTCCACCTGTCAGTACAATTCCACGATCCAGAATATCCGCGGAAAGTTCCGGCGGTGTTCTCTCCAGAACCCCAATGACCGCTTCGACGATCTGACTTGTAGTCTCATGCAGTGCTTCTTCAGTCTCAGAAGCAGTTACCGTGACCGTCTTTGGCAATCCTGTTACCAGATTTCGTCCCCTTACTTCCATTGATTCATCTTCTACAAGAGGATATGTCGTTCCGATCTTGATCTTGATATCTTCTGCTGTCCTGTCTCCAATCAGCAGATTGTGCTTTTTCCGGACATAACGGACGATTGCTTCATCAAAATCATCACCTGCAACTTTTAATGATGTATTCACAACAGTTCCTCCAAGGGAAATCACCGCAATGTCGGATGTACCACCACCGATATCCACGATCATGTTGCCGCATGGTTTTGAAATATCTATTCCGGCTCCGATTGCCGCTGCAACCGGTTCCTCAATCAAATGTACTTCCCGCGCACCGGCTGCAAAAGCAGCCTCTTCTACCGCCTTTTTTTCAACCTCTGTAACACCGCTTGGCACACAGATACTGATATTCGGCTTCTTAAATGTACGCTTTCCCAGTGCTTTCTGAACAAAATATTTGATCATTTTTTCTGTGACAATGTAATCGGAAATAACGCCCTGTCTGAGAGGTCTTACCGCAACAATGTTCCCCGGTGTCCTTCCAAGCATCAGCCTTGCTTCTTCACCGATTGCTTTTATCATATTGGTATCTCTGTCAAAGGCAACGACTGAAGGTTCTTTCAGTACAACTCCCTTTCCTTTCACATAAACGAGGATACTTGCTGTTCCTAAATCAATTCCTAAATCTATTGACATCACGATTCCCCTTTCACATACTCACCTTATTATAATCAAATCTTTAATAAATAGGAAGTCTTTTTTTCAAGTTCAGGATTTTTTAAGATTTCTGTATCATTTTCTGTCCAGCATCATTTTGATGTATTTTCCTGTATATGAATTCGGGTTTTCTGCCACTTCTTCCGGTGTACCACACGCAACAACTGTGCCCCCCTTGTCACCGCCTTCCGGTCCGATATCGATAATATAATCTGCTGTCTTGATCACATCCAGGTTATGTTCGATCACGATAACCGTATTGCCATCTGCCGCGAGTCTGCGCAGGATTTCCGTCAACTTGTGCACATCTGCAAAATGAAGTCCGGTCGTCGGTTCGTCCAGAATGTACACTGTCTTCCCAGTACTTCTCCGGCTCAGTTCAGTTGCAAGCTTAATCCGCTGTGCTTCACCGCCGGAAAGGGTTGTAGACGGCTGGCCAAGACGAATATAAGAAAGTCCCACATCGTAAAGAGTCTCCATTTTTCTGCGGATACTCGGTACATTTTCAAAGAAATGAAGCGCCTCTTCTACCGTCATATTCAGAACATCATAAATGCTTTTTCCTTTATATTTTACCTCCAGTGTCTCACGGTTGTAGCGTTTTCCGCCGCATACCTCACACGGCACATATACATCCGGAAGGAAATGCATCTCGATCTTGATGATTCCATCTCCGCTACACGCTTCACAGCGTCCGCCCTTGACGTTAAAACTGAATCTTCCTTTTTTATAGCCTTTCGCCTTCGCATCCGCGGTTGCCGCAAACAGATCCCGGATCAGGTCGAATACTCCGGTATATGTCGCCGGATTGGATCTTGGCGTCCTTCCAATTGGAGACTGGTCAATGTCGATCACTTTGTCCAGCATTTCCAGTCCTTCAATCCGCTTATGCTTTCCAGGAATCACACGGGCACGGTTTAGCTTTTTCGCCATACTCTTGTAAAGGATTTCATTCACCAATGAACTCTTACCGGAACCTGATACGCCGGTTACACAGGTCATCACGCCAAGTGGGAACTTCACGTCAATATTTTTCAGGTTATTCTCTGCTGCGCCTACAACTTTGATCCAGCCGGTCGGAACTGCGCGGGTTTCCGGAACCGGGATCTTGATCTTTCCGCTTAAATATGCACCTGTGATCGACCGTTCTACTTTCATGATCTCCTGTGCCGTTCCCTGGGCAACCAGTTCTCCACCGTGTTCTCCGGCTCCCGGTCCGATGTCGATTACCTGATCTGCCGCAAGCATGGTATCTTCATCATGCTCAACTACGATCAGTGTATTTCCAAGATCACGGAGATGCTTGAGTGTTGCGAGAAGTTTGTCATTATCTCTCTGGTGCAGGCCGATACTTGGCTCATCCAGAATATAAGCCACACCCACAAGACCGGAACCGATCTGCGTCGCAAGCCGGATTCTCTGTGCTTCTCCACCGGAAAGAGTTCCTGTTGCACGGGCAAGTGTCAGATATTCCAGACCTACATCCAGAAGGAACTGCAGGCGCGCTTTGATCTCTTTTAATATCTGTCCGCCGATCATTTGCTGCGTTTTTGACAGTTCCAGACTGCTGATAAACCGCTGAAGCCGTTCAATCGACATTGCTGTTACTTCTGAAATATTTTTATCTCCGACCGTTACCGCAAGCGCGCCCTTTTTCAGTCGCTGTCCGCCACATTCTCGGCAAGGTGTGATCTGCATAAAACTCTCATATTCCGCTTTCATAGTCTCCGATCCTGTCTCACGGTATCTTCGCTCCACATTTCGGATCAGTCCATCAAATGCAACGTCATAGATCCCTTCCCCGCGTTGTCCTTTATAATAGACCTTGACTTCTTTTCCATTAGTCCCACGCAGTAAAATATCCTGGATTTCCTTCGGATACTGTTCAAACGGCGTATCCAGGTCAAAATGATATTCCTTGCAGAGCGCTTCCAGAATCGCGTGAGTAAAACTGCTCTTATCGGTACAGGACTGCCATCCTGTCACCACGATTGCTCCTTCATTGATGCTGAGTGATTTGTCCGGAATCATCAGATCTTCATCAAACTCCATTTTATATCCGAGTCCGAAACATACCGGGCAGGCCCCAAATGGATTGTTAAATGAAAAGCTTCTCGGCTCAATCTCATCAATACTGATTCCGCAGTCCGGGCAGGCAAAATTCTGGCTGAAATTCAACGGTTTCCCTCCGATCACATCCACGACCAGAAGCCCCTCCGCAAGACTTAATACACTTTCTATGGAATCTGCAAGTCTTTTTTCAATCCCCCGCCTGACAACCAGACGGTCTACAACAATCTCAATATTATGTTTGATATTCTTGTCCAATGTGATTCCTTCGGAAAGCTCATACATATTTCCGTCAATCCTTACACGGACATAACCGCTTTTCTTTGCTCTGTCCAGAAGCTTGACATGGGTTCCTTTTCTCCCCCGCACAACCGGTGCCATCAGCTGGATCTTTGTTCCTTCCGGAAGTGCCATGATCTGATCGGTCATCTCATCTGCCGTCTGCTTCTTGATCTCCCTTCCACACTTCGGACAATGCGGAATCCCGATTCTTGCATACAGCAGTCGAAAATAATCGTAAATCTCCGTCACAGTTCCGACTGTGGATCTCGGGCTGCGGTTCGTAGACTTCTGGTCAATGGAAATCGCCGGTGAAAGTCCTTCAATACTTTCTACATTCGGTTTCTCCATCTGCCCAAGGAACTGTCTTGCGTAAGAAGACAGAGATTCCATATATCGTCTTTGTCCCTCTGCATAAATTGTATCAAATGCAAGGGATGATTTGCCGGAACCACTGAGACCGGTCAGTACTACCAGTTTGTTCCTCGGAATATCTACATCAAGGTTCTTCAGATTGTGCTCGTTCGCACCTCTGATCTTTATCAGTTCTTTCTTTTCTTCAGCCATCTGTTCTTCCTCTTCTATCTCTTCGCTTTACTCCATCTCATTCAAATGCTTTTTCAGCTCGATCAGCTTATCCCGCAACTCTGCTGCCGCCTCGAAATTCAGCTCTGCTGCCGCTTTCTTCATCTGCTTTTCCAGCTTCTTGACCAGCTTTTCCAGCTCTGCCGCACTCATGGATTCCGGATCTTTTTCCAGCTTCATCTCTTCTGCTGCAACCTTCTTTGAAATACTGATCAGATCACGCACCGACTTCTTGATCGTCTGTGGCGTGATTCCATGTTCTTCATTGTATTTCATCTGAATCTCACGACGGCGCATCGTCTCATCAATCGCCATCCGCATCGAATCCGTCATGTTATCCGCATACATGATAACATGCCCCTCTGCATTTCTCGCCGCACGGCCAATGGTCTGGATCAGTGAAGTTTCCGAACGCAGAAAACCTTCTTTGTCCGCATCCAGAATCGCTACCAGTGTGATCTCCGGAATATCCAGACCTTCTCGAAGCAGGTTAATTCCAACCAGTACATCAAATACATCCAAACGCATATCCCGGATGATCTCTGTCCTTTCCAGAGTATCAATATCCGAATGTAAATATTTCACACGAATGCCAAGCTCCCGCATATAATCGGTCAGATCTTCCGCCATACGCTTTGTCAGCGTTGTGATCAGTACCTTATTCTTCTTCGCTGTTTCTTTATTTACCTCACTGATCAGATCATCAATCTGTCCTTCGATCGGACGCACTTCTACTTCCGGATCCAGAAGACCTGTCGGTCGGATTACCTGCTCTGCCCGCAGCAGTTCATGAGACTCCTCGTACTCTCCCGGTGTCGCCGATACAAACAGTACCTGGTCAATCTTACTTTCAAATTCCCCAAAGCTGAGCGGTCTGTTATCCTTTGCCGACGGCAGACGGAATCCATAATCCACCAGTGTTGTCTTTCTCGACTGATCGCCGTGATACATGGCTCCAATCTGTGGAATCGTCTTATGCGACTCGTCGATCATGATCAGAAAATCATCCGGAAAATAGTCAATCAATGTACATGGCGGCTCCCCTGCTTTCTGCCCGGTCAGATGCCTCGAATAGTTTTCAATTCCGGAACAAAATCCTGTCTCTCGCATCATTTCTATATCAAAATTCGTTCTCTCAGAAATACGCTGTGCTTCCAGAAGCTTATCTTCCCCTTTAAAATAACGGATCTGCTGCTCCAGTTCTTCTTCAATCTCCCCGATGGCACGCTCCATATTCTCCTTGGACACTACATAATGAGATGCCGGGAAAATTGCCACATGCCCGATCACATTCAACACTTCACCGGTCAATGTATCAATCTCTGTTATTCTGTCTATCTCATCACCGAAAAATTCAACTCTGTATGCAATTTTTTCCGAATACGCCGGGAAAATCTCAACCACATCTCCTCGTACCCGGAAGGTTCCACGCTTGAAATCCATATCATTGCGGTCATACTGGATCTCAACCAACTTCTTCAGAACTTCATCCCTGTCTTTGATCATGCCCGGTCTAAGTGAAATCACCATCTCCTTGTAATCAATCGGCGAACCCAGTCCGTAAATGCAGGACACACTTGCCACAATGATGACATCATTCCGCTCAGAAAGCGCTGCTGTCGCAGAGTGGCGGAGCTTGTCGATCTCATCGTTGATGGCAGAGTCCTTGGCAATGTAAGTGTCGGATGACGGAACATAAGCTTCTGGCTGGTAGTAGTCGTAGTAGGATACAAAATATTCCACTGCGTTATCGGGGAACATCTCCTTGAACTCTCCGTATAACTGAGCCGCTAACGTCTTATTATGAGCGATGACAAGTGTCGGCTTCTGTAATTGCTGAATCACATTTGCCATCGTAAAAGTTTTTCCAGAACCCGTAACCCCTAGTAAAGTCTGGCATTGATTGCCTTCCTTGAACCCTTTCACAAGCTCTGCAATCGCCTGTGGCTGGTCTCCGGTTGGCTTATATGGGGCTTTTAATTTGAACTCATTCATGGTAAATCCCTCCATTTGTGACTTTTACTATGATCATTATCAGCCAAAAATTCGTATCCAGATTCGTAACGAAAAGCTTATTTTATGGTGAATAGATGTCCTTTTCACCTCGTTACGAATAAAAGTCACAAAATTCATTTTTGCGGATAAAACAGCACCTAGAAATACCTGATGATACCAGGCTCCGGTTCTGTCATATTTTTACTGTTTGTTCTTGTAACAGTCCCTATTATATCAAACATTTTTTTGAAAGTATATAGATGAAAGCAAGAAAAAAGTACAAATGTTCGATTCTCATTTGTACTTTTCTATCTTACTACTATTCTATTTTTTATCACTTAAATGAAAAACTAAATTCCGGTTTTGGACCAAATGCAAGAGTAAATTCCATATAGGTCGAAGTTACTTTTGCACACATATTTGCCATATTGTCTTTGATAATCATTACTCCGTATAATGTACTTGCAGCTGATTGCCTGCCTGTGCAGATTGGAGATAATTATGAAAAATAAAGGCAATCAGAAACATTTAACATTTGAACAGCGTGTTGATATCGAGAAAGGTCTTACTGAGAATAAAAGCTTCACTGAAATTGGACGAATTATTGGTAAAAATCCATCTACTATATCAAAGGAAGTACGTCTCCACGCACATACAAAAGAACGTCCGGATTCAGGTTACACTCACCCGCCATGTATTCATCGTAAGAACTGTAAGGTGACATGCTTGTGTGATAAGATGTGTGGCATTCATTGTAAGCTTTGCAGAAAACCATCCTTTCGCTGCACTGATATATGTCCCGCATATGAGACAGCTGAATGTGAGAAACTGAATAAACCACCCTACGTATGTAATGGCTGTGGTAAAAAGACCCATTGTCTTATGCCCAGAAAGTTTTATTCATCCAAATATGCCCATGATGAGTACCGTAGCGTGCTAGTCGATTGCAGAGTCGGCATTAACCAGACTCCGGAAAGCATTCAATCCATGAATGATTTATTGGTTCCATTGATCAAGGAGAAGCATCAGTCCATCGGTCATATTTATGCTACTCATGCAGAAGAATTGGGTTGCTCCAGAAGAACACTTTACTCCTACATCAATGATTGTGTATTCGATGTCCGCAATGGTGACTTAAGGCGTTCTGTACGTTATAAGAAACGCAAGAAACCTACACAGACCAGTGCAAAAGATCGTTCTTATCGTCAAGGTCATAACTACGAAAATTTCCAGAATTATATGAAAGATCATCCAGATATAAATGTTGTGGAAATGGACTGCGTGGAAGGAATGAAAGGCGAAAGCTGCGCCCTCTTGACCTTTACATTCCGCAACTGCAATCTTATGCTTATGTTCCTGTTGGAATATCAAGACCAGGAATGCGTGTTAGAGGTCTTTGTATGGCTTGAAACAGTGTTAGGACAGGATGCATTCAAAAAGCTTTTTCCGGTGATCCTCACGGATGGAGGTTCAGAATTCTCAGCTCGTGAAGAGATGGAGGAATTCTGTGACGGAAGTAAAAGCACGACGGTCTTTTACTGTGATCCATACAGCTTTTGGCAAAAAGGTGCCTGCGAAAAGAACCACGAGTATATCCGCTACATCCGTCCGAAAGGGAGTTCATTCGCTGATTTAAATGACGAGAAAGTCAGACTTATGATGAATCACATAAACAACGAAAAAAGAGACAGTCTTAATGGACATAGCCCATATGAACTCTCTCTTTTACTCTTGGACAACAAACTGCACAAAGCATTAGGATTAAAGGCAATCGCACCTGATGATGTTATGCTTAGTCCAAAACTTATAAAATAAAATAGTAAAGCACAGGCAGATTTCACTGCACCAGAATTTAGTCTTGCACATAAGGCATGTGGAATTTAGTCTCGCACACTATTTTCAGATGCCCGGTTAGTATGCATAAAAACATAAATCATGAGTGCTTACAGGTTTATTATAAGACAAAAAAATAGAATTGTTAAGGTGCATTACAGAATTTAATCCCGCATAGTTACTGAGATAATCCACAGCTGGAATTTAGTTTTTCATTTAAGTTAGCAATAATTCTATGATTTTTAATTAGCCACTCACGAATATAACCAAGTCCTGGTGCACCAAGAATATTATCCGGAAGAACAATCCCCATACGTCCGCCCTGAACAAGGAATTGTGTACATCGTTCAACAAATAAAATTTCTGGAGGTACCGATGCCTGTAAGCGTTCTGTCATTGTCCATGTATTAGTTTTTTTATCATTTTCCCAAACATGAGCTAATTCAAACTGCTCCAAAATAGATTTATCCTTAATAGGAATTTTACTACCAAACGGAGGATTTGTAACAATTACATCAAAAAATTCAATAGTCTTGTAATTTCGTATAGACGCCTTATCTATTCCTAGTGCTTCAGCTAGGTCCGAACGAAAATCATCTGTCCACTCATGTGGCGGTAACAATGAATTAGTTTGCAAAATATTACCACTTCCATCGTTATTCATAACCATATTCATTTTTGTTGCCTTAACAAGATCTGGGTTAATATCAAAACCAAAATAGTTTGACTTTGCCATATCAGATATACGATCCCTAAATGCATTTATTGCCTCTGCGCTCCATTGGTCTTTTAATACTCCTAATTCAGTTTCAAATTGTTTTTCAAGTTTTTCGATAACATGTGTCATAGCATTTACAAGAAACCCGCCTGTCCCACAAGAACTATCCAACACTTTTTCATCAACATCAGGATTAATCATTTCGACTACCATTTTCATTACATTTCTTGGTGTAAAAAACTCTCCTCTATCACCACGCAGATTGGCACCAACAATTTCTTCATATGCTTTCCCTTTGATGTCAATATTTGTATTAAGCAAACTATATTTCTGCAATTCACTCACAATATATGCCAAACTACGCGGTGAAAGTTTAATCTCATCATTAATATCAAAAATTTGTTTATACTTTTTCTTGTTTTTAACTTGATCAAAAATCTTTGA
>OKRS01001580.1_pt1 | contig 14681 bp, 12 predicted proteins | sample 1601191 | NCBI WGS metagenome assembly OKRS01 (sample SAMEA3541509, study PRJEB24748) | human gut metagenome | biome: human gut; feature: human-associated habitat; material: faeces | place: China | collected 2012
TATTAATAGCGAATACTATTTATTTTTAGAAACACTATTTAATTTTTTAAGGTATGAAAAAAGTATTTACTCTTGCCCTCGTGGCTTTTGGTCTGATGATGGCTATGCCGTCGCAGGCACAGTTCAAGTTCGGTTTGAAGGGTGGTCTCAACATCACCGACATGTCGATGAGCAAGGATGTGCTCGACGCTTCCAACCGTACAGGTTTCTTTATCGGTCCGTCTGTGAAGTTCACACTTCCTATTGTCGGTCTTGGCATCGATGCTGCCGCACTCTACGACCAGCGTGAGGCAAAGCTGAAGGCAGACGTGGAGAACACTACAGGCACACAGATCACATCTAACACCGTTAAGCAGCAGGCTATCAATATTCCAATCAATCTTCGCTATTCTATAGGATTGGGCGACCTTGCTGGTATCTATTTCGCTGCCGGTCCTCAGTTCGGATTCAATGTGGGCGACAAGAATTTCGACTGGACAAAGGAGGCAAGCTATAGACTGAAGTCTACTAACTTCAGCGTGAACCTTGGTGCCGGTGTGACAGTCATCAACCATCTTGAAGTAGGTTTCAACTATAATATCGCTTGCGGAAAGACCGGTGAGGCTTCTGTAAAGAATGTTTTGGACAACACTTGGGAACAGGTTTCAAAAGGCCGTTCAAATGCTTGGCAGATTTCTTTGGCTTACTATTTCTAAGCTGACAGACATAAACAGATAACGGAAAGATCCGGAGCATTTCTGATGTAGGAAACGCTCCGGATTTTTCTGTTTTACTGGCTATGTATAAACGTGGTGCCGCTTACCTCTTTAGAACCATCTCTTCTTCATTTTCTTTAGGAATTCCTTGGTGATGGGGAAGCCGGAGGCATCGCCTATTACTGAGTCGATATGACAATAAGGACATTCGGCAGTAGGCGGTTCGTCGGGGATGTAGTCCGTTATTTCTGACGGCGGAAAAATCCTGCAGCAGCTGAAGCAACCACAAATCTCCGATTGCTCCAGTTGCTCCTTGTTCCTGATGCTGCGAGCGTGGGCTTGGCGTAATATCCTGTCGCTGTCGGGACCGTCCATCTTGTGTATCTTCTTGTGTCTGGTGCCGTCACAGTTGGTTATATGGATTTCTACAACCAATCCTTCCAGTTGATAGCCACGCGGGATATTGACGGCACGTCTTTCGATATCCGTTTTGCAGAAGTTGCTACCGTCTTTTTTAAAGAGCAGGATATCCAGATAATCCGGCGTATCTGTTCCGTAGCCCGGTTCCGACATTTGTGACTGCAACTCCCTGAACGCTTCCTTCGCATATTCGAAGATTCCCCGAGTGTATTTCTCAATATCCACTCCAGCATATCGGGTGTATGTGTATTTGATGCTGCATACAGACATTTTATTCGTCATCTTATATTTGCTTTTTTGTTATATCTTAATGCAAATATGGTAATATTATGGGGAAATTTCAAAACAATCTGGTAAAAAAGCAATTTGAATGTTTTTCCGCGCAGTACTTTGGCAGGCTTGTATTTTGATACGCTTACTAAGAATACGACTTTTATGACCAAAGTCATAGGCTTTTGGCTTCTATCTCCCTGGTTTTTGGCTTCTATCTCCCTGGTTTTTGGCTTCTATCTCCCTGATTTTTGATTTCTATCTCCCTGTTTTTTTGATTTCTATCTCACGTGTTGATTCCAATTAACGTGTTTCAGATGCCAATTCTCATGCTTTTGAACATAACTCTATGACTTATATCATGCAAGTGAAGAACATACGATAGTGTGCTGTTGCTCCATCTATTGTATTGGACATCTGATAGTTAAGGTGTTTTGAGATGCATATTTTGGTGTGACAGATAATGATAGATTTTTCTTGAATTAAAACTTTTGTCAAGTACCGTATTTTCTTAATTCATAGTGCTTTATTTGATGGGTCTGACAGAATGACAGATTTTCTTCGCGAAAAAAACTTTTCTTTAAAACCAAATAATCCTACCGCCTTTCGGCGGCAGGATCATATTGTTTATGGAAAGATTTGTCTGATCTTAATATTTTGTGTTCTGCGGGTCGAAGTTTGTCCAGTTGGCAGTCCAGTCGGCGCCGTTGCCGAAAGCTCCTACGTATGCCACCTTCTCGAAGCCTGCGAGCAGGGCATCGGTGAAGGATGCCGCAGAGAGCAATGGACTGGCTGCTGTAGGACGGTAGCCGGTAACGTCGAACCATCCGTCAGCAGAGGCAGAGTATTTGTTGCCCGGCTGTGCGAGGAAGAACTTTGCGGAGAACGACTCGTTGTTCGGGTCGGTCAGCACCTTGTTTTCGTCTGTGCCGATGGCGTCGAGGTTGGCGAACCAGAGGTTCTGGAGCTTCAGCAGTCCGTTTGTGGCAGCACCCTGGCAGTCGCCGAGCTGCTTGTCGACAATCAGACCAACAGGCCAGCCAACAACAACGGAGTTGAAGCAGCTCAGATGAGAGTCGCGACGAATCTGCATACCGCTCTGGAAGCGACCGAGACCGGAACCGTTGTTCGGGTTGTATGCTCCGGCGGTGATGTATGAGGCATCGTTCACGAAGTTCTTGTCGCCCATCTTAGGACCTACAAAGGTGATGTTTGAGAATACGGCAGAGGTATGAGGGTCAGCGTTTGTTCCCTTGGCGTTGTTGTCGCTCTCGAAACTGTTGCTCATGGACTTGTCGGCAATCTTCGGGTCGCGGATAGCAAGACCATACTGCACGTGGCCGCTGAATCCGTTATCGGTGTCGAAATCGTCGTCCCAACCCTTGTAGGCAATGAGGTATTTGCAGTCTACCGTGCCGCCGAACCACTCAAAGGAGTCATCGTTGGAGTAAGACACCTGCACGTGGTCAATCTTCGTCTGCTTGCCCACAGAACCGAGTGTCAGACCGTTGATCTCCTGGTCTGTTGCGAAAGGATAGCCGGCGAACTCAATACGTACGTAGCTCAATACTCCGGAGTTGTCGTTGTCGTCGTTGCCGCCGTGCTTGGTGCGCGGACCACCTTCAATCTGCTGCTCCGTAGCGTTGGTGCGAGCCTTGCCGCAGAGGATGATGCCGCCCCAGTCGCCAGGCCTGCGGCTGCCGGCAGCCTGCTCGGATGTGAATACGATAGGCTGTGTCTCAGAACCCTGGGCTATGAGCTTTCCGCCACGCTCAGCTATGAGGGCAGCCTTGGTGTCCTTGTCGCCCTTGATTACGGTTCCCGGTTCGATGGTCAGTTCAGCGCCGTCGGCGATGTATACCCAACCTTTTAGAATATATGTACCTTTCTTCAGAGTCTGCTTTCCTGTAAAGACGAACTCTTGGTCGCCGTTTCCGATCTGAGTTCCTTTGTCGTTAACGTCTTTGCTGCCTGCCTTGTCGCTCTCCGTGAAGAGTACGTGGTCGCAGGCGTTGATGCCGCCGTTCACTGTCCATACGGCAGCGCTTGAGTTTTCGTTTCCACCATTGTTGTCATCATCACTGCACGCAGTAAACATCGTTCCTGCAAGTGCGAGGACGCCGAGGCATCCATAGAATTTTGTTTTGTTCATAATGTATTATTTTGTAATAATAGGGTTTCTTGTTGTTATTAGGGATAATAGGGGGATTGTGGGGAGAGCTATAGATTATAGGTCACGGTCAGTCCGATATTCCTTCCCGGCTTGAAGCAGCGGGTTATCTGCTCCACTTCTTTAGTGCCGCCGCTGTTGAGGTTGGCGGTCACGAACTCCTTGTAGTACACTTTCTGTGCAAGCAGGTCGCGGATGTTTGCCTTTATCTCCCAGTGGGTGCCGAACTTCTTCGATATAGATAGGTCGAGCACGTCGCGTGGCATCTCGTAGCTGTCAGGCACACGGAGCGTCTCGTTGCCGCTCGTTGTTCCTTCGCTTCGTCCCACGCCGATGATGCGCTTTCCTATGCGGTTGTAGAGCAGGGCGATGTCGAGCTGCTGCTTGTCGTTCTTATAGAAGATGCCGGTGTTTACGAGGTATGGCGACTGTCCCTGCATAGGGCGGTTCTCCATGTTGGCACTGCCATTGAAGTTCACGCGGCTCTTGATTATGGCACCGTTGAACGACCAGCTGAAATCGGGCAGCCCGATGAACGATAGGTCTTTCTTTATGTCCAGCTCCACTCCGTAGCTGTTGGCATGGTCGGCATTCATATATGAATAGATCATGCGGTTGCCGCCTGAGAGGGTGTAGGTCCATTCGATGGGCGCATCGAAATATTTATAGAAGAGTGCCACGGAAACCATCTCGCCCCTGGATGGGTAGAACTCATAGCGCAGGTCGAGGTTCTGCACATAGCAGGAGGTAATCTCCGTGTTTCCCTTCACGTCGGCAGCAAGGTCGAAGTCGTAGAACACCGACGGCGACACCTCGCGGAACTCCGGACGGTTCACTGTCTTGCCGTAGGATAGGCGCAGCTGGTGCTTGTCGGAGAACTTATACGTGGCGTTGAGCGAGGGGAAGAGGTCGTTGTATTTGTAGAAATGGCTCAGCGGACTCGGACGGTCATCACGAGTGTTCGTGATAAGCTCCATCTTGCTGTATTCATAGCGTAAGCCGGCAAAGACGCTCAGACTGCCGAACGGCAGAGTGGCAGCCAAGTATCCGGCACCGAGGGTGTTGTGCCCCTTATAGTCGTCGCGGCGGTTCGGTTCCTCAAGCAGATATAGCTTGTCGGCGCCGAAGTTCCCGCTGTTGCTGAGCAGGGTGGGGAGGTCGCTCTTGCGGAAGTCGGCAGGCAGGGAATTGTTCTCCGGCTCCCAGTTGTAGATGAACTCGCGGGTTTTGTATTCACGGGTGCGGTATTCGCCGTAGGCTCCGAGCTTCATTGTCGGTTTCCATCCATTGAAGTCAAAGTCGTGCCTGTCGTTCACGGCAGCCGAGAGGATATGTTCGTCGAGATGGGTCCACTCCCTTGATATGTCGTTGCCCGTGGTGAGCTGTATCGTTCCTGTCTCCAGGGCATCGTTCTGTAGGTAGCGTCGGCGGTCAGGCACGTTGCGGTTTGCATAAGAGTAGCTCAGACTCCAGTCCAGTTCATCGCTCTTCAGCGTGTGTTTTCCTGTGAATTGTCCGTTGTATGTCGTGCGGCTGCGGTAGTAGTATTCAGCCGAGCGCGTCTGGTTGTTCTGTTCGTCCACGCCCTGTCTGCTGGTATAGCGGTCGTTACCGATCTGGTTGAAGATGTTCTTGAACTGGAACTTGCTGTTGCCGTCGGCAGTGAGCAGCGTCAGGTTGAGCATGGCGCCGAGGCGGGCGTTGTGGTTATACTGGTTGTCGAGCGAGTTGCTGAGATATATTGAGCGGTCATTGCGCTCGTCGTACACTCCGAACTGGTTGTTCTGCATATCGCTGAACGTGCGGTATTCGTTGGTGTAGTTCAGTGCGGCAATCATTCCCATCTGGTTTTTGCCCAACTTCCATCTCCTGCCTAAGTTGGCGGAGAGCTTCAGGTCGCCCCAAGGCTTCATGCTTTTGATGAACCAGTCGTTGTTCAGACCGTTGCCCTGCAGGTCGGTACCGCCGTTGCCTATAGGATGGAGCGAGGTGCGGAAGCCGCCGTCGAGGTTTCGCAGACCGCCGTCAAAGCCGAGGAAGTCGGTAGAGGAGCCTTTGGCATACTGGAAGTCCTTGAACACAGAAGCCGTGTTCCAGTTTCCTCCCACCGACACCTGAAACATGTTCCCCACAGGGATATCCTTCGTGTTGACGAGCACGAAGCCGCCCGTGTAGTCGGCAGGATATTCCGGCGATGGGGTCTTCACGATCTGCATATTGTCGATTTGTGCGCTCGGTATGAGGTCAAAGGAGAAAGCCCTTGAGTCGGCTTCGGAGCTTGGAGCCGCTCCGCCGTTGATCCATACATTATTATATCGTTGCGACAAGCCGCGCACCATCACAAACTTGTCGTCGATGAGGCTTACGCCCGGCACACGTCGGATCACCTCTCCTGCGTTGGAGTCCTGTGTCTTTCCTATTTCCTGTGCCGAAACGTTGTTCACTATGACGGGACTGTTTTTGGCAATCTGCACCATAGCCGCTTCCGTATTCTTTCTTGCTATGCCGGTTACGGTGACTTCGCCCAGTGTCTGTTCGTCGGGTGTCAGCGCTACGCTAATCATCTGAGGCTGATCGCTCGCTTGAACCCCGTCAATTTCTTTATTCTTGTATGCTACGTAAGTAATGGTCAGTCTGTACTTCTCGCCTTCCTTCAGTCCGGAGAGTCGGAAGTTGCCGTCGATGTCGGTGGCGGCGATGATGTTCGTTCCTTCCACCTGCACGGTGGCACCGATAAGAGCATCCTTCGATTTCCCGTCGGTCACCCTGCCGATGATGTCGGCGGCGAAACCGTTTGCCGCCGGAACTGTAAGCAACATGGCAGTTGCCACAATCTTGTTTACCTTCTTTACAATCATGTACTTTCTCTTTAGAATCATTTGTTCATCATTAATTCTGAATCCGGTGCAAAGGTACGGGGCTTGTGTTACACTGTGTTTTCACCCCTGTTATGAAAGTCTTACTAATGTGTTTCATTCTTGTTGCAATGTATAAATATTGCGATGGGCAAAATAGTATTGAGACATTGGCAGGCTTGTAGAGTAATGAGATAGGAGTACTGAAACTGTACGCTACCCGTTCGAACGTTGCATGGTATATAAAGTTCAGAAAAAAACGGAACAGCTTGTGTAAAAGTCACTGCCGTTCCGTTTTTATATTGTTTTCATCTTTACCTCCCTCGAGTGGAGGTCAGGGTAAAGAATGTATAAATATATAAGGTCTCAGATGAATTGTAGAGTCAGATAATAATGTCAGAATGAAGTCTTCATGTATGTTCCGTCCGACATTCTCAATATATTCAGGCCTTTGGTCTGTCTTGTTGTCTTCATACCATTAATATTGTAATAGTCTACAGGCTTAGGCTTGCAAGACAAGTCCGGATTGTCAATGCCTGTCGCATCAAATTCTACTATATTAAGAAAGTCACCCCATCCTTCGGCAAGAAAATAATCCATATAAGTGCCGCGTGGAACGTACAAGGTGCAGCTTTGCTTGTCGATACCGTCAAAACATGATTTCGTAGCCTTTGGCGGTTTGATGGCATATACATAGATTTCAGACATGTTTTTGCATCCGTAAAAGGCATTGTTGCCTACGGATATAACATTGCTGTGTATGTTGGCTTTCTTCAATGATTCCATGCCGCAATAGGCATTTGCACCGATACCAATTATATCCGAAGGAATGTTTACGTTGTCAATTTCCGCTCCGTTTACATACAAATGCTTTGCATAGTATACAGGATTGGAATTTTGTGGAGCATAGTATTCTTTATTCGTTTCTCCAAATGTGATATGACTCCATGCGTTGAAGTCTGTAATGTTTACGGAAGCAAGGGCTGTGCAGCTTTCAAATGCGTCTTTGTCGATTTTTGTTACAGTCCGCGGAATATCAATATTCTTAAGACTTGTGCAATCAGAGAATGCACCCCATGAAATTACTTCAAGGTCTTTGGGCATTGTGACTTTTTCAAGCGAACTGCAAAATTTGAAGCAATCGTTTTCAATCTTTTTCAATCCGTCAGACAGTTTTGCTTCCTTTAATTTTTTGCAACCCTCGAATGCCATGCCTTCCAGCGTCGTTACGCTGTTAGGTATGGTTATGGATGATAATTTTCCACAATCATAGAATGCGAGACCGTCAATCAGTTCTACACCGTCAGGTATGTCAACTTCTTCAAGATTCTTACATCCGCTAAATGCGTTGGAGCCGATGTATTTTGTGGACTTAGGCAATTTTACGGATACTAATGTGCATTGGTGAAACATATAGTCGCCGACAGAATTGTCTGTTGTCCTGTCATAGCGTCCGTTCCAGTTGAAATACTCCTTGCCACCTTCCACTATGTTTGCGCCAGAAAGGTCGAGGTAGTACAAATTGCCTCCAATGCCTACATTGCTGCTGGTCCGTCCTGCCATACATCTCAGATAATTGATGTCTGTACCGTTCAGATCGCCCGTGAGAGTTAAGTTTGTTATAAGTTGTGCCTTTGTCCATCCAATCTGATTTTCCAGGTTGCCGGGACTCTCTACATGTAATGTGATTGGTTGTGTTATCAACTCTCCCTCTGCAGCACATACATTTGCAATTCCCATAAAGAAACACACGAATGTGAAAATCTTTAAATTCATTAAGTTCCTTTTCATATTATGTTATATTTAAAAAATTAAGAATATTTCTTTTTAGGATGCGCTGCTATGTTATTCATACAAAGACTACGGGAAACAACACGTGGACGAAACTTGTCCGAGTTGCAGCCGTATGAAAAGCTGAGAATGCGACAAGTGACATCTACAATATTATTGTGGACGCTTGCTGCTTATTCGTATTCTGTTGCACTTTCTTGAAATGTAATACATTCCAACGCGCATAACCGAATAGTAAACGCTTATTTGTCTTAATGATAAACAATTTTGTTTACTTAGGGTTTATATTTATTGCAAAGTTAAAGCAAAATTATAATAGGTGCAAATGTTTTTGTATCTTTTTTTTCTACAACAGTTTTCATCCAACAAACATCATCCCAACCTTTTCTATCTAAGAAAAGTGCGGATATCCGCAAAAATCTTTCGTGGAATTGATAAAATGACTATATTTGCAGAAGAAAAATGCGGATATCCGCAAAAATCTTTTGTAAACTATGGTTATAGAGAGAAATAAATATCTGCAGGAGCTGGTCAGTTGTCGGCATAATGGACTGGTGAAGATTATTACAGGAATGAGGCGTTGCGGCAAGTCGTTCCTGCTGTTCAGACTGTTCCGAAGGTTTCTTGAGGATAATGGAGTGGCAAACGACCATATCGTGGAAATGGCTTTCGATGATTACGCTTTCAAGGAATTCCGCAATCCTGACAAGTTCTACGCCTATGTGAAGAGCAGGATTATCGACGACCAACCTTATTATATATTGCTTGATGAGGTACAGATGCTCGATGAGTTTGAGGATGTGCTCAACGGACTGTTGCATATCCCCAATGCCGACGTGTATGTGACGGGCAGCAATGCCAAGTTCCTTTCGAAGGACATTATAACCGAATTTCGCGGCAGGGGCTATCAGATACATGTATCGCCATTGAGCTTTGCAGAGTTCATGAGCGTTTATGAAGGCGACCGCGAGGATGGCTGGAACGAATATCTGCTTTATGGCGGACTGCCACCTGTAGTGCTTCTGAAAACGGAAGAGGAGAAAGTGAAGCTCCTTGACAGTCTGCTGGCTGAGACATATATAATAGATGTAGTGAACAGAAACAAGATAAAGAACGATTCAGAGCTGAATGACCTCTTCAAGATTCTTGCCTCGGGGATAGGCGGATTGACAAATCCGCAGCGTCTTTCAAATACCTTCCAGTCTGTGAAGAATGTATCCATAAGTCCGGCAACGATAAAGAAATACATCGAATGCCTTTCTGATGCATTCCTTCTGGAGTCTTGCAACCGCTATGATGTGAAGGGAAGGAAATACATCGGTACTCCGTTGAAATATTATTTCTCCGATTTGGGCATCCGCAATGCCCTGCTCGGTTTCCGTCAGCAGGAGAAGACCCATCTTATGGAGAATGCCGTATACAATGAACTTTGTGCCAGGGGCTATAGTGTTGATGTCGGCAATGTGGAAGTGAATACCGTAGACGAGAAAGGAACCAAGGTAAGGCGAATGCTTGAGGTGGATTTCGTGTGCAACCGTGGTTACAAGCGTTGCTACATACAGTCGGCACTCAGTCTGCCAGACAGAGAGAAGATGCAACAGGAGTCAGCCTCCTTGCTCCGCATCGACGACAGCTTCATGAAATACGTCATAACCGGCGACCGCATAAAGAAATACCAGAACGACGACGGCATCGTAATAATGAACGTGTTTGATTTCCTATTGGACGAGCAGTCGGTATAACCCTTCGGGGAAAGAAAAAAATCAATATTATGTATGCATAAAATATATGTTTCCACTTGCAGCGCATTCATAAAAACATTATTTTTGCAAAAACATATTTTGAAAAATCATTTTCAGAAAAATCATATTCTATGGAATTGTGGGGAATGTATGGGAGCGGCTGTGTCAGACGGCTGTTTCGGGGAACGAGCTTTTCGGACATACATGGGGGATGGCTCGCCGCTGGTGGGGAAAGGCTCCTGTTTATGAAGACGGTCGCAAGACACCTGTGGGCTATGAAGACCTGGAGTTTGATGTCGTGGCAGAAGCCATCGGCGACAAGAACACAATCCTTGTAGGAGAATGCAAATGGAAATCAGCAGACTATGCAGACCGTCTGCTTGCCAAACTAAAGGCAAAGACAGAAAAGGCTCCGTTCTCGCAAGGCAAGAATATCGTGTATGTGCTCTTCCTTAAAGAGCACCCTCTTTCCGAGGCTGACTGCTGCATTCTTTATCCTGACGACGTGTTGAAGTATCAGCCGGAATAGTGATTCTGCATTCGATTTGCATTATAATAATCTATTAAACAAAAATATTTCGCGACTTATGATGAAGACAAGAAACAGAATTTGTATGCTTCTGCTGCTTATTGCCGTATCGGTAATGGCAATGGGTAAGGGAAGGCGTGTGCTTTTTATCGGTGACTCGATAACCGACGGGGCATGGGGAAACAGTAAAGTATGGAATACGCCTTCAGAAAAGCGCAACCAGAAAGACATGAACCATATCTACGGCCATGGCTATATGATGATTGCTGCATCCACAATCCAGGCGCTGCATCCGGAAGACGGATGGGTGTTCTGGAACAGAGGAATAAGCGGAAACACCCTCGCCGACCTTGCGGTAAGATGGGACAAGGATGCTCTGGCACTTCATCCCGATGTGGTTTCCATACTCATTGGTACCAATGATGTGGACAAGGCTCTGGAAAAAGGTATAGATATAAAAGTGAAGGATTGGGGCAAACGATACAGAGAATTGCTGGACCTGCTTAAACAGCAGAATCCGGAAATCAAGTTCGTGCTCTGTACCCCCTTCGTTGCCCACTCCGGCAAATTGGCGCAAAGCACAAATTATGCGGAAAGGGAAGCAATGATAACGGCTCTGACACATGAAGTGGAGAAGATTGCACACGACTATGATGCCACTGTCGTGCCATTCAACACTCTTGTCGGCAACACTATAGCCTCTCATCCTTCAGTACCTGCAACCTACTGGATATGGGACGGCATACACCCGACTCCCGCAATGCACTATCTTATGGCTGAGAAATGGTTGGAATGTACTAACCTGTAGTTAATCCCAAAACTTAGAGATTTTGGTTAAAGAGCACCCTCTTTCCGAGGCATACTGCTGCATCCTTTATCCTGATGACGTGCTGAAGTATCAGCCGGAATGACAATTATAACCATATATTTTGCTGTTGCAACTTTTACATCATCAAGAAAATACCCAAAGCGGAATCGCAAAGTCTTGAACTTGCAATTCCGCTTTGGGTATTAGTTAGATATATTACCTATATTGAAATAGTAATCCCCCGCTTTTTGAGGATATGATTCAACAAAAGAAGGCCATGGGCCATGAAAATGGTCATCTTTCGCACTCATTCTGTCACAGTATTCAACTTTATCTTGATTGTAATCTGGATTTGTGTAAACATCATACGTTTCGTTTTCTTGCGGAATAAAAATTTTATAAGTCATCTTGTTACCGTCAAAACTTCCATATACAATAGCCTTACCGCAGGAATACGACCGAAACTTATTGCCAGGATCCGGTTTATAAAGCCATACATATCCGAGTCTGTCCCAATCCTTATTGCCATTTTGGGCATAAGCAACGACAGACAAAATACTTAATAATGCAATCGCAATAACTCTATTCATAATAACAATTCAGTTAGAATTTATGCACCGCCATAACTTTTAGTTTCGTGTCTGTTTTTCTTGCAGCATTAGTTTCAGACGGAGAGTAATAGCCGGCATATTTATTGCTGCTTTCTGAAGAGCTCCAATATGTACCGTTGGCTGGCCTTATTCTGTTTGACAATTCATAATATGCCGGCAAATACCATCCTGTCACCCCACTTGTGTTAAGAGCATCACAAAGTGCAAATGCTGGATAGAGATTCTTCCACCCTGATATTTTCTTTATGACAGCCATATTTTTCATACCGTCGTAATTATCGTTTGCTCCTGTTTCCACGTTTTCCGTAGACCAAATAGATTCTCCGACTTCTTTCTTTACATACCTAACAGTGTCGTTCATGTAAACTACTTCGCCTTTCACTCCGTTCTCGCTGTATTGGTCGCCCACTGCATATTTACTTTGGTTAACCTCAATCTTCGATAACAAGCCCTTGAACGAAATCGTTGCCTTGCGACTTGCCGAACTTCCACTGTATGCAGTGACACGAATTGTGAGATTGTTGCCATTCCTGCTCACCGTACACCAACTTTGGTCGGATGTGGCTTCCCAATCAATGTTTGTGTTTATTGTTATGGTCTTGTTTGATTGTTTCTTGTCAAAACCGACTTTCGTTTGACTTGGAACAAACGTAATGCCATTTTGAGAGACTGTCATTGTAAAGCTCAATGTTTTCGTTTTGTTTGAAATCACGATTTTGGCTTTTCTTGTTTTCTCTGTGGCATTCTTGCTGATATTAGCATTCAATTCTATGCCATAAGATTTTTTTTGCAATTCAGGTTTACACCATGCCTCGTTGCAACTTACTTGCAAGTCCTCATATTCTAAGCTTGTATATACGTTGCCGATAGCTGCATTTCTCTCTTCATTATCTAATGATACATCATTATATCCTTCATATCCAACATACAAATAAGCCTTGTTCTGAATTACATTCAGAGTCACACTCTTCTTACCGTCCTTGCTCTTTAGAGTAATTGTTCCCTTTCGTTCAGTATCTTTGTCATTGGAATTAGCTTTGAGAACCAGAGCGTAATAATTTGCAGAGCCAGCAGCGTTAGCTGCTTTGACAGCCTTTGCCGGCTTGTTGCCCACAAACTTTATCCTTGCAGCACTTGCATGTATCGCCCTTGTCTGGTCTACAAATTCTGCCTTGCACCACGAACTTGCGGTGTTGCTGATGGTCAAGTCCTCTTTCTGAATGTTGGTGTTCAGTCCAACTTGTCTTTCACACTCCTTGGCATCAAGCGTGACCGATGTCTCGTTGAGAGTAAGATACGGGTCAACACCGCCTCTTGTCACTTTTATCTCCTTCTTCTTTCCATAGGCAGTGGTCAGCGTAATGGTAGCTTCTGTAGTGGCAGCCACATTCGATGGCTGTGCAATGATCTGTATGCCGTTGGCAAGGAAAGAATAGTTGTAAGTGGATGTTGGGATAATCTGACACCAGTCTTCTGAAGATTTCGCCGTAAACACAACGAACTCCTTGTTGTTGAATACGATATTCTCCGTTCCTCCCTTCTTGTCGAAAGAAACAGAAGTTGCCGGCAGCTCCAATTCGAGGTCTTTACCTTTGAAAGGAGCCTGATATTTCACGTCATAACCGATGATGCCGCCTGTAGTCCCAACAATTTCCTTCTCTACATAAATCCTGTAGAATGTTCCATAGGAATATGCCACATATCCATTTCCGCTGCGTACGGAAAAGTTACTTGCCCAGCCTGTTGTCGGGATATACGACACGTTGCCAAGTCCCTTCACTGTTCCCAATGAAATGAAATATCCTCCGTCGAAGTTATAGTCGTTGCCTATATGAATGGATGAGTTTCCAATATACGTTGCCCCCTCATTGAGGTCGTGACCTTTCATCATAGACAGCGATACCGTTCCTGCCGGGTCATTCACGTTTACGTCAGGCTTTATGTTGCCGTCGCCATCGGTAGAGTCATCGTCGCTACTGCACGCTGCAAAGGCTACAGCAAGGAGTAAAAAGGTAAAGACTCTCTCTAAAAGTTTTATTGTCTTTTCCATATATGTAAATGTTTTTATGTTGCATCTTCTAAGGTTTCCAAAGATATTGTAGTATATCTTTGGCTCTTGTATCAATGCGCTGGTTATTATTATGTGTTGAAGTGGTATTTGTTTAGTCCTGGGCTTAGGTGTAGACAATAAAAAAACGTGGACTAATCACTCCGTCTATGCTTATCGAGGTATCGCCAAACACCAGTTGCAATCATATACGAGTAAAAGCCCACGCCTGTAGACAGACGTGAGCATTAACTTCTACTCTTGATTGCTTTTCTTCAAATTTGGCGATTTTCGATAAGCAAGAATACAAAGCTAACGCTTCTTTATTTTATGTGATATGTCTTTTATATTTTTTTGTTACATAGGCATTGTCCTTTTAGGGTTATTGCTGCAAATATACATATATTTTCTATAAAGCCCAAAGCATCGGGTGTAATAATTCTCTGTCCGACCGGAAAATATGTGTCATTCGCCATGTTGTATTACTCATAGCCTACCTCAGTTCGGGATAAGAAACCTTTATCACGAACTGGGGTAAATATTAAAGGAATGGCATTAAAAGCGCAACGTAAAACTGTATTTTTATACAATTACAACGTGCATGTTTGGTGCATAAAAGAGGGATATGGACATAGATTCAGATGCTTGTTGAAGCAACATGAAACAGATGTCCAATTAACTTCAAATCGAAAGTTACCGAATTTCTATGAGAAAGTTACGGACTTTCTATTGGAAAGTTACCG
>OKRS01001581.1_pt1 | contig 14676 bp, 18 predicted proteins | sample 1601191 | NCBI WGS metagenome assembly OKRS01 (sample SAMEA3541509, study PRJEB24748) | human gut metagenome | biome: human gut; feature: human-associated habitat; material: faeces | place: China | collected 2012
TGGGAGGAATGAAGTTTGGCTAAGAAAGTGTTTGCCGTTTATCTGGCAAAGGAGGGCAATCCTAACAGCGATGCATACGCAAAGCTGGACTTGCCCGCCTCCCCGTGGGAGCTGTGGGACGCACTGGACAAGGTACGCCTTCAGACAGATGACATCCTGTACATGGAGATTGAAGACTACTATGCCTTTGCGTATCTTGCGCCCCATTTGGACGGGTTAGAAATCAGCCTCAACGAGCTTAATGATCTCGCCGCGCTTCTGTCGGCGCTGGACGAGATACAGAAGGTCGCCTTTGATGGTTTCCTGCGCATGGAGGTGCAGCATAAAGTCGATACCAACGGTGGCGTCATCACGCTGCAGGATCTGCGGGATCTGACGGTCAGCGCAAAAACCGACTGCTATCATGTGGTGGAGGCCGCGGATGACGCCCAGCTTGGCCGCTTCTACGCGGAAAACGACTTTGTCCCCGAGCTGGACGGCATATCCGACGAGGTATTCGAGATGCTGGACTTCGCCGGCATTGGAAGAATGATGCGGCACAGTGAAAACGGCGTTTTTGTGAACAGCCTGTATGTGCTGCGGGATGGCGAGCTGACCACCGCGCCGCCCTGCCCAAAGGAGCTGCCGGAAAAGCCAGGATACCTCTTCCGACTCACGCTTGGACTGCATCCCGACATTGGCGATGAGCGCACGGTGACGCTGGAGCTTCCCGCCTCGGAGAAAGAACTGGAGGATGCGCAGGAGCGGCTGGGTACGCTGCAATGGGAAAATACCGTTGTGCTTGACTATGATGGCATCATCCCCAACGCAGCCATATTTGCCGACCTGCCCATGGAGATAGAAGCCTTCAACGAGTTTGCCAAAGCAGTGAAGGATATCCCTGTCCGGCAGGTGCAGCTCCCAAAGCTGAAAGCATTGCTGGAGCAGTTCGAGGTGCAGGACATCGGGACAGCTATCCTTCTGGCAGAGCATCTGGACGATTATATCCTCACGCCGGAGCTGAGCTCCCCGCAGGAAACAGCCGTAGACCAGCTCCGCTTTCTGCTGGACGATGCCGCGGCGGAGCGGCTGCTCCCCCATGTGAATCTCTTCACCTATGGAAATGAGGTGATCCAGCATGACAATGCCGCACTTACATCCTACGGCCTGCTGCATAGGGAGGACTATCAGCCGATGCAGACGCAGGTGCAGGAGCGCTTTGAAATGGATATGCAGTAGCTGACATGATCCTGTCCTGCCAAGCCAGCAGGTAGAAAATACACCAAGGGGCCGTATTCCCGGATGGGGAAAAGCGGCCCCTTCTTTTTTGCGCTGATTTGACCTCCTGCTCCGGGATAACGGACCCGGAAAGGAGGAACTGTGCCGATCAACGAAGCCCTTGCAGAGTATCTTGACCTCTACCACAAGGGCGAGGCAAACGCCGTCACCAGCCGGGAGCTGGAGTGTGCCTTCCGAATGCGCGGCTCCGAGCTGCGCCGGGAGATCAACGCCCTGCGGGGCGACGGCATCCCCATCTGCAGCTTTGACGGCGGCTACTACTATGCCGCCACCGAGGAGGAGCTGCGGCGCACCATCCGGCAGCTCCGCAGCCGGATCAAGAAAATCGCATTTGCGGAGCGCGGCCTGTCCCGCACCTTGCCTGACTATGAGGACACCGGTCAGCTCTCCCTCCCGCTGGAGGGAGGTGACACTTCTTGAACAGCTTTATTCCCTGGGTGGGCGGCAAGGGCAAGCTGCTGTGGATCATCAATAAGCTGATGCCGGACCGCTACACCCGCTTCATCGATGTGTTTGGCGGCAGCGGCACGGTGACCATGTGCCGCCCCATCCAGCGCGGCTGCATGGAGGTCTACAACGACTTCAACGGCAATCTCACCAACCTGTTCTGCTGCGTGAAGAACCGCCCCATGGCACTGCTGGCGGAGCTTGGCTTCCTGCCGCTGAACACGCGGGATGACTTCAATGTCCTCTATAAGTTCTTCTCCAAGGGCGAGTTCACGGACGACTACCTGCAGGAGGAGATGGATCTGACGGAGGTCTACCTCAAGCCGCCCGACGCCGAGGTCATCCGCGCCCTTATGCTGGAGCGTGCGCCCCGCGGGAGCATCCGCCGCGCGGCGGACTTCTTCAAGCTCATCCGCTACAGCTTCAGCGGCGGCGCCAAGTCCTTCGGCGGCAAGCCCTGCGACATCCGCCGTTTCTTTCACCTGATCTGGGAATGCTCCCGCAGGCTGGCGAATGTCATTGTGGAGAACAAGGACTTCGAGGAGGTCATCCGTCAGTATGACCGGGCAGGCGCCGTGATCTACTGTGACCCGCCTTACTACAAGGCGGAGAGCTGCTACGAGGTGGAGTTTCCCCCGGAGGATCATCAGCGGCTCCATGATGTACTGGTCACCTGTGAAGGATACTTCATCGTCTCCTACAATTACCAGGACTACATCTGCGAGATCTATCAGGATTGCTATATCTTCCGCACCTCCCGTCCCAACAGCATGTCCCAGACGGCAGGCAGCGAATATGAGGAGATCGTCATCACCAATTATGACCCCCGCAAAGCCTGCTGGCAGCTCTCTATGGATAGTCTGCTGGGCGGCGATGGCGACACCCGCTACGAGCTGATCCATGAGCCGGAGCATCCCTTAAAAATCTGAACAACAAAAGGAGAAGCAGCATGAAATTTGTAAAATACAACGACAACAAGAGCGTCACCATCCCGCCCGCCGTTCTGACCGTCTGCGGGCTGGACGATGAGGGGAAGCTGGAAATGGCCGGCGCCAAGGGCGCGGTCATTTTGTCAAAGAGCGAGATGACCGCCATGGAGATGGTGCGCACGATCCTCGCCCTGACGGACCGCGCCGGTCAGCTGATGCGGGAGCTGACGGACCTCTGCGGCAGCTGCGAGGGCTGCACCGAGGGGCACTGCACCTTCCGCGACGCGGACATCGAGGAGCTGATCCGCCCCGCCGTCACCGTTCCCGATTGGGCCAGAGAGGAAGCGGACATCGCGCCCGACGCCAAGCTGGACTGCCATGTGGACGAGGGCTCCGGTGTGATCACCGTGTGCGAGACATTTTACGACCACGACCTCTCCGATATTCCCGCCGAGCTGCTGGAGGCCCTGCGCAAGTCCGGCTGCTGCCTGTCCGTACTGGAGGATATGCTGATGGACGACGATGTCATCTACGATAAGTGATACCGTAGGCATTCAAAGAAGAAACGAGGCGAGAGATCCAAATGAATGAAACCTATCTCTATCCCTACTCGGCGAAGGAGGCCAGAGAACGAAATGAGCTTTCGCTCTGGAGGGAAAGCCATCGCGCCAACATCGCTTGCCGGGAAGCCATCGAGGACACCATCCGCCGGAGCTTCGACGGAATGCATCTGGACAAGGACTGTATCACGCCGGTGCTGGAGGAATACGGCTATAAACGCACCGCGTGGGTACTTGCCAATACCTTGCATGAACTCAAGTGGGATGGTCGCTTCAACCCCGCCAATAAGCAGTGGGCTGAGCGGCGCTACATTCCGCAGGATGAGCGTCACAATGCCGAGATCACTGTTCGGAGCCACCCCGCCGTGCTGGATGGCTTCGTCAGTCTCTACCGCAAGGCGGTGCAGGCGTTAAATCTCTTCGGTGCGGAGCATTGCGTCGGTGACCGCGCCGAGCAGGACTTCACCGGCAAGGTGCTGGTGCTGTCGCCGGATACGCTGAAGGAATCCTGCTGGGGTCAGGCGGATCAACTCTGGTATGCTCGGAGCGGCTTTGGATGCGAGCCGCATTCCAGTGGTCGAGCAGTCTTTGCCACCTGCCTCTCGGACGGAGAAACAGCCAGATGGAATCGGGAGGATTTCATCGGTGTGCTGGACGAAAAATACCTGCCCGACTGGGCGCGGGAGAAGCTCATGGAGCTGACCGCACCACGGCAGGAGGAACCGGCAGCAGGTGAGATGAAGCTGGAATGATCGGAGGTGAAATAAGTGCAGCGCATCTTCATTGATAACCATGACCGCATCCTCTATTACAGCAATCCTGCCGGATACATCGCGGAAAAGGAGGCGGTGGTGGATACCATGTTCCAAACGCAGGAGCTGGAGCGTTTTCTGCAAAAGCAGTCGCTCACCATCCGCTGGGAGGACGGTGTCTATGACCGCCTCCTGCTGGGGCAGAGGGGCGGCCGCTTCGACCCGGAGGCTCCGCCTCTGAAAAGCTGCCGTGTGTGGCAGCTCACGCGGGACAGTCCCATCAATATGCGCTTCATCCCGTATGAAGCCCTGCTGGAGCGTTTCGGACAGCCCGACCGTAAGCACTACGAAACCGTCTATGACGGTCTGGTCGGGACCAATGACCCGGAGGAGATCTACACGCTCTTCCGCGACCCGGTTCCCGGCTACGACGGCAGACCCATCGGCATCTCGGATGTGCTGGAGCTGTACGACGCCGACGGCAGCGAGTTCTACTACTGCGACCGTGTCGGCTTCCGGCAGATCGAGTTCGCACCCCAGCAGGAAATGGATCTGTGTCCGTGAACTGAGCACCCGGCCGGGTGCTTTTTTCATATCCAAATCAGAAAAGGAGGAATCCCAATGCCCAAAGCCCAAACCAAGGCAACAACTCCCACCCCTGCACCGGATACCCCGCTCCCCGTGGAGTACGCCGTGCGCATCTATCCCGTGAAGGACAGCAAGTACACCCTCGCCAACGCTAATGTGGACATCAACGGCGTATTCGCCATTCGCGGCGTGAAGGTCATCCGCGGAGAGAAAGGCCCCTTTGTCGCCATGCCGCAGTACAAGGACAGCCATGGGGACTACCGCGACATCTGCTTCCCCTGCACGAAGGAGGCCCGGCAGCAGTTCAACGATGCGGTGCTGAACGCCTACGAGCAGTCGCTCCGGCAGGCCCAGCAGCCGGACAATGCTCCCGCCGCGGAGCAGGTCATGTAAGTCACCCACAATACGAAACATATAACTTGTAGGAGGAAATTATCACATGAAGAAGTTTATCAAGAACACCGCCAATTCCATCCGCACCAAGGCCATCCGCCTTGCCGCCACCCGCCGCTCCGGTGAGGGCTACATCGACACCGCCGTCAAGATCCTAATCGCTGTGGTGCTGGGCGCGCTGCTGCTGGCGGGCCTCTACGCTTTGTTCGGCGATGTGGTCATGCCCACGTTGAACCAGCGTATCAAGGATATGTTCAACTACGCCGGCGCGCTGGGCGGCTGATCCGTGGCATCCGTCCTGCAGGGGACGCTGTTCCTCATCGGACTTATGAGCGCGGCATGGACGGATCTCCGGCGCAGGCAGATCTATGACCTTTCCGGCATCGTCATCGCAGCGGCGGGGCTGATTTCCTTCAGCCCCGCCCGTCTTCTCGGCCTGGCGCTGGCCGTCCCATTTTGGCTGGCAAGCCGGAGAGGACGCGGCGGCATGGGAGATGCGTTCCTCATCGCCGCCTCCGGCTTTCTGCTGGGCTTTCTGCGCGGAGTCGCCGGACTGGTGCTGGCACTGGTGCTGTACTGCCTTTTTTACCTCGCAATAGCCGCCCTGCACAAGATCCGCAGGCAAGAACGCCCACCGGAGAGCTATCCGTTCGCGCCATTTCTTGCAGTGGGCTTCTTTACCGCATATATCATCTAAAACAAAGGAGGACTTGCTCCATGAGTATTTTCAAAAACCGCACGGTCATCGGCGTTATCTGCATTCTGCTGGCGCTGGTGATCTGCTTCGGCATCACGCCGCTGTTCAATCAGAGCATCAGCCAGAAGGCGGAGATCGTCCGTGTGACGAAGGACATTCACGCCGGCGAACTCATCACCAGGGACATGGTCACCACGGCCGAGGTCGGCTCCTATAATCTCCCCTCCGGCCTTATGACCGTGAAGGACAATGTAGTGGGCAAATACGCCAAGGCAGACCTTGCCGTTGGCGATTATATTCTCGCCGCCAAGCTCTCGGACGCGCCTGCCGCCGAGAATGCGTATCTCTATAATCTGGATGGCACGAAGCAGGCCATCTCCGTTACCATCAAGAGCTTCGCCACAGGACTGTCCGGCAAGCTCCAGAGCGGCGACATCGTATCGGTCATTGTGGCGGACTACCCGGAGGACGGCGAAACCACCATCCCCGCCGAGCTGCAGTATGTGGAGATCATCTCTGTTACCGCCAGCACCGGCTATGACGCCAATACCGGTGAAGCAAAGGGTGACGAGAAGGAGCTGCCCTCTACCGTGACCTTCCTCGTTCTGCCGGAGCAGGCCAAGGTGCTGGCAGAGCTGGAGCAGGTCGCCAAGCTCCACCTGGCTCTCGTCTACCGCGGCACGACAGACGGTGCAAGGCAGTTCATCGAGGCGCAGGACGCGCTCATTGAGGAGCTGTACGCAGAGCCGGAGGAAGATCCCATTGAGGAGGGCGAAGCTGCCGATCCCGCCGCAGAAATGCCGAAGAGTGAGGTGACAGGATGAATTTCAGAAAGGCCAGCATCTTTCAGCGCGACACAGAGAAGCCGGAGGAGCAGAATGACAGCGGCGGTATGCTGGCGGTCTGGGGCAGCCCCGGCAGCGGAAAGACAGTAACGGCGGCGAAAATCGCAAAAATGCTCTCCGCCAGAAAGAAAAATGTCATCCTTCTGCTCTGTGACATGGCCGCTCCCATGCTGCCGTGCATCTGTTCCGCGGACGCTCTGGAGAGCAATGGCTCTCTTGCCGGCGTCCTGGCCGCCGCCCGTATCAGCGAGAACCTCATCAAGCATAACCTTGTCACCTTTAAGCGTAACAGCTGCCTTGCGGTATTGGGGCTGCTCGAACGGCAGAACGAGTACAGCACTCCGCCCTTTACGCAGAAGCAGGTGGTAGAGCTGCTGGACGGCCTGCGTCAGATCGCGCCCTATGTCATTGTGGACTGCGGCAGCTACATTGCCAACGATATCCTCTCCGCCGTTGCGCTGATGGAGGCGGACAGTATCCTGCGCCTTGCCAACTGCGACCCCAAGAGCGTCAACTACTTTGCAAGTCAGCTCCCTCTGCTGGACGGGCCCGAGTGGGACATGGACAAGCAGTATAAGGTGGCATCCAATGTGAAGCCCTATCAGGCAGCGGACCACATCGGCAAGGTGCTGGGCGACACGGCCTTCGTGCTGCCCTATTCCCAGGAGCTGGAGGAGCAGTATCTGGCGGGCAACCTTCTTGCCGACCTCGTCCTCAAGGACAGCCGCCCCTTCCGCAAGGAGTTAGAGCGTATCATCGCGGAGGTGTTTTAATATGGCTCTTGGCGAAAAGCGAAACGGATCGGTCTTTGCCACAGCTGCACAGCGGCGGGATGCGGCGGAATATCAGGTCACCTCGGAGCCGGAGGTCGTCCCCGTAGTGGTGGACGACACGCCGCAGAGGACTCTGAACACTGACATTGGCGCCCTCGGACGGGCACACAACCTGTTCTTTACCCCGTCGGCAGAGGGCAGGGACTTCAATTCCGTGCTGCAGGAGGTGCAGGAGTACATCTCCGGCGCCTACGCCGCACTCATCACCGAAGGCGGCGAGGACGCCAAGGAACAGCTCATGCGTTACATCACCAAGTACCTGCAGGACCGGCGTATCGCCGTAACAGGCATGACGCAGACGGAGCTGGTGGACGCCATCTATTCCGAGATGGCGGAGTTCGGCTTTCTGACCCGCTATATCTACGCCGACGGCATTGAGGAGATCAACATCAACTCGTGGCGGGATATCGAGATGCAGTATTCGGACGGTCGAAGCGAAAAGCTCACGGAACACTTCGATTCGCCGGAACACGCGCTTGCCGTCATCCGGCGAATGCTCCACGCCTCCGGCATGGTGCTGGACAACGCCAGCCCTCTGGTCACGGGGCACCTGACCCGCAACACCCGTATTGCGGCTATGAAGTCCCCCGTGGTGGATGAGGATGTGGGCGTTGCCGCCTCCATCCGAATCGTCAACCGCCACAATCTCAGCCGTGAGGATCTGCTGCGCAGCGGCACAGCCACAGCGGAAATGCTGGACTGGCTTTCCGTATTTTTACGCTATGGGATCTCCATCTGCGTGGCTGGCGCCACCTCCTCCGGCAAGACCACGGCGGCAGGCTGGCTGCTGACCACGATCCCCGACAGCAAACGCATCTTCACCATTGAGAATGGCTCCCGTGAGCTGGAGCTGGTGCGAGAGGAAAACGGTAAGGTAGTCAACTCGGTGGTCCACACGCTGACCCGTGACAGTGAAAATGAGCGTCAGCGGATCGATCAGATCGCGCTGGTGGATATCTGCCTGCGCTTCAACCCCGATATCCTGGTGGTGGGTGAGATGCGCGGCGCCGAGGCCAATGCCGCGCAGGAGGCCGCCCGCGTGGGCGTGGCAGTGCTGACCACCATCCACTCCAACTCCTGTGAAGCGACCTACCGCCGCATGGTGTCCCTGTGCAAGCGCGCCGTGGATATGTCGGACGAAACGCTTCTCAGCTATGTGACGGAGGCATACCCCATCGTGGTCTTCTGCAAGCAGCTGGAGAACAAGCAGCGCCGCATGATGGAGATCATGGAATGCGAGATCCTGCCCAATGGGGATCGCCGCTACAGCACGCTGTTCCGCTATGTCATCACGGAAAACCACATGGAGGACGGCAAATTCGTCATCGAAGGACGTCACACGCAGGTGAACGAGATCTCCGCGAGTCTGCGCAAACGCCTGCTGGAAAACGGTATGCCCAACGAGGAACTGCAGGCTCTTTTGAAACCCAAGAAGGAGGTGAACGCCACTTGACAGCCCTGCTGCTGACTGCATGCGTCGGCATGATCACCGGCGCATTTCTTATCTTCCGTATCTCGCCCATGGATTTCACGCTGGGCGTGTTCCGCCGGTTGACCGCCGGGCCCAAAAGCATCCGGGATGAGATCAATGAGACCACCCATCGCAAAAAGCCCGGCCTCTTCCGCCGTGAGATATCGGAAGCGCAGACGATCCTGAAAGCCACCGGCAAGGAGGAACGCTTTCCCATGCTGTGCGCGGCATCCCTGCTGCTCTTTGCTGTGGGTGCGGGCATCGCCATCATCATGAATAACCTCTTGCTGGTGCCGGTGCTGGCGGCCGGCATGATGTTCCTGCCCTTTTGGTACATTAAGCTCACGGCCGGACACTACAGGAAAGCTGTTACCGCCGAGCTGGAAACAGCACTTTCTATCATCACCACGGCCTACCTCCGCAGTGAGGATCTGCAGACCGCCGTGGAGGAGAATATCAACTACCTGAACCCGCCCGTGCAAGGCGTGTTCCGCAGCTTCCTCACCCGCATCAAGCACATCGACCCGGATATGAATGCGGCGTTGGCGGAGCTGAAGTCTGCTATCGATAATGAGGTATGGCGGGAGTGGTGTGAGGCACTCTCCGCCTGTCAGTATGACCACAGCATAAAAAGCACCCTCAACCCCATTGTGGCAAAGCTCTCGGATATGCGCATCATCAATGGGGAGCTGGAGAATCTCGTATTTGCTCCCCGTAAGGAATTCATCTCCATGGCGGCGCTGGTGGTGCTGAATATCCCACTGCTGTACTTTCTCAAAAAGGACTGGTATGCGACCTTGATGACCACCGTACCCGGCAAGGCGGTGCTGGCGGTCTGCGCCGCCGCTATCTTTCTCTCCTTTGCCAGAGTGGTCAAGCTGACCCAGCCCATTGAATATCGGAGGTGACGGACATGACGATCTTACTGTTCCTTTTCGGCGTGGCTGTTGCCGCGGGTCTCTTCTTCATCTTGGCGGACATTCTGAAGCTGCCCCGTCTCTCCACGGAGAAGGCCCTCCTGTCCGCAGGGCGAGCGGAGAAAAAGCGGATGAAGTCTCTGGACGCGATCTTCCTTGGCTGGGCTATCAAGCTCTCCCACTTCATCCGTATGGATGAGTACAAGCGTCACCGCATGGAGCGCACGCTGAGTGCTGCCGGCATGGATATGACGCCGGAGGTCTATTTGGCCTATACCATCCTCAAGCCTGCCGCCGCGCTGCTGGCAGTCATTCCGTGTCTGCTAATTTTCCCTCTGCTCTCGCCCATCGTGGTGCTGCTATCGATATTGCTTTACTTCAAGGAGAGCCGCAAGGCAGATGAAATGGTTGCAGAACGCCGCGAGAAGATCGAGGGTGAGCTGCCCCGCTTTGTTGCCACAGTGGAGCAGGAGCTGGGAGCCAGCCGCGACGTGCTGACGATCTTGGAAAACTATAAGCGTCACGCCGGTCCCGACTTTGCCCGTGAGCTGGATGTGCTGACAGCGGATATGCGCTCATCCTCTTACGAAGCGGCACTGGTTCGTTTCGAGGGCAGGCTGGCGTCACCCATGCTCTCGGACATCGTGCGCGGGCTCATCGGCGTCCTGCGCGGGGATGACGGCCGCGTTTATTTCCAGATGCTCTCCCACGATATGAAACAGCTGGAGCTTCAGCGGCTCAAGGCGCAGGCGGCGAAGATCCCGCCCAAGATCCGTGTGTACTCCTTCGTCATGCTGGTCTGCTTCATGCTCATCTACATTGTGGTCATCCTCATGCAGATCCTCACCTCGATGGGAGGGCTGTTCGGATGATGAAGCACAAATGGAAGAAACGCTCCGGCGAGGGCTACATCGATACCTGCGTCCTCATCCTCTGCGCCATGCTGGTGATCGCATTGGCGGTGAAGGTGCTGCCGGTGTATGTGGCGAAGCAGCAGCTTGACACCTTCGCCGCCGAGCTGGCGCGGGAAGCCGAGATCACCGGCAGAGTCGGGAGTGAAACGACCTCCCGCGCGCAGGTGCTGTCCGAGCGGTTGGAGATCGACCCGGACATCCGCTGGTCCCGCACCGGCCGCATCCAGCTTAATGAGGAGGTGACAGTGACGCTGACCATGGATGTGGACATCGGCTTTGGTGGGCTTGGCAGCTTCCCCATTGAGCTGACGGCACAGGCCAGCGGCAGATCGGAGGTGTATTGGAAGTGAGAAAACGGCTCTTGCGCTCTCGCTCCGGCGAGGGCTACCCCATGGTCATCGCTGTGACGCTCTGCCTGCTCATGCTCTTTATGGTCATAGCGGAATACTTCCGGGTGAACATCATCGTGCAGGGTGTGCGGGACGCGGTACAGCAGGCGGTCATCGCCACGGTCAATGAGAATTATGACGATGTGTACCACTCCGTGCGGGAGGGCTATGCCGCAGGCTGGTTCCCGGAGGGGGACGGCGAGTGGTTTGAGTCCATCGACGCCGGTGACATCTACGGAAACCTATCCTATATCCTCGGCCTTACCACAGATGGCGAAGGATACATGAAATACGCCGGAAATGAGCTGGAGTATACGATCTCCGACCTGTCCGTTCATATCTCCAACAACGCCATCGCCTCAGGCCGGAGCGAGGGGTATCTCGCAACCGCCACCCTCCATCTGGAGATCCCCACCCGCTTTGCTGGACGGGTGCTGCCGCCCGTGAGCCTAAATCTGCAGGTGCAGGCCAAGTATATCCCGAAGTTTTAGTTCTTTTCACTTCTTGCAGTAGACTTCCGAAGAAAGCTGTGGTATGTTCGGGATAAGAAGAAAAATCACTGACCCCTACAAAGGAAGGAGTTCGATTATGACAGAGAAAACAAAACGCATCATCCTCATTGCGGCAGGCGTCCTGCTCTGCGCGGTGCTGGTGGTGGGGATCGTCAGCCGCCTTGCGGCGGTGCCCATGCCCATTGATCCCGCCATCCCGGACGATGTACCGGACACGAAAGAACCGGTGGTGAACATCAGCGATCCAGAGGTAAAGGTGGATAGCAAGACGGATGGCGAACGGCATGATCCCGGCAGGGATGCTGACAGCTCCGGCACAGAGCAGACCATTCAGGGAACACCCACCAAACCGGACGCGCCGGAGCATCCCGGCAAGACGGAGAAGGACCATGCGGCGGACGATGTACCGGAAGCGGACCGCAACAAGGAAACGCCGCCCACCTACAAGCCGGAGCAGACTGAGGTAAAGCCCCAGCCCACAGAGCCTGCGGGCGGCAGCACCAATGATGCCGGACAGGTGTATGTCCCCGGATTCGGCTACATCACGCCCAGCGGTCCCAACGATGGCGGAACACTGAATGATATGTATGAGAACGGCAACAAGATCGGTATCATGGGCGGCTGACCTCGCCCTTCCAAGAGAGACACGGCTGAGAAACGGCCGTGTCTCTTTTTATCTTCACGACTGGAGGAATGCGTATGAAAAGGATCTTATCCCTGCTGCTGGCGTTGGTGCTGGCGATATCCGCCGCCGTTCCCGCCTATGCCACAGGAGACGGCAACTTTGACGGCGGTGGAGGCAGCATGGGGGACGGCACCAAGACCAACTACTGGAATCCCGGCATGGACGGCGTGAGAGTGTCTATCGTGGATGTAGGTTCCCATTCTGTAGTGCGAACCCCCATCGACTTAACCAACAAGGTTCCTGTAACAAATGTTGCTCACTTCGGAAAGGTGTCCAAGTTGTCTTACAATGCGGGACGAGGATTGTCCGTATCGGTCAGCGGATATTCCTATCGAAATCCGAGTCAAAGCCTGCCCAAGATCATCTCTACGGGCAGCAGCAAAGCCAGCATTGCTGCCATCCGAAGCTATTTTACCGATGAACAGGTTATCCGTTCCATTGCTGGATACGCAGGAATGGACTTCGATACGCTCATTGGCGGAGACTACAAGTTGGTGGTGGAGCCGCTGGCCTATCTTTGCTATAACGGTCAGCAGTTCGCCATGACCGCCACGGAAGCGGCTCTGTATGATCAGGTCGTCAACGGAGATCTCAGAAAGAAGCTGGGTACGCTCACCCACAAAAATCTGCCGCTGGCGATTTTTCTGGAGGAGGCGGATCTCGGCTACGCTGCGTGGTCCGGCAGCCGCACAGAGAAGGCGTCCAACGGCGACATCATCTCCTCTCTTGGTATCGGCATCGTCCGCTTCAACGAGGTGACCACGCCGCCCGAACCCGGCGAATATGACTACGAATACCGTACCAACACAGAAGTCATCACCTCCGTGGAGGTGCGCGGCGGACAGTCCGACCCGGACAACCCCGTATCGGTACGCTTTAACATTCAGGGCAGGACTTACACTGTCAGCAATGTCTACTACCCGGACGGCGACAGCCAGCTGGCATGGGTGCGCTGGCGTACTCCCACAGAACCCTGCGTCATAACGATTTCCGTCAGCGTGTACGGCGGCGGCTCGGCGCAGGGTACCATCACCTGCAATATCGTGGATCTGGACGGCAACGACCCGCCCAATCCCCTGGCGGATGACCGCAACAACGGCTTCAGGCCGGCGTCTGTTCCCGAAAAGGAGCAGGTGACCTCGGCATCCTGGGGCATTTGGTCACCGTGGTGGCAGGAGAATTGGGAGTGGGTAGAAAACTGGCAGAAATGCTGGCACACAGACCGCTGGACGGATGCGGACGGCAAGACCCACAGGGACCGCTGGTACCATTGGGTGGACAACGGCTGGTGGGAGGACCATGGCTGGTGGGAGTTTGACTACAACGGCTACTCCGCAAGCCTGACTGCATCCATGCGCATCACGCCGGATGAGAAGAGCCCCACGGCAACCGCATCCACGCTGAAAAGCGGCTATGGCGTTCAGGAGAAGGTGACCGCAAAAGTCACCACAAATCAGAGTGCGGCGGTGACGGCAGCCCAGAATGCCGTGACCTATTTCCCGGAGTTTGGCTATGAGAACTATTGGCGGCTGCTGGTGGCGGAAATCTCCGGGCGAAGCACGACCTTCCAATTCAAAGCCAACCCCTACAGCACCTACAACCGCCGCACCCACTTCACACCTATCTGGTACCCGGACGGCAGCTACACGCCGTATACCTGGCTCCTGGACTGCTGGACACCCACGGGAATGCTCAGTATGAACCTGACGGACAGCGTCACCATCCGGGGCAATCTCTGGGAGGAGTGGCATATCGCTCCCGCAAAACAACGATAGAAACGGAGGAACTTATGAGAAAAAAGAGAATCCTGATTCTGACCGCCCTTGTGCTGCTTCTGTGCTGTGCTTTTTCCACCACGGCCTTCGCTGCCGGTACCGGCGATGTGGCCGGCGCGGTGGAAAGCACATGGCAGACGGCATCCGGTCAGATCAAGACCGTGGTGAACAATGTGGTCTTTCCCGCCATCGACCTGATCCTGGCGGTATTCTTCTTTGCCAAGCTGGGGACAAGCTATTTCGACTTCAAAAGAAGCGGTCAGCTTGAATGGACGGCTCCCGCCATCCTGTTCGCCTGCCTCGTGTTCACGCTGACAGCACCGCTGTATATCTGGCAGATCATCGGGATTTGAGGTATAGGCAATGACTTTTTACGAACAGGAGCTTCGGAAGATCGTTGGAGAGCGGTACCCCGGCGCCACCTATGTGGGCAGAGCCTGCTATGTCCGGTTGGACGAGATGAATCGGGCAAAAATCCAGTTTGTCACTACCGGCATCGCAAATCAATACAGCGCTCTGCGGCTGACGGTACTGAATCGTCAGGAGGGTGATGTAGACAATCTGCTGCTTCGCTTTTCTGACTTGTTCGGCAAGAAGATGGTGAATAATCCCAACTTCCGGGATGGGGTTATCCCTCACATTTGGGATGACTATGGAAAGGTGAGCTGGTATGTATACCACCCCACCCGAC
>OKRS01001583.1_pt1 | contig 14671 bp, 9 predicted proteins | sample 1601191 | NCBI WGS metagenome assembly OKRS01 (sample SAMEA3541509, study PRJEB24748) | human gut metagenome | biome: human gut; feature: human-associated habitat; material: faeces | place: China | collected 2012
TCTGCGCCACAAGCCAATCCTGCATTTCCGATTTGGTCTTGCGGTACTCTGCATAAGAGCTTTTCTTTCGTTCCAGAAGCATTGCATACTCTGCGTTCAGCTCGCTGATGCGCGGGAGCTTCTTGTCAGAGCCGTTCTCTTTCTTATAGGCATCAAATGCCTTTTTCGCTGCGCTGCGTAAGGCCAGCGTATCCCGATGGGCTTCATAGAACTCCCGATTGTAACCGGATGCTTTATACGCGGCAAAAACATCTTTTGTCTTGGCATAATTGATTAGATGCTTCCGCAGCACCGACACTTCCGACATCCGTGCCTCATCTGCTTTTACAGATTCCAGCAGCGCATCACATTTTTCAGAAATTCCATCTGCCTTTTCCTTCAGCTCTGCATAACTCTTGATTCCATGCTCTTCCATGAACATCATAGCTTTTGCCATCTGCTTCAGATTAAAGACTTTCGCCCAACGCGCATATCCCGCGCCTCTGCCCTCCTGCATTTTGGCACGGACATCTATAAGGAACGACAGCTCCGCCTTCTGATGCACCTGTGACGACCGTGCGCTTGTGCGGTTTTTCTCTACATATTTGCTTTTATGAACCGCATTTCCAGCAATCACTTCGCAGAGTTCTTCAACCGAATATCCTTTACCAAGAGAGCGGAAACGAGCAAATCTGGCGTGGCCTTTTCCCCGCAGTGCAGGCTGTTTTCCATCATTATACTCGTATCCTGCTTCCTGCAAAATTCCAATCAGTTCCCGGAAGTCTTTTGGTTTTCTTGCCAATGCTACATCAATGGCCTCGCAGATTTCATCTCGCTGCGATTTTTTCTCCGGGTATTCCGTTCTCTTCTGCCGCTCTCCATAGGGCTTCCGGATAATGACCGACAACTGGTGTTCCAGGCAGACGATATCACTGAGCCTTGCCAGTGCAAGACCGGATAAGCGAAAATCTCGGAATTTTCTGGTGCAGTCTAATGTAGTCGAATTAAAAATAATGTGGTTATGAATGTGCGCGCGATCAACATGGGTTGCAACGATAAATGCGTGTTTTCCCTTGGTGAATCGCATGGCCGTCTCATACCCAACCTTGTTTGCCTCCTCCGGCGTAATTTCTCCGGGCTTAAAGGATTGCCGAATCTGATATGCAATCACATCATGCGCCTGGGTTCTACCCGTGATATGCTCATACTGCCGTTTGGAAAGCAGAAATTCTTCATCACAAATCTTTGCGTCACAGGCATACGCACTAATGTATTTTCCATCTTCCGTCTTTGCTGCATTCTCAGAATAATCAGTACGGTCAGCCAAACACTGCGCTACCGTCTTTCCTTTATTGATATGCAGCGCAATTAGTCTTGTAGCCGCCATTTTTCATATTCCTCCATCTAAAAAGAGCTACCCGAAGGCAGCTCTTACCAATTCACTATTCTCATTTTAACATCCGTTCCCGATCATAAGCTCCCTGCAAATAAACGGCCTGCTTGATGATTTCTTCCATGTCGAAATAGATGCACATGATGCTTTCGTATAGCTTCCACACATTAGATTCGCTGCCGCCTACCATTTCCATCAGCTGGTCTTCCATCTTCGATTGCTCAGACTGTTTTTCCTGATAAGCAGTCTCCTCCACAAAATGATTCTCTCCATCTGTTTCCTCGTATCGTAAATCATAATAATCTTTCATAAACTGAATATCCATTTAATCCCTCCTGAACTCAAATTGTCAAAATGTCCTCTACACGCTCACACAGCTGTTCCATCAGTTCCATGATGCCGCCCGCACCAACCGCAGCTGCGAACAGTCCCATCTCAATCAGGGTCAGCAGGAACACGTTCGTCCAGCTCGCCCGAACCACCGAATAGATGCCGCAGCCAAGAACGAAAAGCATAACCGGCGAAAGCACCCACAGGGATAGCTGCATCAGCAGATTCCAGATAAAGCATAGAAATCGCAGCAGAAACGCAACCGGCAGCAACAGAATTCTCAGCACCAGCTTCAACAAAAAACTTACGATCTTCATGAATTTCACCCCTTCGTTTTTCTTTTCATCTTCATTTTATCGTACCCGCTTGCCAAACACCACGATGTCAACAGGTAGACCCAAAAATATGTAACGGCACAGACCGTTTCATCTGTGCCATGTGCTGTAGAAATCCCGCACGTTTGTGCCGTCATCGAATACCAGAAAGCCTCTTAATGATCAGCTTCTGCATCTCCCAGAGTTCATCCAGCCGCCTCTGCAAATCCCGAATATCCTCCGCATAGATGCTTCCGGTTTCATTGGCTCGTTTTGCGTACTGATTCAGGTTATTGCTGCATCGGCGAAGAAGGGTGGATACCTGCGCCACATCTGACAAATCAAGATTTACGCAGTACCCGTCCATCGCCATTTTTCTCATATAGGCACCGGTATTCCGAATCCCCAATTCCTTCTGCTTTTCACGAATCCTCGCCAGCTCTTCCGGGTTTACCCGGACATTGATCCAGTGTTCCCGAACACTCATAGTGCCACCTCCTCATCATCTCGATGTGTCATCGGCGGAATGCGCCCTACACGGTCACGCAGCTCTGCCAGGACAGACGGCTTTTCCGTTGTTTTCTCACGGTCAGGGTCATCCTTTCCACGGTCATCCATATTCAAAAGTGCGTCCAGTTCTGCCAGTCTTACACTCTTTTCTGCCAGTTCCGTCTCTTGCGGGAACGGCTTGCCAAGCTCGGCCTGCGCCGCTTCCTGTTGGCTTCTAAGACTGTCCAACTGATGTTCTGCCTTTTCCAGCCTTGCAGGAATCCCGGCAAGAGCATTGTCCAGACGCTGGATATTGCCCGCAGCACTGGTGCCGATGGGTACCCGGTGGGTCATCTCGCCTTTCAGCAGCACCTGATACTCTTTCTGGAAGCTGTCAAATGCCAGCTCCATTTTGAAACCTCGATAGCTGCCAAGCGGCACCGGCTCCAGACTCTGATTGGCTTTACAGATTGCGAGGATTGCTTCACCGGCCTCGGCTTTTTCAGTAAATCGCGTGTCCTTCACATCCATACCGCAGAACCCTTCTTCCGGCAACGGATGTGCCGCCACTGTCCGGATATCCGACTGAAAGCCCTTGATGAAACCTTGCGTCTTCTCAATCTCTGCAGGAAAATATTTCATCAGCTTATCCTCCAATCGGTACTGCTGACTCTGATGATCCGCTTTCAGCACTTTCAGCCTTGCAACATCTACATCCAAATCCATTTTCTCCTTGATCTGCGGGTCTCCTGCACAAAGTGCCTTGATCTCCGCATAGGAAAGTGCCTGCTCATCCACATCATCACAGGAACGTACCGGAGATTTGCTGGTCATGATCTGACTGATAAACTTCTGCTTATTCTCCAGTGTCTGATAGAGGTAGGCATCAAAAGTTCCTTCCGTCACATACTGATAAACCTGCACTTCTTTGTTTCGATTTCCCTGACGGATGATACGACCATTTCGCTGGGTCATGTCAGCAGGCCGCCAGCCCACATCCAGATGATGCACGGCCACCAGCCTGTCCTGCACGTTCGTGCCTGCGCCCATCTTCTGTGTCGAACCCAACAACACCCGAACCTGTCCGGTACGAACTTTGGCAAACAAATCTTTCTTTTTTGCCTCAGTATCAGCATCATGGATAAATGTGATTTCTTCTTCCGGTACGCCGGACTGGATGAGTTTAGTGCGGATATCCTCATAGACATTGAAGGTTCCATCGTTTTTCGGTGTGCTGAGGTCGCAGAACAGCAGCTGGGTCAGCTTATCCGACTGTCCTTCCTCATAAATACGAAGCACATTCCGCACACAGGCGTTGAGCTTACTGTTGGGGTCATCCGGCAGGAGCGGATTCATCAGCCGCTGATCCAGCCCCAGCTTTCTGCCATCCGATGTGATTTTCAGCATGTTATCGACCGACGGGTCTACCACGCCGGAATGCACAGCCGCCGCCCGTTCCGAAAGCTCCGCCACCATCGCCTGCTGATGCTCCGAGGGCTGCACCACCACGGTTTCAAATTTTGCCTCCGGCACCGGCAGATGCAGCTGATCGGAAGTCTTGATATCTGCCACTTCCTTGAACATATTCATCAGCTCCGGCAGGTTGAAGAACTTTGCAAATCTTGTTCTTGCCCGGTATCCGGTTCCTTCCGGTGCCAGCTCAATGGCCGTGGTGGTCTCACCAAAGGTAGAAGCCCAGCTGTCGAAATGGGTCAGCCCTTTCTGCTGCAACGTGCCATACTGGAGATACCGCATCATGGTGTAAAGCTCCGTCATACTGTTGCTGACCGGGGTTCCGGTCGCAAAGATGATGCCGCGCCCGCCTGTCAACTCGTCCATATACTGGCACTTCATAAACATATCCGAAGATTTCTGCGCTTCCGATGTGGATAAGCCTGCGACATTGCGCATTTTTGTGTAGAGGAACAGGTTCTTGAATGCGTGCGCCTCGTCTACGAACAGTCGGTCTACGCCCAGCTGCTCAAAGGTAATCACATCGTCCTTTCGCTCAGTTGCCCGGAGTTTCTCCAATCTCGCCTCCAATCCTTTCCGGGTCTTTTCCATCTGTTTGATGGAGAAACGTTCGCCATTCTGGGATTTCATCTCAGCAATGGCATTTTCGATTTCATCAATCTGGGCAGTCAAAATCCGTTCTTGCCGTTCTGCGGACACTGGGATTTTCTCAAACTGGGAATGCCCGATGATGACCGCATCGTAATCGCCCGTGGCAATTCGTGCGCAGAACTTCTTTCTGCGGGCAGTCTCAAAGTCCTTTTTGCTTGCCACCAGCAGTTTAGCACTCGGATACAGGCGCAGGAACTCGTTTGCCCACTGAAGAGTCAAATGATTCGGAACGACAAACATGGATTTCTGGCACAGTCCCAGCCGTTTTGCCTCCATAGCAGAAGCTGCCATCTCGAAGGTCTTGCCGGCACCAACTTCGTGGGCCAGCAGCGTATTGCCTCCGTACAGCACATGAGCAATGGCATTCTGCTGATGTTCCCGCAGCCGGATTTCCGGATTCATGCCGCCAAAGCGGATATGGGAGCCATCGTACTCACGGGGACGAGTACTGTTGAACAGTTCGTTATACTTTTCCACCAGTTCCGCACGACGATAAGGGTCTTTCCACACCCAGTTCTGGAACGCATCCTTAATGGCCTGCTGTTTCTGCTGGGCGAGGGTGGTCTCCTTTTTGTTCAGAACCCGCTTCTGCTTGCCGTCTGCATCCTCCACCGTATCGTAGATACGGATATCCCGCAGATTCAGAGTATCCTCCAGAATCCGGTAGGCGTTGGCACGGCTGGTACCGTAGGTCATATAGGCATGAACATCATTCCGGCTCGGTGTACTCTTACCGGTGATCTGCCACTCTGCCGTCATGGGAGAGAATTTCACTTCAATGTTCCGGCGCAGATAAAACGGCGGTTCAAAGGTTTCTTCCATGAACTGCTGGATATAATCCCGATGGACCCATGTGGCACCAAGGCGCACATCAATCTCCGACGCATCCAGGTCTTTCGGCTGTGCTTTCTTCAAATATTCCGTGTTCACCGCAAATGCAGGGTCAGAAGCCACAGCCAGTTCTGCCACGCGGAGCTTTTCCCGGACATTGCCTGACAGATATTCGTCAGCTGTTACCCAGCCAGTTTCCTCACCGCCCTGCGTCATCGGGTCTTTGAAAATGACACCATGCAGTTCCTGCTGGATTTTTTCATATTCTCCCGGTGTGCCTAAAAGCTCCGACATATAGGCTAAATCCACTCTGCCGCGCTCTCCGATGGAGATTGCCAGAGCTTCCGCCGGAGTATCTACGCTGGTAACAGCCCGTTCCGGTCGAATCGTCCGTTTGGTGAACATATCCGCCTTGGATTCCAGCCTTCCGTTTTCGTCCACATTTTCCAGAGAGCAAAGCAGATAATAAGACGAATCTTCCGAAAAAGCCTGCGCATTTGCACGGGAGTTGATAAGCCCGTATTGATCGGCGAATCGGTCATAGGCTACATTCAGTTCCCGCTGTTTCTGGGCAATCGCGTCCTCCGGGTAATCGTTCAGCTGGTAGTCAATCAGTTCCTGCACAATGGTGCGAAGCTCCACCATGCCCTTAATTCTGCCGGTGGCTGTCGCAGAAAGGTCAGCCTTTCGCATGATGCTGTTCTCACGGAAGTAGACATCCCCATCCACCACTGCATAGGAGAAATTCTTTACATTGGGGTCTGCCGGAATGGTTTCGCCCTGCAAGGACAGTTCTTCCTCCGGTGCCAGCTCCTGCGCTTCATAGTGCCCGCCGATGTGCTGCACAGCCTCATGCAGCTGGTCTCCCAGATCCGCACCTGGAATCGGAATGACCGTACATTCTTCCTTGCCGTACTGGGTACTCTCCGTTGTAATCTCACCCAGCACCATTTCCGGGTGGTCAACAAAGTAACTGTTAAGGGTAATACCCTCCGATGTCAGCCCCAGATGCACCCAATCCGGTTCGATATCAATGGGATGGTCTCTCTTTTGCAGGAAAATGATATCCGACACTACATCTGTACCGGCATTGGCACGGAATGCGTTATTGGGAAGTCGGATGGCTCCCAGCAGTTCTGCCCGCTGCGCCAGATACTTTCGTGCATCTGGATTCTTGGAATCCATCGTATAGCGGCTGGTAACAAAGGCCACGATGCCACCGGGACGAACCTGATCCAATGCCTTGGCAAAGAAATAGTTGTGGATAGAAAAACCGAGCTTATCATAGGGTTTATCGCTGACACGGTAGTTGCCAAATGGCACATTGCCCACAGCCAGATCATAGAAATCGCGGCGGTCGGTGGTTTCAAAACCTGCCACCTTGATTTCTGCCTGCGGATACAGCTTCTGCGCAATACGCCCTGTGATGGAATCCAGTTCCACACCATACAGTCTGCTTTCCAGCATGGAATCCGGCAGCATACCGAAGAAGTTGCCGACACCCATCGACGGTTCCAGAATATTGCCTTTCTCAAATCCCATACCGTCCAACGCTTCATAGATTGCACGGATCACGGTAGGACTGGTGTAGTGTGCATTCAGAGTCGAAGCCCTGGCTGCGGCATATTCTTCTTCCGTAAGAGCTGCTTTCAGTTCCTTATATTCGCCTGTCCAGGCAGCTTTCTCTGCGTCAAAGGCATCTGCCAGCCCGCCCCAGCCGACATAATTGGCCAGTGTTTCCTGTTCTTCCGGTGTCGCATCCCTGTGCTGGTTTTCTAAGGTTTTCAGCGTGTAGATAGCATCCATGTTGGCACGGAATTTCTGTTTGGGACTGCCTTCGCCAAGATGAAAGCTGTTGATACGATAGTTTTCTGCATGAGTGTTCTCCGGCTCTGTCTCTGGAATTACCGATTTTTGTTCCTCACTTTGCTTTTCTCTGCCGGGATTCAGATCAACCACCAGGTTATGCAGGTGAACATTTTCCTCATGCTCCAAAAGTCTTGCCAGATTCTCCTTGCTTTCCGAGCGGAAGATCGGATACACGGAATCCGGGTCCCGAAGCTCCACATCAAAAAGCCCGACTTTTTCAATCGTAAATGCCTTTCCGTCCAGATACAGCGTATCGCCGACACGATAATCTGGCTGCACCGGAGCTGCCGGTTCTGGCTGCACAGTTGCAGGCTCTTTTTCAGCCTCCATATTCCTGCCGCGAATCTCCTGCAACGCCTCTGACGCACTCACATAATCGGCAAATGTCTGCACTTTTCCGTCCGAATATCCGTAATACTCTTCTTTGACATAATCCCAGATGGCAAACGCATCTTTAGAATCCGGGAAGTTCTCGCCGGTCATCGTGACTACAAATCGTTCATTCGGTGCATAGCCTGACTCTCTGGCAAGTTCTCTGGCATGTTCCTGCATTTCCAGCACCAGAGGATCTGTCTCTGCGTGAGCCGATTCCGGTGCTTCTTCAGATTCCACATCCGGGAATGGAATGTCCTGCTGCAAATTCTGCTTGCTCTGTTCAACATAGAGCCAGTCTTTTGCTTCTCGTTCCTGAACTTTTTCAATCAGTTGCTGGCGGTAAGTCTCTGCCTCCCATTCGCTGGTAAACTCTTCGCTGACACCATCCGGCTCTACATGAATGCCGTCCTGAATATCATCCCAAACCGCATAGCCATCGTCTGTCTCCATCACGGTAAATCGCTGGGGTGCTGCCAACTCGCTCCGGGCATAGACATCCGCAGCCGTATTCAGCATATTGTCCACATGCTCATTTCCGGTATCATAGCGTTCCGGTGGCGTTGGCGGAAACACATGGGCGGCAGTCGGCATAGGAAGCGGTGCACCATATTCCTGCTCCAGCTTTCGATACTCTTCCATTTCCAGCGCGGTAAGATATTGACCATTTTCCACAAGCCGGTCTAACCGCTTATCCACCGCCGACCATGTGAGGCGCGCCTCCCGGTCATGGCCGTAATTGCGAAGCAGAATACCTTTTCCGTCATAATCCGCAAAACCGCGACTGCCATCCATAAAGGTATAGCTGTGACCACCGATACCGTATTCCGCTTTCAGAAATGCAGCTCGTTCTTTTGCGTCCCCTTGCTGCTGATACAGCGCATAAATCCGGATTTTTCCGCCTTCAAAATTGGAGCCTGTCCGTAGCATCCGGTCGATTTCATCCTCAGAAATTACAAAAGCGGAGGGCTTTTCGCTCTCCGCTTCTCTGGCTGCATTTTCTGCCGCCGCATCAATTTTCTGAATCTGCTCTGCTTCGGACTGAAACAGGCTCATAAAATTTAACTGTTGATAAGTTCCGTCAGAATAACTTCCTCTGCCTGCGCTTTCAACATGTTCATGTGCTGCACCCAGGCCATCTGGTTCGATTTCTTGTCCGGTGCCGGATTCGCTTTCAAAAGCTCCGCCATCATCTGCTCCATCCGTGCGGTCGCGGTCTCCTGAATCTCCCACAGATGCGGGTACAGTTTCTCGGTCAGGATCAGGTGATTGTACAGCAGCGTGTTGTTCTCCTGCAGGAACGCTCTGCGCATTCTCCCGTACTTGCCCAGCGGCTTCTGTTCCTGCACCGACAACTGGATGTCCGGAATCAGGTAATCGCCGTTCTTCGTGTAATTCAGCTCCATCATAGTTTTGGCTCCTTTCTGCCTGCTTATCTCTTTCATAGGTTCGGATCGTGCGTTCAATTTCCCGGAAGATCTGGCTGGACATTTCGCTGACCGCAGTTCCCAGCACATTGGCGGCAGCCTGCGTATTAAAATCAAAGATGTCCAGAAAATCCTCGTGTTCAAAATAGTCATCTGCATTGCCCACCGTCCGGGTAAAGACGGAATATGCGATGCTGACAGCGGCAGCTCTCTTAAAGGAAGCTCCGATGTTGAGTTCATCATATCCTTCCAGATAGGAATCTGCAACGATGTCACTAATCTGCCTGCGGTTTTCCTCCCAGTAATCCCTTGCAAGGCGTTCTGCCGCTTCCATGATATGATTCTCCAGAGACCCGGCACCGGCCGGAACATCAAACGCAGCATCCAGTGCCCGAATGATCGGCTGCTCATGCTCCGCATTCATTTTCCAGAGCTGTACCGGACGGGAATTTTTCCGTTCTCCGGTATCTGCCACATCAAATACATACCGCAGTTTCGGCTGCTCCCCACGCATATCCAAAAGAGCAATGCCCTTGGAGCCACGCTTTACATAGCGGTTCATCCGGTCATTCCAGAGATCGTACTCTGCACAGGCCGTTGCTTCTGGTCTCTGCTTATAGATCATCAGCTGTTCCGCAAAGGGATACTTATAAAGCCTTGCGGATGTGGTCAGAAACGCTGTCCACTGTTCTTTGCTGCCAGTGATCTGTGCCGCAGCTTCCTGTGCCATCTGCATATAATAAGCCGTTTTCGTCATCATCTGTCTATTTTCCTCCTCTCTCTTATTCGTCCGGATACAAATCCAGTGCCTCATATTCTGCATCTGTCATCTCTGCCAGTTTCGCAAGCAGCGAGGCCGTCCACCTGCGCAGGTTTCTGTCTCTGCCCGTCAGACTTTTTTGCATCGTCTGAAGCTCTGCAATCAGCCCTGTCCGTGTGCCAGGGCTGTAAAGCATCATGAGCATCCATTCGTCATCCGTAAAACGCATTTATAACTCCTTTTCTTCGCAGCACCTGCGAGGCGGCGCAGGCGGCACCGCCTCCTGCTTTTCCTTCAGCTGATCCAGAACCGATGCTTTCTCTGCCGGTTCTTCCTTCTTTCCGTTATTGATCACGCCGTCAATCATGCCGTAATCGTCCTCCATCGCCATTTCTGCGGCTTTCAGGTAATTCTCCGGTTTCAAAAATCCGGGCAGTTCCTGGAAACCGATGGAATCCACATAGTGACAGCTTACAACACCATTCTGCCGTAAAGCCACGATGTCAGACACAGAAAGACTATGCCCAGTAAAATCATTAGGGCGGGAAACATTGAATTTCGCATACAGCTCCTCCAACATCGTATTCTGATCCTTGTAGGGAAGCAGCGGAGCCGTATAAACCACTTCATAATGGTCAATATCCGGCTCCAGCCCCATCCGTTCCAGTTCGCGCATAGACGAAAAGCGTTCATATACCGTATCCTCGCTGCGGCGAAGCTGCAAAATTGCATACTGGTCGGTAGTACTGTCGAGAAATGCCATCATCTTCTCATCCAATGCCTGATTTCCATGCACTTCATCCCATTTTTCAATTCTTGCCATCATTCATTTCTCCCTTCTCCATAAACGGCAGTCCATTTTCCTTTGCTTCCTGTCGCTGCTGTTCCCGACGCTTTTCACTGTAAGGCGGTCGGATACCGACGCAGCGTTTCGGAATCGTATAAGTGACCGCCCCATGCTCCCGGTGCTCCAAAACAAACTGCTCCGGATACTGTTTTCGCAGTTCCCGGAGCTTCTTAATCAGGCGGCTGTCATGGGTGTAAACACTGGCGGTATCCAGTTCATTGTCAAAATTGATGACGGTTTCCTGCTCCGCCTTCGTAAGCTTATATTTCATCGCTCCGCCTCCTTCGCCTTGGCAGCTTTCACCGGCGTATCCGTTCTGGAAGACAAATCCGAGAGTTTACCCAGCACAGATTCCCGTCTGCTGATTTCTGCATCCTCTGCACGATCACAAAGTTCATCATAGTCAATCCGCGTCATGGTGCGTCCACCGAATCCATAATCCGAAAGGATCTGGTCTCTGGCCGCATTCATGCTGATTTCTGGGTTGTCGATCTGTCCACCGTCAATTTCAGTGAAGTCCTTATGATATAAGGTATAGTCGTAACCGTCCTCACAGGTCTGAATGGCAAGAAAGCCCTTGCTTCCCAAATCCCATGCGCTGCATTCTTCCGTAATCAGCGGCTCCGGGCGGCATGTACCGCCACCGCGTTCCAGCATTTCTGCCAGCTGACAGATGTGCAGAACATCATACCCAAGGCGCAGATGATATTCGTCCATATATTCGCAGCGAGCTGAGAACTTCCGATTCGGATACTCAATCTCCACCGCACTGCCATCCGGAATTTTGAACCGATCCTCGTAGCTGCTGGTGATAAACCGAATATTTTTAGCATTCTCCAGCTCAGTATCAGCCTTTTTCATCTGCCAAAGAACCTTTCTGCCGCCGCGCATCTGCTCCAGCATCTCCGGAGCTACCGGCGCAACGGTAAGACCGTCCAGCTGGGGAATCTCCTTGAGTGCTGCCACCCTCGCGCTTTCTTCGAGAGTAGAAAACGATTGTTTATCCAACACATCCCAACCCATGTGTCCCTCGGCAATCTGCACCTTGCTGCCCATATCAAAACAGTGGAACTCCACACCGTCCTGCTTTTCCTGCAAGGAAAGCAACGCGACATTATCCACCAGATAAGCTGCATTCATCATTTTCATGCTCATTTTTTACCTCCAAACTCCAGCTTAAATGCTGCTGCACCGTCCTCGCCGGTCTCTACATGAACGGTTGTGTCATAGTAACGATTGGACTTCCTGGAATAGCAATGGATAAGCCGTGCTTTTCCCTGATTTACCAGTTGCTTTGCCAGTTCCTCTGTCATCTGCTTTCCCAGTGTCTGAAAGAATCTGTTTTCCTTCCAGAGTGCAAATTTACAGTTCTTATCCCTGCAAAACCAACCCTTTGCCGTTTCACAGACATCACTGCCGCAGGCGGGACAGGAGCCAATGACCTTGCGTTCCGGCTGCATCAGCACATCGGCTCCTTTTACAGCCTCGTAAGTTTTAACAAGTCCGCTAACCATGCTACTGATTTCTCCCATAAAGGCATCACCGTCATACTCGCCGTGTTCTATTTTCAGCAGTTTTTCCTCCCAGTCTGCCGTCATAGATGGAGACTGAATCTGTTCCGGCACCACCGTCACCAGCGCATTTCCCTTGTCCGTAGAGCAAAGATATTTTGTTTTCTTATCGCCACTGCGCTCGATAAAGCCTTTCTGTACCAGTTTTTCGATAATGGCAGCGCGTGTGGCCGGTGTACCGATGCCTTTACGCTCTACGCCAGCCGGGAACTCATCCGAGCTGGCACTTTCCATTGCTGAAAGCAGAAGATCTTCGGTAAACCTCTTGGGTGGGCTGGTCTTACCTTCTTTCAAATCGACACGGGCAAGTTCCAGTGTCATGCCTTCCGAAAGCTCCGGCAGTTCACCTGCCCCCGCATTCTTCTCAGCCTCTTCACTCGGCTTTCCTGCATATCGTCTCCAGCCTATATCCGTGGCTGTTTTGCCTTTTGTACGGAACTTCTGACCGGCGCACTCCGCTTCTACTACGGTTTCTGCATAGAGGCAAGGTGTTCCGACTGCACAAATCAGCCGCACAGCCAACATAGTAAGGATCGCCTGTTCTCCACTGGGAAGAGAGGAAATGTCATAACTTGCCGCTGTTTTTGTAGGGATAATGGCATGGTGATCGGTGACTTTCTTAGAATTGATGACCTGCGCTGCATTCACCGGTGCCGGTACATCCGCCTGAATCTGAAAGCTCTGCTGGATCACAGAAACAAGTTCCGGCACCAGCGGTGCCATATCATCCGTCAGATACCGGCTGTCGGTACGGGGATAGGTTACGAGTTTCTTCTCGTACAGAGCCTGTGTGTAATCCAGGGTCTGCTGGGCAGTGAATCCCAGCTGCCGATTTGCTTCTCTCTGAAGCGATGTCAGATCAAACAAGGCCGGGGGCTTCTCTGATTTTTCTTTCTGCTCTACCTTGGTAATGATGGCACTTCCTGCCTGGCAACACTCTGCCACCAGTTTTTCTGCTTCTGCTTTTTCTTTCATTCGCTCACCGCCCGCTTGAAAATCCCGAAATTTTAATTCTGCCGAGTAGAACGGCTCCGGCTTGAACGCCCGGATTGCTGCATCTCGCATAACCACCATCGCAAGCGTTGGTGTCATCACGCGCCCCACATTCAGGGTCTGCCCATACAGACATGAAAAAAGCCGGGTGGCGTTGATTCCGACAATCCAGTCGGCTCGCTCCCGGCATAAAGCCGCCTCATATAAGGCATCATATTCTGTTCCCGGTCTGAGCTTCTGAAAGCCTTCCCGGATAGCACTGTCCTCCATTGATGAAATCCAAAGCCGTTCCACCGGCTTTTTGCAGCCGCACTGATGGTAAACCAGTCGGAAAATCAGTTCGCCCTCACGCCCTGCATCGGTTGCACAGATCAGACTCTCCACATCTTTCCGCTGCATGAGCTTTTTCAGGATTCCGAACTGCTTTTTCGTGCTGGCGGACACCTGATACTGCCAATGTTCCGGCAAAATCGGAAGATCATCATACTTCCACTTTGCATACTTTTCATCATAGGCTTCCGGCTGGGAAAGTTCCACCAGATGCCCCACACACCAACTGACAAGGTAGCCATTGCCCTCCATATAACCGTCCCCGCGCTGATCTGCCCCGATCACTTTCGAGAGACTCATGGCAACCGAGGGCTTTTCCGCTAATACAAGCTTCATTCGATACTGCTCCTTTCGCAAAAAAATTAGCAGCCAGGCACCGAAGCGCATGACTGCTATGTAAGGAACGGTATTCTGTTTTAGGTCTACAAACTGGAATTTGTGAAATCCACATATTTTAAGAAGGAGTCTTCGCTTATGCGAAAGCGCCTTTTCTGCATACCTTACTTTTTCAGCTTTAAGCCATCCCGGAATGCTTCGCCCACACGCTCAGTGACTTTATAATAGCCGTGGGTGTAGGGGTCAAATGCGATGGCGTTGACCTTAGACATATCAATTTTTCCATCCACCATAACGCTCTCATCGGCAGTGACATTGACCACCTTGCCGATGACGCCGCATCCGTATTCATTGTTCTGATACTCGATGAACCTGCACTCCAGGCAGATCGGAAACTCGTTGATGACAGGGGCATCTACTGTTTCTGCTTTGCTGACGGTCAGACCGCTGCGGGCAAATTTATCGGCAACTTTATTGCCGGACTCTACGCCGAAATAGTCTGCTTCCACTATGTGGGCGGCATCGGCAATGCTGACAGTGAATGCTCCCCGTGCCTTGATGTTCTGTACGGTCTTGTGTGTCTCGGTGAGGTTCAGAACAACAGTGTCCCTCTCCTGCATGGTGCCCCATGCGGCGTTCATGACATTGACGCTGCCGTCCTCGTTGTAAGTTGCAACCATCAGAACCGGCATGGGGAAAATGCCTT
>OKRS01001593.1_pt1 | contig 14631 bp, 9 predicted proteins | sample 1601191 | NCBI WGS metagenome assembly OKRS01 (sample SAMEA3541509, study PRJEB24748) | human gut metagenome | biome: human gut; feature: human-associated habitat; material: faeces | place: China | collected 2012
GGCTTTGGTTTGAGGGACAGGAGCATTTTGGCTCCACGCTTCTCAAAGAAGATCCTGAACATGTTGAAGGCGCCGATGCAGTTTCTGGTGCTGGCGGCATGTCGTCGGTGAGTCCTGCAAATGGTGCGGCGTCTTCGGTGCTTGAGCGTTCCTGGGCTTGGCTGAATGCTTATTTTGCAGGGCAGGAACCTCGGTTTACGCCGCCGTTGCATTTGATTGGCACGGCGTTTCAGCGTGAAGTTTGGTACGAGCTGCTTTCTATTCCGCGTGGCGAGGTCGCTACGTATGGCGAGATCGCCCAGCGTGTTGCGGCTCGACATCGTGTGCCGGGAAATGAGACACCCGTTGTGTCTCCCCGTGCCGTGGGGGCCGCGGTCGCTCGCAACCCTGTTTCGATTATTGTGCCATGCCATCGCGTGGTGGCGGCCGACGGCTCGCTTAACGGATATGCCGGCGGGCTTGATCGCAAGGAGTGGCTGCTTCGGCTTGAGGGCGCCTACGAAGAGTAGTGCCCGAACACTTTGCATGGCGAAGGCGCCGCGAAAGGACGAGTTGCTGTCTTTTCGCGGCCGGCATGCGTCCAAGCGCTCAGCATCTGCGCCTTAAGTTTGGCTAAGCCATATCCTGCGTATTTGAAAACGCGCAGGTTGAGCCGCTAGGGCTGTGCTAAGGCAGCTTTCGGTGCGCTATTATCGGCAGTATCGAAACCCGTATAGCCGTGCGCCAAAGGAACAACTATGAAGCTGATGCTTGCCGAGGACGAACCCGGCCTCTCCCGCGCCCTCACCGCGATTCTTCAACATAGCGACTACGAGGTCGACACCGCGCTCGACGGCTTGACGGCGCTCGAGAATCTACTCACCAACGATTACGACGCCGCAATCCTGGACATCATGATGCCCGGCATGGACGGCATCGAGGTTCTCAAGCGTACACGCGCCGCCGGAAAGCGACTGCCCATCATCATGCTCACGGCAAAAAGCGAGGTGTCCGATAAGGTCGAGGGCCTGGATGCCGGTGCCAACGATTACCTGACCAAGCCGTTTGCCGCCAAAGAACTGCTTGCGCGTATTCGTGCCATGACGCGTGCCGCGACGGCAATTGACGCCACGACGTTCAGCGTGGGCAACGTGCGTCTCGACACGGCATCGTGCACACTCGTTGGCCCCGAGGGCGAGGTGCACCTGGCCAATCGTGAGTTTCAGCTTATGGAACTCTTTATGCGCAACGCCGGCACGCGCATGCCCACCGAGCGTCTGATGCTCGAAGTTTGGGGTGAGGATGCGCCCGAAGGCGCCAACGTGGTGTGGGTCTACATCTCGTATCTGCGCAAAAAGCTGACGGCGCTTGGTGCCAACGTGGTCATTCGCGCATCGCGCAATCAGGGCTATTCGCTTGAGGTTGTCGAGGAAGGCGAGCAGGCGTGAGCGTGCGCGCGTGGTGCAAGCGCATGATGGAGCGGTTTCACGCCGCCTCGAGTAGTACGGGGCGGGCAAATTCTGTTGACGCGTTGGGCCGCCGCCTGCGTCGAAAGTTTATCCTCGTTGCCATGGGCGCCGTAACTGTGGTGCTCGCGCTCATCATCGCCGGCATCAACGTCGTCAATTATTCGCATGTCTGCAAGATGGCCGACGCTCGCCTGGACTATATTCTGGCGGGCAAGGACGGTATCGATTGGAGGGACGAGCCTAAAGACGATCCCGCTAATGGCAAGGATGCCGGCGATGGCCAAGCGGGCGTTCGCATCGGGCACTTCGAAGGCATGACGGCGGAGTCTCCCTTCGACACGCGCTACTTTACGGTGACGATTGACGCCGGACAGGTTGTCGATGTCAATACGGCCCGCATTGCCGCGGTGGGTGCCAAGCGCGCCGCCAGTATTGCCGCAAAGTTGCATTCCAAGGGTTGGGTCTCGGGTTTTTCTGGCAATTATCGCTATACGACTGACGTTCAAGACGATGAGACCACCTATGTGTTCGTGGACTGCTCGCGCGAGCTTGCAAGCTTTCATTCGTTTTTGAGCGCGAGCGTGGCAATCAGCTGCATTGGCTGGCTGGCGGTGTTGGCAATTGTAGCAGGCGCCTCGGGCGCGGTGATTCGGCCGATGGTCGAGAGCTACAGCAAGCAAAAGCGCTTTATTACCGATGCAAGCCACGAGATCAAGACGCCGCTGGCTGTAATTGACGCCGCCAATGAGGTGCAAGAGATCGAGAGCGGTGAGAGTGAGTGGACGCAGAGCATTCACGAGCAGGTCGCGCGGCTGACGGCGCTCACGGAACGTCTGGTGTTTTTGGCACGTATGGACGAGGGCTCGGCGGGCTTTACCATGACATCGATCGATCTTTCGGAGGCAGTGGACAAGGCAGCGGCGCCGTTTGAGTCGGTGGTGGTTTCGCGCGGCAAGCGTCTGTCGACGTCGATTGCGTGCGGCGTGCGGGCCCATGCCGACGCTGCAGCGGTGGCGCAGGTGGTTGAGCTGCTGCTGGACAACGCCACACGCTACGCGAGCGAGGACAGCGTGATCGAGCTGAGTCTGCGTGTCGTCTCGCGCGGTCAGGGTAAGGGCGCCACCGAGCTTGTCGTATCGAACGCCGTGGACGAGCTGCCCGAGGGTGACCCGGACCGACTGTTCGACCGCTTCTACCGCGCAGATGTCTCGCGCAGCTCCAAGACGGGCGGCTCGGGCGTGGGCCTATCCGTGGTGCGTGCCATCGCCGAGGCCCATGGCGGGAGCGCTTCTGTCTGCGGCCACGGCAACCAGATCACCTTCACCGTCCGCTTCTAAAACCTGCCAAAAAGGGACAAGTTTATTTTGGCGGGGTTTATCTGGCGAAACGCCGGCGGGAGAGGGCGCGGGCGGAAACTGCGTCCTGCTTTGATGTCTCGGAATGGAATGCGGTTTCCCGTTGGAGAGCCTAACGGAAACTGCGTCCCAGAATTTCGCCTCAGAACGGGACGCAGTTTCCGGTTGAAGCCATCGGCGGAAACGCCATCCCAGTTTGACGCCCTAGAATGGGATACGCTTTCCGGATGGTGCCATCTGCGGAAGCCCTGTCCCAGAATTCCAGCTTAGAACGGGTCGTGCTTTCCGAATGAAGCCTCTTGCGGAAAGCGCATCCCAGTCCGGCAACGAAATGTGGAATCGCCCGTTCACGCGACTGGGTCTGAGCGCCGGAACAGCGGGAGAGCGGCCTTCTACGTTCGCTCTTGCAGAGCGTAGATCGACTTATCCATGTTGAACAGGTAGGCCACGGCGCAGACGATAAAGAACGCGGGCAGGTTGCCAAAGCCGAAGACTTCGCAGCCAATAAGGATGGGTGCGAGCAGAATCGCTGACAGCATAAGACCCATGGCGGCGGGCGTGGTTTGGGTCAACTTGCCTTTTGAGACGGATGAGAACGGTTGCGGCGCCTGGGTCAGCAACGTCAAAACACAAGCGTTAACTGCGCGCCTTGCTCAACGGGCTGCTCCTTGTGCTCGCTCAGAAGGACCATTCGGTCTTCGTATTGCTTTTCGGTCATTTCGATAACGGTGACCTCTCCAGCGCTTGGAAGATTCAACTTAAGGCGAGCGATATGCGCCGCTGCGGATTCGCGAGTCACCAACAGGCGCGAATACACCGAAAACTGCTCCATATGGTATCCGTCGCTAATCAGAAACTTTCGAAAGTCGCTATACTGCCGACGCTCGGCTTTGCTTCCCGTTGGAAGATCGAACAGAACCAATAACCTCATAACTCTCATGGCTCCTCCCTATTCAACAGTTACCATCTCGAGCCCTTTTAGCTCGGGCAACAACAGCCTCTTGGGATCCTTTTCGAGAACGGCAGTTCTGAGTGAAGAGAGCGTTGTCTCTATGCACTGCTGACAGCCGCAACGTTTTCCGTCGATAGTCATGACGTGCTCAAACACGCGGGCGAGCAACGCTTTGTCATGCTGGCCCAAAGGCTCTGCAACGCCGTAGCTCATAACAATTAGATCGACGAGAGGGCGGAACGGTTCAATAAGATCGTCGACAAGATTAAACGCGTTGTAAACGCTGTGATGGTGAAGACCCTGGGATACGAGCCATCCACCACCAACGGCTGCTCTTCCGATGCCCGCGCGCAAGACGCTGTACCCGTAGTCGAGAGCGGAGCTTTGCATGCTGTTACGTCTTGTTCCATCGGTAATGAGGGCTTTAAAGTACGCGGAGGCAGCTGCGCCTTCTCGATTGTTCGTGTCGCCCGAAAGAACGGTTTTGGCATATGAGGGGAGAGGGCCTGTAGGCAGCCCCATTTCTGTGAGAACCGCCGCTTGGTTGAGTATCTTTGCCTGAACGATTCGTTTCCAAAGCTGCTTTTTAAACGGAAGACTCATTGCAAGCTGATCCTCGACGATGCGTGCATGGCGCGAATGGGCTCCCATGGGGAGCATGAGACCGTTAGGCATGTGGTCACGTCCGCAAATCATAACGCCTATTCCCGCGTCGTTGAGTTGTGACATACAGGCAACTGTCATTGTTGTTTGATGGGATTCGACGATGACGACCCAAATGTCTTCGAGGGGAATGGTGGAGCTTCGATCGTCCACGTTAACCATCAATAGGCCGTTTTTGATACAGAGATGGGCCTTGCTCTGGATAAGTATTGTCCGTTGGGCCATTTTGTTGACGACCTTCCCCGCATTAGCGCTACAATACAGCTACGTCGAAAGCAGCTCACCTTGGGGAAGGGCGCGGCTCCAGACAAGGGGAGCCACTTAAGTGGCTTACCCGTAAAGTTACCCCCGTTCAATCTTTGGATTGGGCGGGGGTAACTTTTTTGGGCGAGTGTTAGCCAGTATTCCGTAAACGGTGGCAATGGATAGCATTTAGGCGGGTCCTTTTGAGCGTTTTTTCGCCTAAGGATTGATTCGATTGTGAAGAAAAGTACATAAATCGCTGTGCCGAATACGGCTCTTTTCTTGCGTGAAGCGCGACGTGCCGACCCATTTTGTCTCGAAAAAAATGAATCGCAGATGTAGATCTGAGGCCGAATCAGTCTTCTTTTTTTGAGGCTTGAAACAGAAAAGCCCCTGTTAAAAGGGCTTTTCTATGCGCACATAGCGTATCACCTTGGGGAAGGGCGCATGCTCAAGACTACAGGCGCGGACGCCGCATCGGGCCCGCCAGCGTATCACCTTGGGGAAGGGCGCATGCTCAAGACATGGTCGGCAACGTCATCATGCAGGCAGAGAGCGTATCACCTTGGGGAAGGGCGCATGCTCAAGACTGGGGTCAATGGTCGAAAAAATCGGTGCGGAGCGTATCACCTTGGGGAAGGGCGCATGCTCAAGACCTGATGGGCAGCAAAGCAAGCAGAAATACCTAGCGTATCACCTTGGGGAAGGGCGCATGCTCAAGACTACCGTCGAATAGCTCCGGTTTCGCGATCCAGCGTATCACCTTGGGGAAGGGCGCATGCTCAAGACTGCACATAGGTGTTGATAGTCGTGTTCTCCAGCGTATCACCTTGGGGAAGGGCGCATGCTCAAGACACTACATGGCCTCGTGCAACTGAGGTTGTTAGCGTATCACCTTGGGGAAGGGCGCATGCTCAAGACAGGAATTGGACGTTTCTATTTTATCCCGAGAGCGTATCACCTTGGGGAAGGGCGCATGCTCAAGACACGTAGTGCTTGATGATGTTGTTGAAGCTGAGCGTATCACCTTGGGGAAGGGCGCATGCTCAAGACTAGGTATGCTTGTCAAGTGCCTGCTGTCTAAGCGTATCACCTTGGGGAAGGGCGCATGCTCAAGACCACCCGTTCGAGCGTATCGCCCAGCTGGTGAGCGTATCACCTTGGGGAAGGGCGCATGCTCAAGACCGCTTAGCGTCGCGCTTGATCTTGCAACGCAGCGTATCACCTTGGGGAAGGGCGCATGCTCAAGACGCTCAGGTGCGCGAGATGTTCCCAGATGTGAGCGTATCACCTTGGGGAAGGGCGCATGCTCAAGACAGGTCATGGGCACAAATGTTCCCATTCCAGAGCGTATCACCTTGGGGAAGGGCGCATGCTCAAGACCACGGTAACGGACTTTGCCGCGACGCTTACAGCGTATCACCTTGGGGAAGGGCGCATGCTCAAGACTGATCGTTCGATTCAATGTCGAACTTGCCGAGCGTATCACCTTGGGGAAGGGCGCATGCTCAAGACCAAATGGATGCTGTAGGAATCAGTTGCAATAGCGTATCACCTTGGGGAAGGGCGCATGCTCAAGACCTGTATATCGAGGCACTTAAGGGCTGGCTCAGCGTATCACCTTGGGGAAGGGCGCATGCTCAAGACTCGAGCTTGAAAACGTTTACGACGGCGACGAGCGTATCACCTTGGGGAAGGGCGCATGCTCAAGACTCGGTAGTGTAACGGTTTTAGCACGGCTGAAGCGTATCACCTTGGGGAAGGGCGCATGCTCAAGACCACTGGAGACGATCAAGCGCGTATCCGTAAAGCGTATCACCTTGGGGAAGGGCGCATGCTCAAGACTACCTCGACAAGATGGTCCTGCTCCATTACAGCGTATCACCTTGGGGAAGGGCGCATGCTCAAGACAACAGTCGATTGATGCCGTCAATGTCAATTAGCGTATCACCTTGGGGAAGGGCGCGTGCTCAAGACCCGGAGCCGACATTCTTGAGCACATCCTGCAGCGTATAGCCTTGGGGAAGGGCGCGTGCTCAAGACTCGACGTATCCGGCGCTACGCACGGCGGTCAGCGTATCACCTTGGGGAAGGGCGCGTGCTCAAGGCCAGACAATCAGGGGACATTTTGCTTAGCTAAGTCTATTGCCTTCGGAAGGATGTATGTGCAAGGCGATTCGCTACAGCTAGAAGGCCCAGTCATAAGCATTGCTGTAATGTGGAAATTGGAAATAGGTAAACGCATATAGGGAAGGGGCGATTTTTGGAAGTCAAATCGCCCCTATTGGCCTTAATTATCGAGAATGCTCTCGCGAATAATTATCGGTTGCAATTCGTTTGAGAGCATTCCAACCGAGGGGAATGCAATCTCCTTTTTCGTGAGAGCGTCAACAAAGGACCAATTGGCCGTTGCAATGTTGTAGCCATTGTAGCGACCGAGCTTATCCCCGACTTTAATGAGGTCACCCAGATATATTTCGAGTGGTTTTTGAGTTAAAGCGCTATTGGGAACGGCTTTCCAGACCTTCCGCCCATATTTTTGCTTCGCAATCCTGGGAACATACGTCCCATCCTTAAGCGCAGGAATATCCGCCTTGTAGACAGGATCTGCATACCAGGCGCCCTGCCCCTTCTTGGCCTCCGGGTCATGCCAGAGCCTCAGGCACAACATCTCGCTCACCTTGACGACCGACTTCTCGTCTGCCGACACAACAGCGTTGCCCATGACAATGTCTTTGTCGGAGCCCACTTTGCGAGCGAGGTCTTTGCCCTGCGCATTAACGCCGGCATAACGATAGACCGTCTGCTCAAATAGCTCGCCCTTTCCCTTGCGTGGGACAAAGCGTGTGGGTACGACGAAATCATGCGCTGCGCGTACTTCGTTTGCAAAGGTCTCCCAGGGCATAACACTTTCGAGGGCCTTCATAATGGCATCGTGGCGCTGAGTCTCGTTCATACCCCTGGTTATGCTCCAGTGTGTCTCTTGGTTGATTCGAGCGGTTTTAATCACGAGGCTTCGACTGCATGCTGCAATCACACAAGCATCGGTGGCATGGTGACGATCGTCCGAGCGGTCTTTTTCGCCATTCGAACCAAAGTTAAGCCCCCACCTGCGACGCAGCCATGCGGTCGCTCTGCCAGTGGTAGGAACAACATGTGCCTTTGCGCCATCATCGGGGAACTGCAGGCAGTCTGCGAGATAGGCACATACCTCTCGTGACATATAGGCAGTATCGGTAAAGCTTCGAGCTAAGAAATCGCCCTCTTTGGCATCAAGATCTTTCTCCAACAGGAAGTTCTTTTTACGGCGGCTGAGCTTCTGATTTTCCTGAACGCGACGCTCAAAAGCATCCCATGAAGGCGCACCGTCGTGGGACATCCATTCGTAAGGCGTCTGTTCGCGTTTGTCCTGATTGCTTTTGGCGAGGACCAGGACTTTGTTGTTGCGCGAGTTTTCTCCCGTGCGAGAGAACGGCAGGATATGGTCGATCTGCGTGTAGGTGTCGTCGCTAATTAGGCGATCGACTTCGATTTTAGCGCCCGTGTAAAGGTCGAAGCATTCCTGCTCTTCCCACAGGCGGTACTTCTCTATCTGTTTGCCCGTGACCTCATCTGCTGTGCAGCCACGCAGTTCAGCGATTTGCCCGGCAATGCGCTCACGATTTTTCTCATTCTTCTTATTGGCCTTGGCAATCTCGTCTTTTGCGCGCTGAGGCAACCTGAGCTCTCGATCAAGCTCAACGTGGATTTCGTTTGGCACGCCCCACTTGCGGCAGATGGCGTTGACCACTTTTCGCATTTGCGACATGGAGCGAATGACGACGGGATTGTTATTTGTCCGACCGGTATGTTCGATCCAGGTCTCATAGGGCATCAGGCGATCGGAGCGCTCGAGCTGGGCGCCAGCGATGCGCAGTCCCAGCAGGCCGCAGTCATTTTCGGCCTGCGTAAGGTTGAGGACCTCGGGCTCCTCGAGGCAATCGAGCAGCATGTCGAGTGCTTTTTTGGAACGGTTGCCATAGCCGTTAAGAGCTTTGGATGAATAGGGAAGCCTACAAAGCGCCTCTATCTCCGCTTTCGAGAGCGGTAGCCCCTGAAGCTGCTCTTGGAGTACGGGAAGGGCCGAGGAATATGCTACCGCTTCCATAACGGCATCGGCGAGATCACGGTCATCGCGCAAACGCTGCAGGAGAATGGGGTTGGCTGCATTGAGGGTATTGCGGAGCACGCGCCATCCCTTGGGCTTGTACACCTCGCGCGTTTTTTCGTCGGCAGCTGGAACTCCCTTAAAGTAATCGCCGGAACTAAGGTCGAGTGCTTTTCTGAGGGCGCCGAATTTAACAGCACAATCTTTGTTGCCTCGAATTGGCTCGCACGAGAACAGGATTGCAATGCATTCATCGCGCTCCGTTGCGCTCAGGGCGCGAGAGGTCCCGTTTTCGTGGATGATGGTGATGTTGCCGAGTGCGCCATAGGCTGAAACGAGTTCGCTCGTAAGCGTGCAGCGTGCGGCTCGTTTTCCTGTTGGGAAGTATGAACAGTGGCCAACGAGGTCGTACGTGCGGCGGTCGAAGTCTTTGCGCGAACGCTCCCAATCGCAAACCTCGATATATGCGGCCTCAAATTCCGGCGAAGCGTATTTGGAGCCAAAGGAGCGTTGAGCGTCAAATAGGATATGAGTTTCTTCGATAAGCTGGGCGTGCGTTACACACTTGTCGTAATTGCCGCCACGATTGCGACTTTGAGGCTGCTGAGCGAGCCATTCGCCAACGGTGCGGCACGAGGTCTCCGCAATTGCTTCCTTGTTGGCCGCAAGGGCGGATAGAACCTTGCCGCCTTCGCTTGATTTATCCTGATTGCCTTCTCCGTGGGGGATGTATCCACGGCGCTTGCAGAGGGAGTATAGGACTAGCGCCCACTCGCGATCGTTGAGCAGGCGGCAAAGGCCATCAACACGAAGCTTGAGCGGCTGCTTGTCGCCTTTTGTGGTGTGGAAGTACTCTTTGGTGGCGTCTTGGGGGATGAGGCCATAAGCCTTGAGGACTTGGAGACAGTGCTTCAAGCGCGCCTGGGTACGGTCAATGTTTCGACGGGTAGAGCGGAAGCCCCTGCGAATAACCGCAAGACTTTGGCCCGTTTTAGGATGAGTTGGAGAGTCAAATAATCTGACGCCCAAATCTAGGATTTCATGATTAGCTGTGTCGATAAGTGCGAATCCGCAGCTTGCAATACCTGGATCCATGCCAAGCACAAGATGCCTGGGAAGTCCGAGCTTCCCAATTTCGCGATTGATGGTGATCTCCATGGAGCACCCCTCTCTAATAAGAACTCTAGAGAACAGTACCATCGCGTGAGGACATAGGCCGAGCTTGTTAGCCGAGCGGTCATTTTGTTAGGCAAACGGAAACGATTTATACAGCCTTACATATCGGTATCCGGATGATGCTGTGGTGAAATTGAAACCCGGCTGAATCCCGCCCTGAGATTGAATGGCGGGGCGGCGCCCCACGCTATTCAGCGCGCTTGATAGGGTGACGAACCACAGTCTTAAGTTTCTCCGGCGCACATTTGCGTGGATCGGAGAGATAGATTTCGTGATGTAAACGGTTGTCTGAGAAGTCGAGGACATAGCCCTGCTCGGTCGCGTATTCATGCATGGCGTCTACGGTTGTCGGCTCGCTGTCATAGGGTCCGGTATGCATGCATTGAACGCAGAGACCCTCGTCAACTTTAAGCAGCTCGACGGCAGAAAAGTCCAGTTTCTTTTTGTTCGTGGCTTCCACGACTGCCCAGTCAAAGTCATCTCGGGTGACGAAATCGGGTAGGCGGATGCACGAGATAAAGTTGAAATCGTCCTTGCGTACATAATCGATGTCGCCGCTCGGGGAGTCTTGCCACCAGAAACCCTCGAGCGGCGGTACCACAAAGTCGAAATAGCCCTCGATACTCCTTGAGCCTTTCTTCGACATCTTGACGGTATAGGCGATTCCGTAAAGCAGCGGCAGGGCATTTTGATACTCGCCACCTTCGGTATTTGGGTCGCCCTTTCCGCGAACGGCAACGTAGCTCATAGGCGGGACAGTTATGATACTCGGCTTGCTTGCAGGTCTGTAGAGCTCCTTGCATTCCTTCTTAAAGTCGAACGCCATGTTGGCCGCCTTTCTGCGTATTGGCCTGCTTAGATAGCGGAATCATATCATAGAAACGAACAGCTGTTCGAATGATTTGGCTGACAGATTGAGATGCGTGCGTTGTGTTTGGCGGTCGGCCTGGCCCCATCGATGATTTCTCTGCCTCCCCGGCGCCTCATCTATAGCTGCCGTTTCCCCATATAGAACCTGCCAAAATAAACCCGTCCCTTTTTAGTCGGTGCGAAATGGGTAATACTAAAGAGTTATCCGACCAGATGGGAATTAATCGATGGCCTATATCGAATTCAAAGACGTCATCAAGGCATACGGCGAGGGCGATGCCCGCATCCACGCGCTCGACGGCGCGAGCTTTACGGTCGAGCGCGGCGAGCTCGCCATCATTTTGGGTGCTTCGGGTGCCGGCAAGACCACGGCCCTCAACATTCTGGGCGGCATGGACACGGCAACTTCTGGCACCGTGACGGTGGACGGGCGTGACGTGAGCTCTGCCAACGAGGCTCAGCTTGTGGAATACCGTCGCGCCGATGTTGGCTTTGTCTTTCAGTTCTACAATCTGGTCCCTAACCTGACGGCGCTTGAGAACGTCGAACTCGCGGCGCAGATCTGCCCCGATTCGCTCGATGCCGAGCAAACGCTTCGCCAGGTTGGCCTGGGCGACCGCCTCGCTAACTTTCCGGCGCAGCTTTCGGGCGGCGAGCAGCAGCGCGTATCCATCGCCCGCGCGCTGGCTAAGAACCCCAAGCTGCTTTTGTGCGACGAGCCTACGGGTGCACTCGACTACAAAACCGGCAAGCAGATCTTGCAGCTGCTACAGGACACTTGCCGCAAGCAAGGCATTACGGTCATCATCATCACCCACAACTCTGCGCTGGCGCCCATGGCCGATCGCCTGATCCGCTTTAAGAGCGGCCGCGTGGAGAGCGAGACGATCCAGCAAAATCCTGTGCCTATCGAGACGATCGAGTGGTAGCGCCCATGAATCAGGACCGCCAAAACAGTCAACGCCGCGACGCGCAGAACACGGAGCGCGAGCAGGATTTTACGACCTACCGTACCGCCCAAAGCTCAAACGATATGGTGCCGACGGTTTTTCGCCGTGGCATCTACCGCACGATTCGCGGCAGCCTCAAACGCTTCTTGTCTATCGTTGTGATCACCGCGCTTGGCGTGAGCGTGATGTGCGGCCTTAAGGCGGGCTGCGAGGACCTGTGTGATTCGGTCGACGCCTATTTTGACCAGCAGAATGTCTATGACATCAACGTGCAGTCGACCTATGGTCTGACCGATGACGATATTGCCGCGATCCAAGAGGTCGATGGCGTCGAGACGGCCGAGGGCATCTATACCGAGACCGCCTATACCGCCGTGGGTACGACGCGCGAGCGTGTCGTCGTACAGAGCCTCTCCAAAGAGAATATTGACCAACCGGTGCTAGTGCGCGGCGAGCTGCCCGAGACTTCGGGCGAAGTGGCAGTGACCTCACGTTTTTTGAAGGCTTCGGGCAAGAAAATCGGCGATACGGTGAGCTTTGCCGCCAACGATGCGAGCTCGTCGAACCAAAGCGCCAAGGACCAGTTTGCCGATGGGGACTACACCATCACGGCCGAGGTTCTCGATCCTACCGACGTGAGCTCCGACTCGACAGTCAACGCCTTTCGCGCTGCTTCGACTGCGGACTACAAGTTCTACGTGAGCGAGGATGCCGCGACATCTTCTTCCTACTCCGCTGTCCACGTGGTCGTCGAGGGAGCCAAGAGCCTCAACTCCTATTCGGATGCCTACTCGGCAAAGATCAATGAGGTCAAGGGCAATATCGAGAAGATCCGCGAGGAGCGTGAGAAGGCGCGCGCCCAGGAGCTGACGGTCGACACACCGGCGAGCTTGGACGCAGCTGAGCGTCAGGCGAATATGGTCTTTGGGATCGAGCAGGACAACATCAATCGCATGGCCGAGGGCAGCGACGAGCGTGCGCAGGCGCAAGCCGACCTGGACCAGCGCCGTGCCGCCGCCGACCAGCAGTTTGCCGATGCCCGCGCCGAGCTCTCTGACCTGGGCGAATGCACCTGGTACATCCAGGACCGCGATAACATCGCAAGCTACTCGAGCGTGGAGAGCGATAGCTCGTCAATTGAGGCCATTGCCACGGTGTTCCCGTTCATCTTCTTTATCGTCGCCGTGCTCATCAGCCTCACCACCGCCACGCGCATGGTCGAGGAGGAGCGCACGCTCATTGGCCTGTACAAGGCGCTCGGCTATTCGCGCGGGCGTATCCTGTCCAAATATGTGGACTACTCGCTGTGGGCGTGTCTGATCGGTGGCGTGCTCGGCAATATCATCGGATTTGTGGGTCTGCCGCTGTTCTTGTTTACGGTGTTCGACGACATGTACTCGCTGCCCCAGATGTTGCTTTCGTACGACATCGTGTCATCACTCGTGTCGGTAGCGCTGTTTGCCGTGGGCGTGGTGGGCGCCACGATTATCGCCTGCCGCCACGAGATGGCTGAGACCCCAGCCTCGCTCATGCGCCCCAAGGCCCCGCGCGCCGGCTCGCGCATTCTGCTCGAGCGCATTGGCTTTATCTGGCACCGCATGGGCTTTTTGAACAAGGTCGCTGCACGCAACCTGTTCCGCTACAAAAAGCGCGCCTTTATGACCATCTTTGGCATTGCGGGCTGCACGGCGCTTGTGATTTGCGGTATGGGCATCCGTGATACGTCGGTCGCGCTGTCGCCCAAGCAGTACGGGCACATCACACGCTACGATTTGCTGGCGGTCGCCAATCCCGATGATTTTTCGCAGACGTGCGCGGCGTTGGATGAGCGCAGTGCAGCCAAGGATTCCGACGTGACCGTGACTTCGACGCTGCCGATTATGACCGACAACGTTACCTTTACATTCGGCGGAAAGAGCGAGACCGTGCAGCTGATCGTGGTGCCCGATGACCGCACGAACGACCTGGATGACTACGTGCGCCTAGAGGACGAGTCCAAAGAACCGCTCGCCCTGCGTGACGGGGATGTGTATTTGAGCAAGAGCTCTCAGCTGGTGCTGGGGATCAAGCCGGGCGATACGGCACACGTCCAGGATTCGTCGCTCAATGTTGCCAAGGTCAAAGTCAGCGACATCTCGCTCAACTATCTGGGCAACACGCTTTACATGACGCAGGGCACCTATGAGCGCGCGTTCGGTCGAAGTGCACGCCTTAACGGCGTCTTTGTGCTGCTTAAGGGTTCGTCGGCCGACCAGATTGCGTTTAGCAAGAATCTTAAGAGTGACGGTTGGCTTACGATTTCGAGTACGGCCGAGCATTGGGAAAACTATGAGGCGAACTTTACGATTATCAATTCGGTCGTGGTGCTCGTGACCTTTATGGCGGCGTGCCTGTCGTTTGTGGTGGTGTTTACGCTGTCCAACACGAATATCTCCGAGCGCGAGCGCGAGCTGGCGACCATTAAGGTGCTGGGCTTCCGCCGTGGCGAGGTGCACCACTACGTCAACAAGGAGACGTTGATCCTCACGGCGATTGGTGCCGCGCTGGGCGTACCGCTGGGTGGTGCGCTGGCCGAGAGCTTTACGTACATCTTGCAGATGCCGTCATTGTACTTTGACGTCGAAGTCGAGCCGCTGAGCTACGTGCTTGCCGTGGTGCTTTCCTTCGGCTTTACGATCATCGTCAACCTCGCTACCAATCGCACCCTCAATAAGATCGACATGGTCGGCGCCCTCAAGAGCGCCGAGTAGCCTGCCAAAAAGGGACAGGTTTATTTTGGCAGGTTTTATCTGGGCAAACGCCGGACAACCATTATGTGGCCCGGCGT
>OKRS01001604.1_pt1 | contig 14586 bp, 11 predicted proteins | sample 1601191 | NCBI WGS metagenome assembly OKRS01 (sample SAMEA3541509, study PRJEB24748) | human gut metagenome | biome: human gut; feature: human-associated habitat; material: faeces | place: China | collected 2012
TCGAACCCCAAGTTGGCAATGCCGACGCGGGGACGCGTCGCCCCCAGGTGAGGACGCGTCGCCCAATTAGGCAGACAAATTGCAGTTTCTTTTGTTTACCCACACGATGCGTTATGGAGCCATTTTAAATAATTACATTGGGGGGCAGGTCAAAAACCCGCCCCCCAATGTGGTAATATATCTGTGATATTTATTCCTCCGTCCAGTTCGCAGCGTCCCAGCCACGTTCATTTGAGCGGAATGTGCCGTCGTACTTATCGTCAGAGATAGTGATGTCACTGTTAGCGCCACCGTCAGTGCTCAGTTTTGAACCTGTGAGCATCGTGTCCTCCATAGCCAAACGAATGGCTGCAGCACGTGGCGCAATATATTCTTTTTTCATGACTTATCGTTTAGTTTTTGTGTAGGATAGTTTTTAAACAAGCAGCGCGCTCACTTGAAAACTATCCTATCGCAATTCAATTACTTTACAATCACCTTTTTGCCTTGCATAATGTAAAGGCCAGCGGGCAAGTTGTTAGTACCATGGTTGCTCACCTTAATGCCCTGCAAGTTATAAACAGCACCTGCGCTCTGAGCTTGTGCACCATTCACTTGGTTAATGCCAGTTACCTCGCCACCGTCAAAGCAGATGCGAAGGCCATTAGCGTTCAAATTTTTTGTAGTGAAGTAAGCGCAAGTAGCAGGTAATGTGCTACCAGCAGTACCCAACATAATCTTCTGTACGTCACCCTCTGAAGCTACACCATACAAACCATTCATGCTCTTGCTTGCCTCGTAGTTACCTACGAAAGTGAAACCGCTGTGTTCAACGGGAGTAGGATTAGTAGCCTCAACCTTACCACCATAGTAGAAGGGATCTGAAACTTCATTGCTAAAGAATACCAAGTAGGGAACGTTAGCCTTTAACACACCATCAGCTACCTCATTGAAGGTCAAGCTTGAGCCATTTGAGCTAACGAACTCTTGTGCCTTTGCAGCTTGCAAACTTTTTACTGCTACATCGAAAGGCAAGCAAACTGTATTCCAACCCTTAGCAAAGGTGCGATTGACGATAACATTGTTCACACCTGCTTCAGTACTAACAGATGCATTTGCACCAATCGTAACGGTTGGAGCAAAGGTTACGTCAATGTTACCTAAGGATGGATCAAAATCTCTAATTCTAATTTGAGCAACCAACTGATTGCCTTTTACAGTAGCAGTAACATCAACGGGAACTTCTTCCAAATCAGGACCCATCCAATAGTCTATATTAGGATCATCGCCTTCTGTTATTGTTATAACTTGTGAAGTCGTATAAGTATTGTCCTTAACATCAAGATTGTTTACCTTAATATTACCAATACCACCCAAACCTTCCAAAATGAAGTTTTTTAATTCTAGTGAATAAGAACCATTTGATTCAATAAGATTAATGCTTGTTTCAGCGGGTTTACCTGTTACACCACCTATACAAACAGACAAATCACTCTTGTAAGTTGTTACGTTCTCTTGTACAGTCGGTTTTGCAAATTGAATAGTATAAACTGTTTGGTTAGAACTATTTACACTAATATCATTACCCTTTACTGTAATAGTAGCAATAGCTGTCTTGTCATCGTAGCTTAATGAAGCGGTAGCACCAGCACCTTTCTCTTTAAAAGACAACTTTGAAGCATCGTAAGTCTCACTCGACAAATCATAGCTTGTTGTGGCTTCGCTAAAGTTGATTGTAGCTCCAGTATAAGAAAGGCTCTTCAACGTACTATAATAAGTAAACTGAATATCGTCAATATCAAATTCATCATTAGCAGAACCGCCTGGAACAGGGTTGGTCGTTAACGAAGCCAACATATATTGTGTTGTAGGCTTTTTCTTATAATAAGTAAAGTCTGCTTCAAACTTTGTCCATTCTTCAGTAGCAGGAACAAGAATAGTAGCTTCACCCACACGATGGCTCTCCAAACTCTCATTGTTTACCTTTACCCAATTGCCATCAATCACATCGGGATCACGATAGTTAATGGCGTCATGAAGAATAAAGCGGCCACGACCATTGGCACTACCACCACTCTTAAACTTAGCATAGAAAGATACCTTATCAGGCGTTCCTGCAAATACCAAATGCTTTCCTGATGAATTGATATCTGAATAGTTATAGTTATCAGGACTATCAGGTGTAGCACTACCCATACCAATAACCCCTGTCGTAATATTACCATTGGCATTGGCTCCAAATGAGAGAAAACCTACATACTTGGATGTTAACTTTAAAGCGTGAGACCCAACCTTACCTTCAGCCATTTCGGGTTTTGGTGCTTTATTTTTCCCTGTTTTAAATAAAGTAAAAGACGAAACTGTTTTTTCTGCACTTTCAAACGAGTGCCACTCGTTACCTGGAGTATTGGTGCCCGACCATGTCTCGAAACTGGGGTCAGTAAACTGATATATGCCTTGCGCACTTGCTGACATACCAATAGCAAAAGTTGCTAAGGCTAAAATATACTTCTTCATTTTTCTTTTACTTGATTACTTTCTTACCATTAACTACATACACACCCTTAGTAGCTTTGTTTACGCGAACACCACCGAGCGTATAAATAGTTGTTGCGTTAGTTGAAGGAGTTACCTTGACACCGTTAATACCTGAGATAACGTTCTTCTCTTGGCCTACTACAACATTGATAATTTGCTGCAATGACTCCGACATATCGATATCAATGTTTACATAAAGTGCCGTTGCAGTAAGTTTGCCTGTAAGAACGATAGGCACTTCGTCTAAATCAGGGCCAATCCATTCATCTTCACCATAATTGGGATCATCACCCGGCTGAATAACAATGTTTTGATTGGTTGAGATGTGGCTAACGCCATCTACATTTTCCATCTTTACGCCCTTGAGGTCAACATTGCCAATAGGCATTGAAGATTCACCATCAACAAGCATAAAGTTCTTTAATGAAAAGTCGCAAGTGCCGTCACCATTGTCAACAACAGTAATGGCAGCTGGAATGCTGTCAGTACTTACATTGTCAATTGTCACCACAAGCTTTTCGTTGTAGTTAGTTTGCGTTTGCGCCATGCCGCAGAGGGCACAAAGCGAAAGGCAAAACGTAAGTAAAGTTTTCTTCATAATTTGTATAGTTGTTTTTGTTTTTTATCAAAAATCAAGATGCCCCAAAAATAGAAGCTTAGAACAAGTAGTTAAACCCTAACGTGCCGTAAATGGGGTAGAGCGCAAAAGTGACTGACTCGTAGTCGGAGGGGAATATGCTATTTAAGCCCCACGTCAGGTTGAGCGATACGCTGAGGTGTTTGTAGGCTTTAAACTCTCCCCCGACTTGGAGGCCCCACGCAAAGCGGCGAAGGTCTTTCGAGAAGTCGTAGTCGGCACTCGTCACCTCTGTGGCGGGGCCAGCGGGATTGGGTTGACGAATGTAGCTTACATCGTCGTCGCTCTTGCTATAGGCCGAACCTGTAAAGTTGCCATTGATGAGGTAAGAGAAGTAAGGACCAGCTTGCACTTGCCAACGATCGTTGAAAGAATAGGTGGCAAGGATGGGGAAGGTCAAGTAGTTATTATTTACCTTCGTCTTAACATTGCCCCAATAAGCGCCTTCTATCTTACCCGAACCATCGGTGTTGTAGGCCACAAGGTGATAGTTCTTCACACGCGCATCGGTCTTCATGGCCTTATTCTCAAGACGAATACCAAGCATCGAACCCCAGTGTTTGCCATACTTACGGTGTACCAAGCCCTCAAGTTCAATATTAAGCATCGGGTGATAAGCATTAATCTGGCGTATCTCAGCAGGTAGGGGTATAGGTGACGTACCACCAATGTTAAATCCTGCGCCTAAGCGCACGTGCCAGCCCTTCAAGGCGGCCTTAATCAAATTTGTATCTGTTTCCTTTGCGGGCTCCACTTCGCGCTGTGCCATGCCTTGCATGCCAACGCTCAGCAAGAGCGTAAGGAGTAGGAGTATGCGTTTCATTTCTTTGTTGAACGATTAAAAAAGATCAGCGTGTGAACCTGTGTCGGTCATAAGGAGAATTAACTCGCCCTCAATCTCTTGCCATACAAGCAACCAATCGGCTTTGATGTGACATTCCCATGAACCTTCATAATTGCCCGATAATTTATGAGGACGATAGCTTGCTGGTACTGTTCCTGTTTGCTCCAACAAGTTTAACACCTTTAGCATTTCATGTATTGGGAATCCTCGCTTTTCGCAACGTTTTAAGTCCTTCTTGAACTTTTTGGTAAAAGATAACTTATACATTGACTCCACATGATTTTAAAAGGTCATCAGCTGAATCAAAAGGACCATATACACGTCCGTGCTTAATATCGTCCATGGCCTCTTCCATGCCCGACTTCTTTTTACGTCCTATCTTCCAACCGAACTTCTTAGCCAAGTCCTTGAATAATTTGACGTCTTCTGAAGGGAGGATAAGACGAAGTTCCTCCATATTGGGATTTAACGTTGTTGTGCTCATATTTATATACTCAATAAACTTATTAAACTTATTAAACTTATTAAACTCCCTCTCTACTCATACACCAATCTAAACTGGCTAATGTCGAGTGTGGAGCCGACTGCGCCCTCGAAGTAAGCACCTTGACGGCTTGACGTAGCTACTACGGCTATGGCGTAACCTTTGAGCGCGAGGCGGTTGGGGTCGATAGCGGTGTGGCCGTTCTTAAACTTGAAGGGTTCACTAAAGTGGGTCCACTCAGTGGGCTCGCCAGGATTGTCGATGCGTGCCATCATCACGATGCGGTCGGAGGTCAACACGTCGTCACCATTCAAGGCTACAAAGTTGTTGGGGTCGCATTCATATACGACGGCATAGATGTCGGCTGTATCGCGGCGTTCGGGACATACCTTCTTGTATTTGTCGGTAAACGTTTCGCCTACCGTGTAGCGGTAATAGCCTTCTAAACTTTTGGGAACCTTGGCCAATACTTGCAAGCCGAAGGCGGTTGCCTCACGCGGACGCTTCATGGCTATCTTATTGTCAAACGTGCCAATGAATAAGCTACCTGCAGCTATCGGCATCTTTACAATATCGCCAAACGACCCCGTGCGGCAGGTCTGTAGGCGCACGCAAGCGCCCAACGCGTCATCGGTAAAGGGAGCTGTAGGAAAGGCCAGAGGGGTCTTTGCAATACCCACCATGACATAGCCACCATTGCCTGACGCCCACCAGTTGAGGGGTTTGTCGGGGTCGCTCTCGTCTTCCTTGGCTTCCACCTCGTTCCAGATGTAGTACTTATTATTGGCGTCGAGCTGGTAGTGGTCGAAGTTCATAGCAGCAAGACCAGTGAAGTATCCAAAGCTTACGGTATAGTCTTTCTGCCACTTGCCGTCTTGCGAGTGAGTTGTATAAGTTTGAGGAGTCTTGAAGTTACGTGTAATGCCGTTGCCATTGACCGTCTGTCCGTCGACTTCAGCAGTAATCGTAGCAGCGTCGGAAAGTAAGAAACGGGGATTAAGCGCCGTACGATCAACACCTTTCTCAAGCGTAAAGTCGATAGTACGCTTCTCTTGGTTCACCAATGGATTACCAATCACCATGCCAGGGTGTTCGCCCAACCACGTAGGGTCAACGCCCTCGATGTCGCACTCTGCATTCAAATCTTCGTCTTGAATGCACGATTGCAGCGTAAAGAGAAGTACGGCTGCTTGTATAAATAACAGAAAACGTTTCATGCGTTTAGTAAATAGTGTAATCAAGTTACATTTAGTTTTGCACAATTTATCGAGTGCAAATTTACGAAAAATATTATCAACACTCGGTGTTTGTTGATTTTCAACGCTGAAAGTACCGGTAAAACCGGTATTTTACCGAAATATAACGTTAAATCCACGAACAGTGAGTTCGAAAACATTAAAACATAAAAGGTTTTTGACGCGCTGAGCGCTTTGCTTTGAACATTAATTATCGTCAATTATCCATTAATTATTTCATTAATTTTTTTCGTTAATACTTATTCGTATTAGACTTTCAAACTGCAATTTATCGGCCTAACGAGAATGAAGATTAACGAAAAAATTAATGGAATAATTAATGGATAATTGACGATAATTAATGTTCAAAACAAAGCGCGAAGCGCGCCTAAACTTAAACGTTAACCAAACGTTGCTCGCATCGTTTTGAACAGAATTTACCACGTAAATTATCGTTAATTATTTCATTAGTTTCTTTCCTTAAACTTTTTCGTTACCTTTGTCCATACAAATAATTAATGTATTCGCGTATGATTAAACGTTTCCTCTCTTTTGCGTTGGCCGCTACAATAGCCCTTGGCGTGAACGCTGTGCCAGCACGCCGTGTTCAACACGTCATAACCCAACCCGACGGCACCCGCCTTACGATTACCCTTCAGGGCGATGAACACTTCCACTACTTCACTACCACCGATGGTGTGCCCGTTATACGTACCGCTGACGGCGGTTTCCGTTACGCACAATTGCAAGGCACTACGCTCAAGGCTTCAACCCTCGTAGCACACGAGGCTACGCAGCGCACAAGCGACGAACTTTCGTTTATTAGCAGCTCAAACCTCAATGGCGAAGCGCTGAGTTCATTACGCACCATGCGCTTGGCCAACACGACCAAGAGCCAACCCCTCAAGCAGCGCGGCCGTCAACGTCTCTCACGTGCTGCTTCGGCAACTGACGGCACGACGTCACAACAACCTGCCAATATCATGGGACAACACCGAGGATTGGTCGTTCTTGTTAACTTTAAGGATGAGAAGATGCAACCCGCTCACACGCGCCAAGCCTTTGACGATCAATTCAACCTCGTGGGGTATAATAAGAATGGCAACGCGGGCAGCGTACACGACTACTTTCTCGCACAGTCTTATGGGCAGTTGGACGTGACATTCGACGTGGTTGGGCCCGTCACATTGTCAAAGAATATGGCCTCGTATGGCGGCAACGATAGCAATGGCGATGATAAGAACCCTGCGGGTATGGTGTATGAAGCAATCAAATTGGCCAAACAACAAAACCCCTCGCTCAACTTTAAGGACTACGATTGGAACAATGACGGCGAGGTGGACCAAGTGTACCTTATTTATGCGGGGTATGGTGAGTCTTCTGACGAAGACGGTTCACTCGCCAACACCATTTGGCCGCACGAATGGCAACTTTCTGCTGCGAATTATAAGCTCAGCTATGATGGCGTTACAATCGACACTTACGGCTGCTCGCCTGAACTCTTGGGCAACGAATCTTATCCTGTTCAGATGGACGGCATTGGCACGGCTTGCCATGAGTTTAGCCATTGCCTTGGACTGCCCGATCTTTACGACACATCAGGATCAAGCAATTCAGCCTTTGGCATGGACGCTTGGAGCCTTATGGACTACGGCTGCTACAGTGACGATGGTTACAAACCTACGGGATACACCTCTTACGAACGTTGGATGAGCGGCTGGCTCACACCGAAGCGCCTCACGGAGGCCACTACAATTACTAACATGGCCGCACTGACTGAATCGCCTGAGGCTTATATTATATATAATGATAACTATCCCGACGAATACTATCTATTGGAGAATCGTCAACAAACTGGCTCAGACCTTATGATTGAGGGACACGGTCTTCTGGTACTTCACGTCGACTACGATGCGAACGCTTGGTTTAACAATGAAGTGAACAACGTGAAAAGCCACCAACGCTGCTCTATCATCGCAGCTGACAATAAACTGAGCTACGAAAACCTTTCGGGCGATCCCTTCCCTGGCACCTCACACAAGACGCAACTGACGGACTCTTCGCGCCCCGCGGCCTCGCTCTTTCACACGAATGCCGCAGGCACAAAAAAGATGAACAAGCCCTTGACTAACATCACGGAGTCTGCCACAGGCCTTATCTCTTTCGACTTCATGGGGGGCATAGAAACGGGCATTCATTCCCTTCAAAAGGATAAGGACAACACGCCCCACCCCACCTACGATGCCGCAGGCCGCTACATCGGTACCATGGACCGCACCACGCGCCTCAAAGCGCAAAAGAAGAGCGGAACATGGCTGATACAGTAGAAATTAGCTGCTAATTACATATTCTCCCCCCTAACCCTTCCCCGACTGGGGAGGAGGTTAGGGGGGAGAAGTTTTAATATCTATTTAATTTTCCGCATTCTGACACTTTTCTGCCCAAAATTCATCACTGCCCCAATGGCGGTCATTTGACTTATCACTTTCGTCAACATTGGCAGAAGAGTTGACCCCAAGACTTGAAGCCAAAATGTGTGCGGCTTGTAATCGTACCTCTGTACTTTCTGGACTTATATATTTTACCTTTCTCATAACCTGTATTTAAAAGTTTAATAAGTTGATGAGTTTAATAAGTTTAGTGAGTTTAGTGAGTTTAATAAGTTTAATGAGTCCACATAAATTCATTGAACTCATCAACTTATTAAACTCATTAAACTTATTAAACTCACTAAACTTATTAAACTCATAAACTCATTAAACTCATTAAACCTACATTCCAACTACCGTTTTCTTACCATTCACGATGTAAATGCCAGGACGCGTAATGCGCTGCACACGACGGCCTGTGAGGTCGTAAACGGCTGCGGGCTGGTTAACGCCTGCAGGTTGAACGGCTGTGTTGACACCCGTCACCTCTGCACCGTCGTGTAAGGCTTGCAACAGTGCGGCTGCTCCTACCGTAGTGGCGGGAGTGAGATAGGTGCGGAAGGCCGTTATCTTACCCTGAGCCGTTGTTGCGCCAAAGGCCGTGCCGTCAGCAGTAAGTTTGTACTGGCCTGCACCAATAGCAGCGTTCGTGAACGAACCATGAAGGACGGCATTGCCGTCAGAAGCCTCAATAGGTTCGGCTACAATGTGTGCATTCTGCTTTGTGAGTGTCCACTCTGTCTGCGTTTCAGGACAGTAAACGAAGCAAGGCTGACCAGCTGCATTCTCATCGGTAGTAGAGGTCAAACTTACGCTCTGACCATCAGTTGAAGTGAACTGTTCAAGACGTGCCTCGCTACCAAAGTCTGCTGCTGAAATGGCAAAGGGCAAACATACACTATTATAACCGGCTGTGTTCGCACGGCTATAAGTGACGGTCTGTGCCGTAAAGGCCGAGGGCGCATAGAAGTCTTGCTTGTCGGTAAGCACGAGCTTGTAGGCCGTGTTGTCGGCTGCATTCACGTAGTTGGTCTGCTCTGTAAGCGTTGTTGGCACAGAGACTTCGGTGGCCTCAATATATACCAACTCATTGTTTTTAATTGTTGGCAATGTGGCTTCCGTTCCGTCAGTATAAACCGTTGCACACTTATCAGTAGTCAAAGCATCAGCACGATACACCTTTAATGTATACTTCGTAGCATCGGCTGCAGGTAGCGTAACGTCAGTACCATCGGCTTGTGCCACTTTGAGCACCATCTTTTGCCCTGTCTCGGCCAACTTGTCAGCCACGGTTTGAGGCAATACGAAGGAATTGGTGTTGGCAAAGTAGAGCAAGTTGCCGTCTTTGTCGTACACCTTATAACCTACTGCGCCTTCACCTGTCATAGTAATCGTGTTGCCACTACGTGTGTAAGTATAACCATTCGCGTAGTTACCCGCTACATACTCTGAGTAGCTACCTACGTCGCCACACTTGCCTACAGCATCTTGGTCGTTGTAGTCAGTACGCAACAATACATTGCCTTGTGCGTCATAGAGCAAGTTGCCGTCGTGATCTTGTTGGGGTTCGTGCTTGATGTGGTTCTCAACGAAGAGTATATTGCCGTTGGGCTTGCCACAAGCCTTTATCTTAGCCTTAGCATCATCTGCCATTTCTTGTGTACAAGTGACATAGTAGTCACCATAATCGCCCACATATTTAAGGTCATAAGGACGGAAGAAACCGAATGCCTCAAAGAATTCACTCAAGTCTTCTTGTGCCACCTCAGCACACTTCACCGCAAACTTCAAATAGTCACCTGAAGCTGGAGTGGGATTGGCTCGCGAACCTCTACTATGATTCAAGGGGTCTTTACGCAACCTGCGGAAGAGTTCGCAGAAGAAGCCAGGGTGATGCTTCTGTACCTCATAATAGAGATAGAGCTTAAGATAGAGCGTGTTGCAGTCCCATATCTCGTTTCCATTTTTGCGACCATAGTCTAACCAACTATAGCCTGCTGCATAATTGTTAGCCACATCGCGGAACTTACGACCATTCAATCGCGTTGAAGTCTTACCATTCAAGTGAACCACAGCTTGTGAAAAGAGGTTGTTCGAGATTTCGGTACAACCTATCATGTTAATCAAACCTTGGTGAATGTGACCCACCTCGTGAGCAGGACCCCACAACGAACCACCACCGGCCGACATCTTGTCGTAACTAAGAATCTCGCCCAACGTGCTTTCGTTGTAATACGTACCATAGTTTGACGCAAACATATAGTTATACGTACATGAGTAGAAACCTAATACACTGTGCCAACGGTCTTTGTACTCGTTGACGGCCATAAGCGAATGTTGTACGTCTACCATCCAGTCCCAGAAGTCGACTATCTCGCGCATCTTTTCTGGCACAGTTTGCTTCGTCAGCGTACTGTTCATCTGATAGATGAGGTTGCGCCCCTTCATCATGGCAAAAGGTTTCACAAAGAGTCCGTCAGCTACCATTTCTTTCCAAGCAGCATCAGTATCAATGCCTGTACGGGTAGCATCAAAGTAACCGTCTACGACACCTCCCTCAATGTGGATAGGAATGTCGGGATAGTCACGCCACTTCTTTGAGTCAGTAGCATCGCTCGTGGTCACTTCGTAGCTGATATAAAGGGCTGCTTCGTTGCTCGTAGCAATAACGTTCAAGCCCTTGCTAAGTTGCGTACTGCTGCCTTGAGTGTCAGACTTCATTACCTGTCGGAGGTTGACAGTTGCTCCTTCGGGAATATCTGCTCCTACAAATACGTAAACGACATCGTTGGATTTACTCCAAATACCTGTTGGATTGGTCAAGCGCGTGTAAACGTAACCTATCTTTAAGATGTCGTTCCACGTGTCGGGATTGGTATAAGGCTCAGCAGTGAGTACGCGGAAGGTCTTCTCCCACTTGGCCCAACTGTTGTTCTTTACCTTTACTGCCATATTTTGCAGATTAGTAGACGTAATGCCCGCATTTGTCATAGCGGTCTTGAGCTCATCGTCGCTCATGGCTTGATAAGTGGACTGCAAAGTGGTGCAAGCAGCGTCACTAAAGAAGGTGCCAATAGCCGTCTTATAGGTGTCGGCAGCAGCTAACTCGTCTGTTAAACCTGCATACGCTAATTTTGCTGCAGTTAATTCTGCTTCGGTAATATTAGCAGCTTCAATGCTCCACATAGAAGCAGTAGACCCATCGGTTGCATAAGTGTTCCACACCAATATACGATCATGAGAATGCAATCCATGCGACTCACGACCGCTAATAGTAAAGTCAAAGTAAGTATTGAACTTCGGATAGTTGCTTATTTTGTTCACCTTAAAGCCGCCATCTGGTGCCGTTGAAGTAACAGTACACTGCGTATTAAAAGCTGCGAAGTTGATGTAATGGCCAGTCAAGGCATTTTGCAATTGATAATAACCTGCTTTGCCTTCTACGGGCACAAACTTCCAACACTGATTATACTTTTTAGCATTTCGTTCACTTACATCGCCAGTACCCGTACCAATATTTTCGGTCATTACTGTGTTGTAAACGTCGCGAATTACCACATACTGGTCCGTAACGACTTCGTTCAATCGACCCTCCATTTTGTCGAAATGATCGTATACCGCATCGTCAGTAAGGTCAACACTCTCAAACAACCAATCGCAGCCTTCGTAGTCAGTGGCATTGACGTCCCAACCCATTACTACGTGACCGTCCACCTGATAATGCAAACCGTTACCGCTAAAATCAGATTTTTCAGACAAATGAACGTAATATTCATCTGTGGCATTGTCGGGGTTATAACGTATATAAAAGGTTCGTGCATCACCCGTATTGGTATAGTTCAAATACTTCCCCGTATAGTAATTACGGAAATTATATCCCGTACCACTCTTTTCAGCAATCCATATTTGGCGATTACCTTCATCGCCATCTGTCAAAGCCACCTGCATTCGACAAGTGCCTGCACCATCGGTAGCTGAATTGGTCAAATCGGTAACGTAAGCACGCGTTTGATGTCCTGCCACTGCACGGCGTGACTTAATACGCACCTTGGCATTGCTTAGCATATCGGTTAACCAATCTTCCTTCGCAAAAGCAGTGCGATTGGCCTTAATCGTAGCAATTTCTTCTTCTGTCAGCCCAGCATCTGTAAAGTGCCAGCATGAATTTAAGTCCTTCGAACCATCAAACATCGTCCAACTATAAATGGCACCATTCGGTTTGTCAGTGCAATTTAAGCCTAACTTTTCTTTTGTGCTTGATTCTGCATCAATTATGTCGTAGCCAAGAGTCCAAATCTTATTGCTATTTTTACTTATCGTAAAGCCATAGGGCTTTGTTCCCACCTTGTACTGCGTATTCTTCATGCCATTCAATGACTGCACATAATGTCCCGTCTTCAGATTTTGAATGGCCATAGTACCATCGCTTTGAGCTATAAGTTGCCAATACTGTGCATCGTTGCTATCATCATTAATGCTACCCAAAGCATTATCATATTCATAAATGGCTTTATCAGAAAAAGGACTTGACGCGTTAAAGATGCGATACACTTTATCACCCGCAACAGGAATCACATGACCTTCTGCCGCCATATAGGCATCTTCATCAGCATAAGTCACCTCAAAGCGCCACTCCGAACCTGAAAGATTATCATTCTTACCATCATTGGGTTGATAACCACGCATACACAAGTCGTCACGCCAATTATAACTATAAGCGGCATCAGCGCTTGTCATAATGTTATACCATGTTTCGTACTTGCGACCTGTTTTCGTATTCTTGGGTACATACACCTCCGTAGCTGTACTTGAAGTAGCAATTTTACTCTCTGTGTCCTCCGGGCCTTGCAAGTACTTTTTCGTACGCTTGTTCTGAATGGTGTAATAACCACTCTTGCCCGTTACGGCCGTAACGAGCCACAGTTGCACATCGGCATCGGTCGAACTAAAGGCTTGTGCCTTTACCGTTCCACTCTCATCGGCCAAGTAACCATTCGCTAACGCTTCAGCTCTTGAATTGGCTGTTCTAATGCGATAATACGTACCGCTCACCAAATCGCTCACGGCATGCTGCACTTGCGCACGCAAGGAGGCGACACTACTCCACCCCACACACAATAGCAGGAGTAAACGACTCAGTAGTTGAATAATTGATCTTATCATATTTAAGTTTTAGTATTTTTTTATAAATAAAGAAACTATAGGATACAAAAATACTAAAATTAGAAAGTGTACACTACTTTTTAGTTAAAAAACGGCAGAAGAAAGGGTAAAATATATTTTTACTATTTTACTTAACCTGTTTTTTTAGCAACTGAAGGTAATAACAGAGCCTATACGCATTAAAACATGGTACACTTGGATTATCACCCAATAAACAATGGCGCATAAGGGGACGCAACAAGGAGAAAAGCATCAAGAGTGGCCCTTCGAGATGCTGACGCATCAAACGCTCTGCCACCGACTGTATGTGTGTAAATCCGCTCATCTCCTCCTTCAACGTTACTAAATTAAGCAGCGCATCTTCTGTCTTACGCAAAAAAGCTGCATTGCTCTCAAACGTTGAAAATCCCACAGGATTGTCCACATACTTCACCTGTGCCCTCGCCTGCTGCAATCGCTTGCCCAACAGAACGTCCTCATAACCATAACGCCGTATGCGCTCATCAAAGGGACATTGCAACATCACAGAACGACGTATCATAAAATTCTTTGATACAAAGGCCATATACGGACGTTTGGCACGTTCTTCCGCACGATTGGCCGCACTACACGACAGTTCGTAGCGATAACGCAAATTACCATTCACCTCATAACCCGCTGCTGGAGTCAGTTCATAACCTCCCACTAAAACATCTACTTCGCTCGACTGCTCTCCCCCTTGCTCAACATAACGCAACAAGAAATCATCATGCAACAGACTCACATTAGAGTCAAGAAACAACAAATACTCCCCCTTTGCTTCCCTAGCCAACAAATTACGAATAACGGCGCGTCCTCCATTCGTAGAACGTTCTACCACACGACACCCTTGCCACTGATTGACCGCACTATTGGCCGCCTTCAGTTCTTCCTGCGACGACCCATCATCGGCCACCAATATCTCAAACTGCAACCCTTCAATGCGCATTGCCTGACGCTGCAAGGCGCGCACCAACTGACTGCAGTCACGATTATAAACAGGAATTAAAACAGAAAGCGAAGTAATCATAGTACAACTTTAATTATTTTGTACAAAATTACACATTTAACGCGTAATTTCCACTTTTTCAAACATGAATAACATCAAACGCTTTGAGCGTTTAGAACGATTAGAACGCATAGGCTCGCTTCGCGAGCAGGTTTTAAACATTAATCTTCATTAATCTTTTTCATTGCGAGCAGAAATCGCGTCCTCACCTGGGGGCGACGCGTCCCCGCGTCGGCATTTGCTTGGCAAG
>OKRS01001607.1_pt1 | contig 14580 bp, 9 predicted proteins | sample 1601191 | NCBI WGS metagenome assembly OKRS01 (sample SAMEA3541509, study PRJEB24748) | human gut metagenome | biome: human gut; feature: human-associated habitat; material: faeces | place: China | collected 2012
TGCTGCTGGAGCTGCTGGTTGAGCTGGAGGGAATGGAGCAGTTGCACCCTGAGCAGGAGCTGGAGCTGCCTGAGGAGCCGCACTTACTGGAGGGAATGGAGATCCAACTGGCTGCATGCCACCCTGCATAGCAGCAACAGCATTAGGATCTACACGCTGAACATTCCAAGCGCGGACACTGTTGAACCAACGACCATTATATTCGTGTGCATCCAAATCAAAAGAAACCAAAAGTTCCTCACCACTCTGGATGTTGAACTGAGCAATACGGTCTGCACCGAAAACATCGAAGCAAAGCTTCTTTGGATACTGCTCATGAGTTTCAATGACATAAGACTGAGCCTTCCACTCACCTCTTGCAGAAACGCCGCTTTTTTCTGGTAAAACGGCAATTACCTTTCCTTGTAATTCCATATTATTATTTTAAAAATTGTTTCAATCCTTCGCCTGAAGAGCCCCATTTTCATCGGGAATCAAAAGATGTATGAAGAGGCTCAAAAACGAGTGAATCTATCTACTATTTTTCTTTCTGACTGCGAAATTACTAAAAATAGTTTTAAAACAAAAACATTTCTTCGATTATTTTTGTCTATCCCCAATATTTTTTGTATTTTTGTGCTCATAATTGCGCAAATGCCCCAATTTACCCGTCAAGTAAGGAGCATCAGCAATGAATATGAGATAAGTAAATTGAAAATTAATAATATAAAATAACGACTCATGAGATTTACAGTTTCAAGTTCAGCATTGAGCAGCAAGCTCAATATGCTTGCTAAGGTGATCGGCAGCAAGAATTCTCTGCCTATCCTTGACAATTTCCTGTTCCAAGTTGCCAACGGTGAGATGACCATCACCGCAAGCGACAGTGACAACATCATCAAGAGTACCATCGCTCTCACTGACAGCGATGGCGAAGGCGAGTTCTGCGTTGCCAACCGCGTCATCCTGGATGCATTGAAGGAGTTGCCAGAACAGCCTCTTAACTTCGATGTAGATACAGATAGTTTTGCCATTAAGATTGTATATCAGAATGGTCTCTATAATTTCACAGGCTTGAATGCTGAAGACTATCCTCCAACACAGGATATGGGTGATGCCTGCACTACTCTCGTCTTGCCAGCACAGGTGCTGATCGACAATATCAACCGTTCTCTCTTCGCAACAGCCAGCGATGAGCTGCGCCCTGTGATGAACGGTATCTATTTCGACCTGACTCCAGAATCGCTTGCCATCGTAGCAAGTGATGGTCATAAGTTGGTAAGAAGCAAGAACTTCACTCTCAAGAGTGAGACTCCTTCTTCATTCAACCTGCCTAAGAAGCCTGCATCATTGCTGAAGAACATTCTGAGCAAGGATGATGAGGCAACCATCAAGTTTGATGCACGCAGAGCTGAGATTCAGTTTAGTGATGGCGTATTGAAATGCCGCCTCATTGATGGTCGCTACCCTAACTACAACTCAGTGATTCCTGCCAACAACCCATGTGAGATAACCGTAGATCGCAAGGGCTTGCAGAGTGCATTGCGCCGTGTATTGCCATTTGCCAGCGAGAGCAGCCAGCTGATTCGTTTCCACATTGAGAGCGGCCGTTTCGAGGTTTCTTCAGAAGACATCGACTTCTCTACTTCTGCCAAGGAAGTATTGGCTTGCGAATATAGCGGTTCCGGCATCAGCATCGGTTTCAAGGGTAGCAGCCTGATGGAAATCCTGGGTAATCTGAACTGTGAGCAGGTTATCTTCTACTTGGCTGATCCTAGCCGTGCTGGTATCATTGTGCCAGCTGAGCAGCCAGAAAACGAGGATATCCTCATGCTCATCATGCCAATGCTCCTTAACGAATAAGGAGCTTGGCTAATCCACCCCCCCCTTCTCTATCAGAAATATATAGTAATAAATACTTGAAGTAATGAAATTAAATCTTACTAAGCCTCTGATCGTATTCGACTTAGAGACTACCGGTCTTGACATGGTGAAAGACAGAATCATCCAGATCTCCTATATCAAGGTGTATCCAGATGGAACAGAGGTACGTAAAAACCAGTTTATCAATCCAGAGAAGCCAATCCCTGAAGAGGTGGTTGCACTTACTGGTATCAGCAATGATGATGTAAAGGATGCACCAACCTTCAAGCAGTTGGCTGCTACCTTCAACCAGGAGTTCTCTGGTTGTGATTTTGCTGGCTACAACTCCAATCATTTCGATGTTCCTATGCTTGCAGAGGAATTCCTGCGTGCCGGCATCGATTTCGATTTCTCTAAGTGTCGCCTCATTGATGCCCAGAATATCTTTATGAAGATGGAGCGTCGTAACCTGGCTGCTGCATACAAGTTCTATTGCGGCAGAAAGATGGAGGAAGACTTCGAGGCACACCGCGCCGACCAGGATACCGAGGCTACCTATTGCGTACTGAAAGGCGAGCTGGACCGTTATGCCCCTGGTGTTCAGGAGGAAGCCGACCGTGTGCTCAACAATGATATGGACGAGCTTGCTGAGTTCTCCAAGCGCAACGACAATGTAGATTTTGCCGGCCGCATCGTTTGGCAGGAGTTGAAGGATGCTGACGGCAATGTGATACTCGACGAAAAGGGAAATCCTCGCAAGCACGAGGTATTCAATTTCGGCAAGTACAAAGGATGGGATGTGGCAGAGATTCTGACTAAGGATCCTGGTTACTTCACCTGGGTATTGGGAAGCGATTTCACCAACAATACCAAGCAGGTACTCACCCGTATCCGTCTGCGCGAGTTCAGCAAGAGAATGGGAAAATAACAAGAGTTTGGGAAGATAATATGTTAAAAGGAAAGAAAATCGTTTTGGGCATTACGGGGTCCATTGCAGCCTACAAGTCATGCCTTATCATCCGTGGTCTCATCAAGAAGGGAGCTGAGGTGCAGGTGGTCATTACGCCTGCCGGTAAGGAGTTCATTACCCCTATCACCCTCTCTGCTCTGACCCACAAGCCCGTGGTAAGCGAGTTCTTCTCACAGCGTGATGGTACCTGGAATTCGCACGTGGATCTCGGTCTCTGGGCGGATGCGATGGTCATTGCACCATGTACGGCATCTACCATGGGCAAGATGGCGCATGGTATTGCAGACAATATGCTCATCACTACCTATCTCTCCATGAAGGCACCAGTCTTCATTGCTCCTGCCATGGACCTTGATATGTACAAGCATCCTTCTACACAGGCCAACATGAAGACCCTTCTCGGCTATGGTAACCATATCATCGAGCCGGAAGTGGGATTCCTTGCTTCTGGATTAGAGGGAAAGGGACGTATGGAGGAACCGGATGTCATCGTGGATTACCTGGATAGATACTTCAACATGATGGAGAGTGCCGATGAGGTTGCTGATGTAGAATCAGAGAACCAGAAGACTACGGAGAAAGACCTCTGCGGTAAGAAGGTGATGATTACAGCTGGACCAACCTATGAGAAGATTGACCCAGTGCGTTTCATCGGTAATTATTCGTCAGGAAAGATGGGATTCGCACTTGCCGAAGAATGTCTTCGCCGTGGTGCGGATGTTACTTTGGTGGCAGGTCCTGTTTCATTAGACAGTAGTCCTGCTATCCACCGCATCAATGTGGAGAGCTGTGAGGAGATGTATCAGGCAGCCACAGCAGCCTTTGCTTCATCTGATGCTGCCATTCTCTGTGCAGCCGTAGCAGACTTCCGTCCTGCCAATGTAGCTGATAGGAAAATCAAGCGCGAAAAGGATGACCTGGAGCTGACACTGGTGCCTACCCATGACATCGCAGCAGCTTTGGGACAGATGAAACAAAAGAATCAGCGAATCGTAGCTTTTGCCCTGGAAACCAACGATGAAGAGAGCAATGCACAGAAGAAGAGAGTGAAGAAAAATGCCGACTTCATCGTGCTCAACTCTACCCGTAATCCGGGCACTACTTTCCGCACTGACGATAATCAGATTACCATCATCTCTGAAAAGGGAAAGAAAGAATATGAAAAGAAACCGAAGACTGAGGTGGCTCGCGACATCATTGACGAGCTGGCTCTCCTGTTTTAGTCCGGTAGCTTTAGCTGGTGGTCTCCTGTGTTGCAGTCCTTCTACGATTTCAGCACAGGAGCTGCAAGCTAAGATTACCATCAACCATGCCCAGATCTCGGGCACGGAGAAAGGCGTATTCGACAATCTGCAACAAACCTTGCAGCAATTCGTCAACAATCGCCAATGGACTCATCTTCAGTTTCAGAAGAACGAACGCATCATCTGCAACTTCAATATCACCGTCACCAAGTATGACAGAGACCAGAATCTCTTTACTTGCAAGGCGCTGATACAGGCCAACCGCCCTGTCTTCAATTCGGCATACACCTCCACCTTATATAATAATGTGGACGATAACTTCACGTTTCGTTTTGCCGAATACGACCAGTTGGAGTTCAATGAGCAGCAGATAGACAATCAGCTTACGGCTCTCTTTGCCTATTATGCATATCTTATCATCGGCATCGATCTGGATAGTTTTGCCCCCAAAGGCGGTGAAGACATTCTGCAGCGCTGCATGATTCTGACAAACAATGCCCAGAATCTGGATTATCCCGGATGGAAGGCTTTCTCTGATGACCGCAACCGATATGCTATCATCTCAGACTATTTGGATGGAGCGTTGGAACCCTTCAGACTGTTGCAGTATGACTACTATCGGAAAGGACTCGACGAGATGGCAAATAATGCGGAAAGAGGTCGTACCGAGATAACCGCGGCCCTGGAAACAGGACTGAAGAAGGCGAAGGAAAACCGCCCACTCAGTTTGTTGCCACAGATATGGACCGACTTCAAGAAGGATGAACTTGCCAACATCTATCGCGGCAAAGGAACCCAAAAGGAAAAGGAGAGCATATATGAACTCCTCTTCTCCATCAATCCTTCACAGAATAAATATTGGGATCAGGTCAAGGAATAATCTTTCAGGAAGAAGTCATCATCATAAAATCATCTTCCAGAACGGAAGCTTCTGAAAATCAGAATCAGCTTTCCCTTTATATCTTTATCAAAAAGTAGAATAAATATGCTCAAGCAATTATATATCAAGAACTTCACGCTCATCGACGAGCTGAACATCTCTCTTTATCCTGGCTTCTCCGTCATCACCGGTGAGACAGGAGCAGGAAAGAGTATCATCCTCGGTGCCATCGGACTGCTTCTGGGCAACCGTGCAGACAGCAAGGCGATCAAGGCAGGAAGAGACCGATGCGTGATAGAGGCTCACTTCGATCTCTCCAGATATGGTATGCAGAAATTCTTCGATGATCACGACATCGACTATGATGCCGATGATACGATCATCCGAAGAGAGTTGACTGCAGCCGGCAAGAGCCGTGCCTTCATCAATGACACCCCGGTGCCTCTCACCCGTATGAGAGAATTGGGAGAGCAACTCGTAGATATCCATTCGCAGCACCAGAATCTTCTTCTGCAGAAAGAAGACTTCCAGTTGAATGTGGTGGATATCATCGCTCAGGATGCCGACCAGCTCAAGGTTTACCAAAAGGAGTATTATGCGTATCGCAAAGCCAAGGAACTTCTGGAAGAGCTGAAAGCCGAGATAGCCAAGAACCGTGAGAACGAGGAGTTTATGCGTTTCCAGCATAAGGAACTGGAGGATGCAAATCTACAGGAAGGCGAATTAGAACAGCTGGAGCAGGAAGCAGAGACTCTGAGCCATTCGGAGGATATCAAGACCGCTCTCTACGAGGCAGACAATTCGCTTTCGGGAGACGACGACAGCATACTTGACAAACTGAAGAACGCCACTCATCAACTGGAAAATATCTGTGATGTCTATCCAAGCATGGCTGATGTGGCTGGCAGAATGCAGAGCAGCTATATCGAACTGAAGGACATCGCTCAGGAAATCAGCAGTAGTGTTGATCACGTGGAATTCGATCCTAACCGATTGGATGCCATCAATACCCGTCTGGACAAGCTCTACACCCTGCAGCAGAAGTTCCATGTGGAAACGGTAACAGAACTTATCGCTACCCGTGACCGCATCGCAGAACAGCTTGCGCATATCGATAATGGCGATGAAGACATCGAAGAGAAGGAAAAAGAAGTGGCTGCTCTCCTTGCCAAGGCTGAAAAGCAAGCTGCCCTACTCACTTCCATCCGTCAGAAATCTGCAAAGGCCATCGAAAAAGAGATGAAGGGCAGACTCATCCCGCTGGGCATTCCGAATGTGAGATTCGAGATTGCCTTCGCAGAAAAGCCACTGTCAGGAAATGGTGCCGACAAGGTCAGCTTCCTCTTCAGTGCCAACAAGAGTACCCAGCTACAGCCCGTCAGTCAGGTGGCTTCGGGTGGTGAGATTGCTCGTGTAATGCTCTCGCTGAAGGCTATGATCAGTGGAGCCGTGAAGTTGCCAACCATCATCTTTGATGAGATTGATACCGGTGTCAGCGGTAAGATAGCTGAAAAGATGGCAGATATTATGGAAGAAATGGGACTCCAGAACCGACAGGTACTCTCTATCACTCACCTGCCACAGATAGCTGCCAAGGGTAGCCATCATTACAAGGTATTGAAGGAGGAAACCGAGAATGGAACCATCTCGCACATGAAAGAACTCAACAACCAGGAGCGCATAGAGGAAATTGCCCAGATGCTCAGTGGCAGTGACATCACGCAGGCAGCTCTTGCCAATGCCAAAGAATTATTGAGAATATGAAAAGAATAAATATGATCATGATGGGACTGATGCTGGGTGCATCATCCCTCTTCGCTCAGCCAGGCTCTGTACAGAAAGCCGCTAAGAGCGTATTTACACTCACCACCTTCAACAAGGAGGGTAACATCATCTCTTCTACACAAGGTGTGTTTATTGATAACAAGGGAACGGCTATCGGTACCTTCAAACCGTTTATCGGTGCTGTGAAGGCTACCATCGTGGATGCCAGCGGAAAGTCGATGGACGTGGATGCTATCCTCGGTGCCGATGAACTTTACGATGTGGCTAAGTTCAGAGTTTTGGGTAATACCACGGCTGCCAACATTGCAACAGCAGAATCACCTGCGGGCAGCAAGGTTTGGCTCGTTCCTTATTCTATCAAGAAGTCACCTTTCCAGCAGGAGGATATCGCAAGCGTTGAGAAGTTTAAGGAAACTTACAATTACTACATCTTCTCCAACACCGTACCGGACAATGCAGTGGGTTGCCCATTCGTCAACAAAAACGGTCAGGTGATTGGTATCATGCATAGCAACGGTCAGGTAACTGCCATTGATGCCAACTATGCCAGGGAGTTGAAGGTGACAGGTCTTTCCACGCTGGATGCAGCCCTTCGCGAAACAGGCATCCGTACTGCTCTTCCTGATACCGAACAGGAGGCGATTACGATGATGACGCTCAACAAGTCTCAGGTGTCCCGCGACATCTATGACAAGTATGCAGATGAGTTTATGGCAAAGTTCCCTGCTTCTGCATTCGGCTATAAGGAAAAAGCAACTCTTCTTGTAAATAAGAACGAGTTTGCCAAGGCAGCCAAATGTATGGAAGATGGAATCAAGAAATCTTCTGCCAAGGATGAAGCCCATTCTAATTATTCTGATGTCATCTATCAGAAACTGATCTATAAGGGTGATTCTGCCTATACAGCCTGGACCTACGACAAGGCGATAGAGGAAGCACAGAAGGCATACGCCATCAATGCCAATCCTGTATATCAGCATCAGGAAGCACGTATCATCTTTACCAAGGGTAATTACCAGAAGGCATACGATATGTTCATCGCCCTGACCAAGACTTCGGTCAAGAATCCGGAAATCTTCCTGGAGGCAGCTCAGGCCAAGATACAGCTCAAGGCTCCTGCTACAGAGATTAAGGTCCTGCTGGACAGTGCAGTCAATGAGGCTAAGAACTCGGGCACCCTGGCTGGTCCTTACTATCTGGCTCGTGGTGATTTCCAGGCAGAACAGGGAGAGTATCGCAGTGCTATCGCTGACTATAATATGTATGATTCGATTGTCCGTCCTGTTAATCCTGCATTTTTCTATGCACGATACAAGGCTGAGATCAAGTTGCGCATGTGGCAGCCAGCGCTGTTTGATATTGCCCGTACCTGCTACCTTGCGCCTAACGAGCCTACTTATTTTGCTGAATGGGCTAGTCTTAACTTACGTGTGAAGCGATATGCAGAAGGCATCAGTGCAGCCAAGCATTGCATAGAGATTGCTCCAGAATATGCCGATGGCTATCTCCTCCTCGGTTTGCTCCAGATGGAGAACAAGCAGAAGGAAGAGGCTCGCAAGAACCTGGAAAAGGCAAAGGAACTGGGAGATACCCGTGCAGAGGGGTATCTCAAAAAACTGAAATAATAAAATTATAGTGCATCAAAGGATTGCACATTCAAACGCCCTAAAAGGGCAGAAGCTCATAGCCCAGGGTAACACCCTGGGTTTTTTGTTGCATCTGCTCTGCGCCCTGTAAGGGCAACAGCTTTGAAATAATCGATGAAGATGCTTTTGGTAATTAAGGAATAACGTAAAAGTTGCGTAATATTGAAATAAAAGAAAAAAATATCCCAAAATATTTGGTGGTTTCACAAAAAAGTATTACCTTTGCACTCGCTAATGAAAAATGGCAGTGTTGGTTCCGTAGCTCAGTTGGATTAGAGCAACAGCCTTCTAAGCTGTGGGTCTTGGGTTCGAACCCCAACGGAATCACAAAAGTGGATTAATCGAAAGGTTAATCCACTTTTTGTTTATATACATCCCGGGAAAAATGAAAGCAATATATGTTTTAACTAAAAAAGGCCGATGCAATATGCACCAGCCTTTTTCTTATCTTCCACTTATTATTCTGTAATCAGTGTAAACTCTGAACCAGAAGCATAATCCTGACCATTCTGCTCATTCAATGCACGCAGACGGAAGTAGCGAGCCTTCACAGGCTTGTTCAACATCACCTTCTGCAGCTTGGCTGTCTTGGCAAAATGACCCTTCAAGATTGGCTCACCCCAAGTCTTGTTGTCGTTGCTAACGTAGATTTCATAATCCTTGATGCAACCATTCAAAGAACCATCCTGGCGTGCCAGATAAGTAAAGCCCTTGATGACCTTCTGCTTGCCAGCATCGAAGTCAACCCAGTGAGGATACTTAGCCAATGTAATGGAATACATCGTATGCCAGAATGTAGAAGGATCGCCATCTACCAAGTAGGCTGCATCACCCTCATCAGGCTCCTGGCTGGAAGCAAAGGCAATCTGAAGACTGGATGTCTGCTGATTCTGCTGCATCTTCTTCATCATCTCCTTCACCATCTCACGACCAGTGGCTGAAACCTTCACGATATTTCCAAGCTCTGACTTCACAGCCGGACGGATGATGAATCCGAATGTGGTAGGAGTACTGCGTACCTGATCTGGTGTCAAAGGACCACCCTGTCCACAGCTGGCACCGCCCAATCCTGTAACCTTTGCATCGAGGTGCAAGTGAGTACCGCTGCTCTTTGGCAACTGATATGGATGTGCTGCCAAAGTCAACTCCTGCTGACTCCAAGGCAATGCTGAGGCAGACATTGTACTGTCAGAGATGAATACTACACCCTGCTGGCTGTCGTTGGTAACGGCACACCAGCGAACCTCCTCGCGGTTGCCCTGTGCCTGTGGCTTAGGAAGCATGATGCCCTGCTCTGCTACCGGACTGTGGTACCAACCGATAAACTGGCTGGTCTTGCGGTCGTTATAGTTGTTGACAGGTCCGCGTCCATAATAATCATACTGGTTCAACTCGCTTGGCAATACCATGGAATAGCCGATGCGAGGCAAGATGACCTTGGAACGGTTAGCACCAATGGCACTCTGCATCTCGATAGAACCATCCTTATAGATAGTATAGATCTGGCGTGAAGTGAACTTCAGGTCAGCATCTGTCAAGGCACGCTTGTTCTTCTCGAAGTTATAGCAAGACTCTGGGTCACGGTCGCGGTTGCTGTAATTCACATCGCATCCCTCCTTACCCTGACTCTCTACAGTAAATTCGAGCTGGTAAGTACCATCCTTCTTGGCTGTATAGTTCCAGTTCTTCACTACATGCTGCAGGTCGTACAGACCATTCTTGAACCAGGCATTGTGGTATCCGATACCAGCATCGTTGTCTGTAGGAGCACGATATGCATCGAGCTTAGGACCATTGCCATCCTTGATGATATCCTGACTGCCATACTTCAAGCTATAGATAGCACCGGTATTCAGATCGAAAGCCACCTGGAAGTTGCCACCATTGATGTTGGCACGCTTAGCCGCCTTATCTACCAAAAGCTTCATCGCCTTACCGTTCTTGGCAACAGTAGCAATAGAAGGAGCAGCCACATCAGCGCCCTTCACTCTCAACTGCTCTTCCATCTGAGGATAACCCTTGGCAGCCCATGGCATGTCCTTACCCAGAAGGAACTGAACGGTTACGAAGTACTCGCTCTTCGGATCGAGGCTCGCATAATCGTATGGCAAGGTATAGAAGCCCTTCTCGCGAGGACCCACGATATTCTTGGCACCCTTCAATGGCTGATTCTTAGAAATGCAGACACCATCCTTATAGAGAGACCATACAATCTGGTAATTCTTGAGAGGCTCGAAGTAGTTCTTATTGAAGATTTCAATCTGTCCCTGCTTCATATCTACAGCCTTCACGCCTACATTCTGATAAACCTTCTTCACCTCATAGTACTGAGCCTTAGGTGAGAAGTCTGGGCGAACGATACCATTCATACAGAACATACCGTCGTTTGGCTTGTTGTCCTTGCCGAAGTCACCACCGTATGCCCAGTAGGTCTGTCCGGTTACAGGATCCTGCTTGTCAAGAGCCTGGTCCACCCAGTCCCAGATAGCTCCACCCATGAAGAAGTTGGTGCTCTCGATGGCATCCCAGTAATCTATCAGGTTACCGCAGGCATTACCCATAGAGTGAGCATACTCAGAGATGTGGAACGGATACTTCAGCTTGTACTTGCCCTGTACGGCTCCCTGAACCCAGGCGATAGAAGGATACTGGTTAGAACCCATATCCACGATATCATTGTTGCGCTCATACTGAACCGGGCGGCTGGTATCATAAGCCTTGATGGCATTATAGCAATCTACGAAAGTCTTGCCAGGTCCAGCTTCGTTACCCAAACTCCAGATTACTACAGAAGGATGATTCACGGTAGCGTGTACCATCTCCATGTTTCTGGCGATATGAGCGTTGCGGAACTCAGGTACATGAGAAAGACTCTGCTTGCCATAGTAGTACTCATGGCTCTCGAGGTTAGCTTCATCCTCCAGATAAATACCATACTTGTCGCAGAGATAATACCAGTAAGGCGCATCAGGATAGTGGCAGTTGCGCACATGGTTGATATTGCCACGCTTCATCAGGAAGATTTCGTTCTCCATCTGCTCGCGGGTAGCAGTATGACCTAACAGTGTATTGTTCTCATGACGGTTGACACCCTTCAGCTTGATAGGCTGTCCGTTGAGATAGTAATATCTTCCAGCCAATCCGAACTCATCCTTCTCGGCAGGAGTCTCCTTGATTTCCACCTTTCTGAAGCCAACGATGGTAGAGAAGGTCTGAACAGTTCTGCCCTTGGCATCCTTCAGTTCTCCTACCAATGTATAGCGGTAAGGAGCTTCTGCACTCCAGAGCTTCACCTTGTTGGCAGCATCGAGCGTCGTCTCCAGAACAATCTCGCCCTTGGAATTCAGTTTTCCTACGAGAGGAGTAGAAGCAGTAACGCCTTCCATCAGATCATTGTCGTCGGAATAGAGACGGTTGGCATAGAGTGAATACTGCAAGGTATAACCCTTGATGGCCTTCTTGGAAAGGTTCTGCAACTGGGCAGTGATATGTAAGGTGGCATGGCTGTAGGTTTCATCCAGGTCAGGAATAGCCTTGATGTCTCTTACCTGAACCTGTGGTTTGGCAACCAAAGCCACGGTGCGGAAGATACCAGGCAAGCGGAACATATCCTGACTCTCCAGGAAAGAACCGTCTGAATGGCGATAAACCTCTACAGCTACAGTATTCTCCTCACCCTCCTTATTAAGATAAGGTGTAATGTCGAATTCTGCCAGGTTGCGTGAGTTCTTGGAGAATCCCACATACTTACCATTTATATATAGGTAGAAGAATGAATCTACACCATCGAAGTTAAGATAGATCTGCTGTCCCTTCCAATCTGCAGGTACGGAGAAGGTTCTGCGATAAGAACCCACCTCATTGCGGTTGCGATAGGTCATCCAGTCGGTAGGAGGTGTACGCATCACTCCACCCTTCCAGTCGTTCATCGGCTGCCAGGAGTGCTGGAAGATGACACGCTGGTTAGAATAGAGCGGATCTCCATACTTGTTGTTTCCATCTTTCTGCAGTCCTGCCAGATTCCAGTTCATAGGCACCTTGATGTCGTCCCACTGAGAGACATCATAGTCAGTACGGTAGAAATCCTTAGGACGCTCATCTGGATTTGGAGCCCAATGGAACTTCCATAATCCATCGAGAGATTTCCAGTAAGAACTGTTTTCTGGTAAAACTTTTCTCGCCTCTTCTACATTGCGGAACGAGAAGAACCAAGCATGCGGCTGCTGCTTGTTGACAGCTACGGAATCAGGACTTTGCCACTCCCATCCCGTAGGTGCAGCCTGCTGGTTGTAGAAGTAGCCTCCTAAAGTACCATCTGCCCATGCTGATGAGCAAATGAGTCCGGTTAAAAGTAATAAATAAGTTTTCTTCATAAGTTGATGTTATTGTTTCTAATTATTCCTTTGCAAAGTTACGCTTTTATTTTGAAAGAGCAAAATTGTAGAAGGGAAAAAGCGAGAAAACACCCGATTTTTTGAGATAAGTCTTTAATCTTTGCCCTACCCGATGATTTTTTGCACGAAAAACTTGACGGAATCGCAGAAAAACTGTATCTTTGTCGCATACAAACAATCGTATGGCAATATAGATATACTAAATATACTATTAATTAATAAATTCAATCTTAAACAAAGACATTTATGGTAAACAGATTCATTCTTAATGAAGTTTCCTATTTCGGTCCAGGTGCCCGCAAGGAACTTCCTACAGTAATCGCTAGTCGTGGTTGGAAAAAAGCATTGGTTGTAACAGACAAGGGCTTGATGAAATTTGGCGTTGCCAAGATGGTACTCGACGTACTTGACGGGGCTAACATCGCTTACGAGGTATTTGATGATGTAAAGCCAAATCCAACAGTTTCTAATGTTACTGCAGGTATTGAGGCTTGCAAGAAAGCCGGGGCAGACTTCATCATCGCTATCGGTGGGGGTAGTTCTATGGATACGGCAAAGGGTATCGGCGTGGTTGTTACCAACCCTGAGTTTGCCGACATCGTTTCTCTGGAGGGTGTTGCTCCTACCAAGAACAAGTGCTTGCCTATCGTAGCTCTTCCTACTACAGCTGGAACCGCAGCAGAGACAACCATCAACTATGTGATTATCGACGAGCAGCGCCAGCAGAAGATGGTATGCGTGGATCCTAACGATATTCCAGCCGTAGCCATCGTAGATGCAGAGCTGATGTACTCTTTGCCAAAGGGTCTCACCGCAGCTACCGGTATGGATGCGATGACTCACGCTATCGAAGGTTTGATTACCAAGGCAGCTTGGGAGATGAGTGATATGTTCGAACTCAAGGCTATCGAGATGATTCATAAGTACCTGCCTATCGCTGTAAATGATCCTACCAATCCTGAGGGTCGCAACGGTATGGCTGTAGCTCAGTATATTGCCGGTATGGCATTCTCCAATGTAGGTTTGGGCGTTGACCATGGTATGGCTCACCCAATGAGTGCCCTTCATAATGTTCCTCACGGAGTAGCTTGTGCCATCCTGCTTCCTACCGTGATGCGTTTCAATATGGAGGTAAGTGTTCCTAAGTATGTACAGATTGCCAAGGTTGTGGGTGTTTACAAGGATGGCATGACCGACCAGGAGGCAGCAGAGGCAGCCTGCAATGCTATCGAGGAGTTGTCTAAGTTGGTAGGTATCCCACAGCATCTCAGCGAATTGGGCATCACAGAGGCTGACATCCCTGCCCTTGCCGAGCAGGCATTCACCGATGTATGTACTCCAGGTAACCCTCGTGAGGTTTCTAAGGAGGATATTGTCGCCTTGTATCACAAGATTTTGTAATATAGGCTAAAGATAAGATAATACTTTAGTAGTTTAATCGCCCCAGAAAGGACAAGCATAAACGATGCTTCCCCTTTCTGGGCGATTTTTTTATTCATTTAATCCCTCAACTGATGATGGGATGGAATTTATGTTTACTCGCCAAATTCCTCCTTCACATCAAAGCAGGGACAATCCTTGCTGGCGAACTCATTGTGTCCATGAACCGTCGCCTCGGGATATTCCTCCTTCAGCTGCTCAATAAGAGCTTTCAGCGCCGCCTTCTGCTCGGGGGTTCGGGTATCCTTCGGCTTGCCATCCTTGGAAAGACCGCCAATGTAGCATACTCCGATACTCACGGTGTTGTGACCCTTGCAGTGGGCGCCCACCTCTTCTACTGATCTGCCCACGTGGATGCTTCCGTCACGGTAAATCACGA
>OKRS01001626.1_pt1 | contig 14442 bp, 8 predicted proteins | sample 1601191 | NCBI WGS metagenome assembly OKRS01 (sample SAMEA3541509, study PRJEB24748) | human gut metagenome | biome: human gut; feature: human-associated habitat; material: faeces | place: China | collected 2012
TTAACCCGCGGCAGCAGCATGCTTTGAGCATCTACTTATAGTCGCTTAGCGCGAGCGCAACCTGCTGCTGCCGCGGGTTACAAACCCGCCCCCCAATTAGGCAGATAAAATTTTAATGTACATTTCTGTAGCCTCACGTATTTCGCTGAGGGTGATGAACTCTTCGGCAGTGTGAGAGCGGGCAGAGTCACCTGGGCCCATTTTGAATGAGGGGAAGCGCATGAGGGCTTGATCACTTAGCGTGGGCGAACCGAAGGGAGTTCGACCTTCGGCAATGGCGGCTTGTACAATGGGGTGATTGATGTCGATGTGTGAGGAGTGCAAGCGTGTAGAACGAGGCATGATGTCGCAGTCGGGTAGGTGTTGACGGATAATGCTTAAAAGCTCTTCGTTGGTGTAACATTCGTTGGCGCGCACATCGACTACAAACTGACACGTGTCGGGCACAACATTGTGCTGTGTGCCAGCATTCACCATGGTAACGGACATCTTGACTGGACCTAATAAGTCTGTCTGTTGCTCGAATTGATAGGTGCGGAACCATTCGATGCAAGGTAGAGCCTTATAAATGGCATTCACTCCTTCGTTACGTGCTGCGTGGCCCGAACGGCCGTGCGTAGTGCAGTCGAGAACCATAAGTCCCTTCTCGGCTACGGCGGGTTGCATGCCAGTCGGTTCGCCCACGATAGCTACATCGATGGGAGGCAATAAGGGAAGTACAGACTCTATGCCGTTCTTGCCCGATACTTCCTCTTCGGCTGAGGCCAGAAAGATGAGGTGATAGGGGAGCGTAGCGTTGTCCTTTAAGGCCAAAAACACTTGCATTAGCGTTACCAATCCGCCGCCACAGTCGTTGCTGCCGAGCCCATAAAGGCGGTCGTTCTCAATGGTAGGCGTGAAAGGGTCGTGCACCCATGAAGCAGCAGGCTTTACCGTGTCGATGTGTGCATTGAGCAGTAGGGTAGGGCGGTTGCCTTTTGGCACTGGTTGTTCGCACCACACGTTGTTGTGGTGACGCTTGGGGTTTGCGCCTTGTGCTGTAAGGTAGTTGAATATAAAGTCGGCTGCGGCCTCCTCATCACGACTAATAGAGGGAATACGTATCAACGCTTTCAAAACGTCAATAGCATTGTGCGTTAGCGTTTCAGTCGATATCATAAGCGAGAAGATTAACGGAAAAAATAAAGAAGAGATTAATGGACAAAGAATGAGACGTTAATACTTAAAGCCAAACGTAATGTGAAGATATGAATGTCTCGTCAGCGTTTTCAAAAAAACGCGAACGTTCGCGTTGGCGAACATTCGCGTTGATGCGTTTAGCGGAGTTGGTGTTTATTTCAGTTTCTCTTCCAACTTTTGCAACATATCCACCGTCATGCGGTCGAGGTCGTATTCAGGTTTCCAATCCCACTCTTGGCGAGCGCAGATGTCGTCGAGGCTGTTAGGCCAAGAGTCAGCGTTGGTTTGCTTCAAGGGGTCAACCTGATATTCCATTTCGAAGTTAGGCTTGTACTTGCGAATGGCAGCGAGTACGCCTTCGGGGTCGAAGCTCATGGCAGCGATGTTGAAGGCGTTGCGGTGGATAAGGCGAGAAGGGTCAGCCTCCATCAATTCTACGGCAGCGCGAAGAGCATCAGGCATGTACATCATGTCCATGTAAGTGCCCTTAGCAATTGGACAAATGAACTTTTCACCACGAACGGCAGAGTAGTAAATGTCGCATGCGTAGTCGGTAGTGCCACCGCCAGGGAGTGTAACGTATGAGATCAAGCCTGGGAAACGTACGGCACGTGTGTCGACACCATACTTGCGGTAGTAGTAGTCAGAGAGTAATTCGGTAGTTACCTTTGATACGCCATAGATAGTACGTGGACGCTGAATCGTGTCTTGAGGTACATGGTCGGGAGGCGTCTCAGGACCAAACGAACCGATAGAGCTGGGGGTGAATACAGAGCATCCGTGTTCACGAGCTACTTCGAGCACGTTCCAAAGTCCGTCAATACCAATCTTCCATGCCAGCTGCGGACGGCCTTCAGCCACTACGCTCAACAAGGCGGCAAGGTTGTAGATAGCGTCAACCTTATGCTTCAATACCACTTCAGCGATTTGTTCACCGTTGGTAACATCGCAAATCTCGGCGGGACCACTCTCAGCCAATGCTCCTTGAGGGGCAGCGCTGGGAATGTAACCACAAACTACGTGATCGTTGCCGTAAATGCCGCGCAACTTCATGGTAAGCTCAGAACCAATCTGTCCTGTAGCACCAATCACCAAAATATTCTTCATCGTGTGTATGAAAAGGGGTTTGTACGTGCTTTCTTTTAGTTGACGAGTTAACAAGTTAATGAGTTAACAAGTTAACGAGTTAACGAGTTAACGAGTTAACAAGTAAGTTAGTCCTTATATATAAGGTCTTGAAGAAGTTGGCACGTATTTGTTAGATGTTTCGTTTGATACATTTATTGACAGGCTACGAAAGTTCTTGTTTAGCGCAGTCGTCAAAATGCGTTGCAAAGGTGCAATCTTTTTTTGATATTTATAACTTGTACACTGTTATTTTTCAAAAAAAATCTGTTCCTTTGCATTGTCCTAATTTTTAGACAAGTAACCTTATTATAAATCATACACACAATGTACGGTAAATTTCAAGAACATCTTCAGCAAGAGCTGAATAATATTAAAGAAGCTGGCCTCTATAAGGAGGAACGTTTGATTGAAGGCCCTCAGCAGGCTGCTATTCAAGTAAAGGGTCAAGAAGTGTTGAACTTCTGCGCTAACAACTACTTGGGCCTTTCAAACAATCCTCGCTTGATTCAAGCTGCAAAGGACATGATGGACCGTCGCGGCTATGGTATGTCAAGCGTTCGCTTTATCTGCGGTACGCAAGATGTACACAAGGAATTGGAGCAGGCTATTTCTAAATTCTTCAAGACTGAGGATACTATTTTATATGCTGCTTGCTTCGATGCGAATGGTGGTGTGTTTGAGCCCCTTTTGACTGCTGACGATGCAATCATCTCTGATGCCTTAAATCACGCTTCAATCATCGACGGTGTACGTCTCTGCAAGGCAAAGCGTTATCGTTATGCTAATGCTGATATGGAGGACCTCGAACGTCAACTTCAGGCAGCTCAAGAGCAACGTTTCCGCATCATCGTAACTGACGGTGTATTCTCAATGGACGGCAACGTAGCTCCGATTGACAAGATTTGCGACTTAGCTGAGAAGTACGATGCCCTCGTTATGGTAGACGAAAGCCACTCAGCAGGCGTTGTAGGTCCTACGGGTCGTGGTGTGAGTGAGTTCTTCAATACTTATGGTCGTGTCGATATCTACACTGGCACGCTTGGTAAGGCCTTTGGTGGCGCTATGGGTGGTTTCACTACCGGTCGTAAGGAGATTATCGATATGTTGCGTCAGCGCTCACGTCCTTACCTCTTCTCTAACTCAGTAGCTCCCGCTATTGTAGGTGCCGCGCTCGAAACGTTCAAGATACTCGACGAGAGCAATGCTATTCACGACAAGTTGGTTGAGAACGTTAACTACTTCCGCGACAAGATGATGGCTGCAGGTTTCGACATCAAACCTACCCAAAGTGCCATTTGCGCTGTCATGCTCTACGACGCTAAGTTGTCACAGGTCTACGCTGCCAAGTTGCAAGAAGAAGGCATTTACGTAACAGGCTTCTATTATCCCGTAGTGCCGAAGGATCAAGCTCGTATTCGTGTACAGATCTCAGCTGGTCACGAGCGTGAACACCTCGACAAGTGTATTGCAGCTTTCATTAAGGTAGGTAAGGAATTAGGCGTGTTGAAGTAATTTTCTAATTCTCAACACACATATGGGTGGTTCTAATAATTCTGATTTTTAGAACCACCCATATATATATAATGCGTGCTTTATTGTTCTGTATGAGCAATAAGGCACGCTTTTTTTGGGAGAATTAGAGACGTTAAACTGCGATTAGAAAGTCTCTTCCCTTCCCCCTTTCCCCACTCCCACACACACTAATATCCCTTTTTATTGTCACTTCTTTCCTGAAAAGTGGCTAATATTACCTTGTTTTAATGTTTATTAATCTTACAGGGGGGTAATTTAAGGAATTCATTAAATTTGCAAACGAATTAAGGCCGAAAGGCCACTTGACGATTAAATTTTGAGGTGTAAAGCGAATGGTTACACACATACGCGTTCAACTAAAACTAAACGTAACATACGATATACGCGTATTGTATATAATCACGCAACACCTCATGTAGACCAAAACATTTGGTAAATCTTTTGCTCTACGCCATGTATAGGTAGACGTACCTTTGGCGTAAGCTTACTTCTACTTTACGTTTTCTTCTGCTCAAACCGTTGGGAAGTCAAGACACCGATATAAAGAAAGTACTTCCTACACAGGTTTGATTTTTTCATCTTGAATTTTTCGCTCAGTTAAACGAGTTAAGACGTTGTAAGAATTTGAAGCGTGCGCTTTGAGTTCAGCCCATTGTACCCTTTTCGAGAGTCGTTGACGGGGGAGGCGTAACTCGTACAATTGTATATATGTATTGAACCAATCAAGCGCATACATGAAACTTTTTTTTACCATTGCGCTCAGTCTCATTAGTTCTTTGCTGCTACTCACGGCGTGCGTATATGACGACTTGCCTGCATGTCCAGCCTTGACGCTCCACGTAGGCGTAGAAGACTATAACTACTCCAATGCTGCCGTATTCGCTACCGAGTCGTTGCGACCAACCAATGGCCCTCTGTCAACGTATGTTAGCACCCTTTCGTGGTGCGTGAGCAATGCCGAAACGGGACAAGTCGTGGCCGAGCGAGCTGCTTATCTTGTTGCTCCCACCGACCGCCAACGCGATGACATTTCCCTGCCCGACACGTTACCCTTTGGTCGTTATGTGGTGAGTGTGTGGGGGGGGATGCCCGAAGGATTAGAATTTCCTGAACTGACCAATCTTGACAATCCTGCGGAAGATCCCTACTTGGTACACGACACTTTGACCTATGATGCACGTCATGCCGACCACACTTTGCTCTTGCGGCGTATAAAGAGCAAACTCGACATCAGTATAGAAGGACTTCCCGAAGCATGGGAAGCCACGTCGTCGCAGAAGAAGGAGACGGGACTCTATGAAGAGTGTGACAAAAGTTTTGCATACGACGGCGAGATGCAAACAGGCAACCGTAGCCGTTTCTCGTCACACACAGGCGTAACCACTTATACCGTATTGCCTCCCAGTGTGGGGAAGGACAAGACAACGGTCACTATACGCGTTTATGACAAACAAGGCAATGAAATTCCGCAACTCACACCGCGTCCCGTCATTACCACACTCTATCGTAACACAATTACCGCCTTGCGCTACGTCTACGTTGTCGAAAAACAAGATTACGACATCTACGTGCGCATCAATGATGATTGGGAGGTGATTAATAATATGGTGATTGAGTAGCACTCTATAATAGGGGCGTGTAAAACGGGGCTATAAGGTTAGTTGAGTTGATGATTAACATTAACGGGGTATAACTTTATAATCTCATAACCTCAAAACAGGGAACCGAATTATTAGAAACAAACTAACATAAATATAACCTTGGGCAAACCTGAAGAGCAATGATCTTGGCTCAAAAAAAAGTGCTTGTGTAATTCCCTTACTGTCGGGTTCACTCCTCACGCTTACCCTTTAAACACGTAGCATTATGAAAAAGTATTTCATGAGTGTTGCTGCCTTGGCAGGTATGATGTCATTGGCAGCTTGTAGCAGTGACGACATTGTATCTCCTGCCGACAACGACGTACAGACGATTAAGATTGCTGTAGCCAGCACAGGTGACAAGTCAACGCGTAGCCGTGACCTGAATAGCGAAGAGCCTGGTCAGAACATTGAAAACGTAGCCGTAGTTATTCGCAATAAGGCAACGAACGCAGTAGTTTATAACACGACCATTGACAATTGGAACACAAAGTCAGCCAGTTATGAGGACAATGGCAACGGCCGTGAGTATACGCTGAAACTTGAAGGTGATCAACGTTTGAATGCAGGTGAATACACCATCACTGCCGTAGGTTACACCGCAGAAGACTTCAAGAATAACACCATTGAGAATGCAACGGGGGTAGTAGCTGGCAACTTCTCCGCCGAAGTAGCTGACGGCAAGGCAGCTCAAGAGGCATTTGCAGGTGAATCAAGCATTAATTTGCTTGAAAACCACGCGGCTATTAACACAAGCGTAACGCTTCACCGTCAAGTAGCAGGTTACTATGGTTACTTCACTTCTATTCCAGTTAAGGTAGATAACAAGGAAGTTACCGATGTACGTTTGGTAGCACGTAGCAAGAACATGAAGTTGACTTATGGCAACTTCAACTCAAGCTTTACTACGACGAACGACAAAATCATGTACGTAGTCAATGGTTCAGAGCCCGCAACTATTAAGGACGCAAAGTTCAAAGGTAGTGCAGACAACGATGCCTATACCGTTTACAATATCAAGGTAGCCGAATGGTTTACTAAAGGCGATACGAACAATGATGGTATCCTTGATGAGAAGGATGCTTTGACCAAGAATGGCGAGGAAGCTTGGATCAATCCATTGAAGAAATCTAAGGGCTACGAGACTTACCAAAAGGGTACTATCTTCGCTGGTGGTTTCGCCGTACCTTTCGCCGCTACTGATGCTGCTACCCTCGAGTTGCAGTTGCTCGATGCAAAAGGCGAGATTCTTAAGGCATGGACGGTAGAAATGGCTGCTGCCCAACCTACTGGTCAAGACGTAGATAAAGTAGCATTACCCACCGAAACAACACAAAACTTCAGCTTCTTCCGTAACCATATGTACACCCTCGGTAAGAAGGTGGACAATACCGACAACAAGCCAGGTACTACTACTCCTGACCAACCCGAGCCACTTGATAAGTCACAAAGCATGATCCTCCGTGTGAACGATAACTGGGAGGTAATCAATCGCATGACGATTGGTGACTAATCGCGAACTCTTTTAACTTGGGGGGAATGACATTATACTTGTTCAGTTATTATTATTGAGTTCATAATCCCCAAGTACAATATAAAAGGCTGTGCCGTGCACAAACACTCACTTTTGTGGCACAGCACAGCCTTTTTTGCTTTTTTAGATAGCGTATCAAACGCTACGAATGACATATAAACAATCTTATGCTGAAGCATTTGCTTTTTGCTGTTAGTATGTGTTGCCTTGTATTGTTGATGGGTTGTGCGGAAGAAAGCGCCCCCGTGATAGATTGTGCACCACAACTAACCCTTCGTTTTGAAACTACTGCTGCACAGCATGGCATGCGCACCACATTGCTCTCATCGGACAATGTGCAGCACGTTAGCTATGTGCAGCTCTATATATTTAAAGGAATGTCGGCTGATGCGCCTTGCATCGTAAGCCGCAACGTACGGTGGACGCAGCCCGTAGGAGCTACGGCCGAACAGGCCTATGCCTTGCCGCTTAGTGAATTTAGTCCTGACGGATCAACTACTTACACCTTCTTGGCTGTAGGTTTAGATGACGACCCTACTAATACGACCGAGGGTGCAGCCTATGCTTACGGCCTGCCCGATGCCGTCACTATAGGCACGACTTTAGGTAATGCCGTTGCGCAGTTAGCGAAGGAACGGACGGCCACTGACTTATCACATGCCGAACTCTTTGCTGGAACGGCCACCTTACAAGTTGATCCTACGAGCAACAATGCCGTGACAATCGAACTCTATCGACGCGTGGTGGGCGTACAAGTGTACGTCACCGACATTCCCACCGACGTGACCGACCTCCAACTCCACCTCTATTCCAATCAACACACGGACGTTCCTCTCGTAAAGCAGCCTGACACCTCGGACGGCACTTATGCCGACCACGGCACACAGTTCTTGCCCAACTCTACCTGCCTGCTCGACCTCCCCGTCACAGATGCGACCCTAAAAGGCGCAACTCTATCGGGCACACACTTGACCAAACAAGTGGGCAGCGTATTGTCCGCTTGCTACTTACTGCCGATTGAGGCTCCGACTGCAACCGATAGTCACACCTTACAACTCAAGGCCTATAAGGGAACGACTTTGTATAAGACCTATAACGTGGCTTTGGGTACGGCGAAGGCGCGCAGCTATGTCTATCCGCTCCGCGCAAATTGCTTCTATACGATTGGGGTACTCAATAAACAGGAGAACGAACCCGTAAGTTTGGGTGAGGCCGAAGGCGATATAGTGATAGAGGTTGAACCTAATTTTGAGAAAGACCATGAGTATGAGATTTTTTAATGTGCAAATGTGCGAATGTGCAAATGTGCGAATGGTCGCCTTGGGTTAATGTGCAAATGTGCGAATGGTTGCCTTCTTTTGTTGTGATTATAAACTATGATTAGAAAATTATGAAACTTCGTACCATTATATATCTATTGTCCTGCCTATTATGGACGGCCTGCTCGGACGATGAACTACAGCCAGCGACTGCTGATGAGGCAACGACAGTACCTATCACCTTGACTTTTGGACAACGTGCGACTCGTTCTGCACCACCGGGGAGTACCGACCCGATGCATCCCACTATAGATGGTGAAGCAGAGACGGAACAAACCAACACGGTACGCATAATAGCCTTTCGTTGTAAAGAGACACAAGAAGATGTGTCCTATCACAGTGACGACGGCTATGCTGACTCCGACTTTGTCTATGACCCTACTAACGATCAAACCGTCACGTGCAGTCGTGTCACTACTTCGGATCATCGACTCACGGCCCATGGTAAGCTGAAGAAAATGAAAGGTTATGCCTATCGGGTCGTAGCCTTAGCCTATAGTTTGACGCGCAGCCTCCCCTTTTCCAATCAACTGCTGGCCGATGTGGGCGAAGAAAACCTGTTTACGCTTAACCTCGCAGCTCATACTACATTAGATCAATTTGAAGCAGACCTTACGCACGTGGCCCATGACTCTTGGACTGAGTTCCGAAATGGAACAGACAAAACTACAGAACACAATACTGCAATACACAACACCCGTTCCTTGAGCGGTCAGTTGTGTTACGCTCCTCAATTGTTTTATGGTCAATGTACCTCCGTTAATGGAAATAAAGTGATACACTTTCACGAAAAGAATGCTGCAGATAGCATCAGTTCTACCTACCCCTTGTCAGGTGTGCTTTATCGGGGTATGGCAAAGGTGCAACTTACGCTCAAGATTGATAAGCTAAACAAAATAGGTACGTTGCAATGGATAGGACTCTTGGCCAACGAAACGCGTACTTCGGTAAAACTATCAACCTACGACGACTTTCTTCAGCCTTTCAATCCCATTCACACTACAATGAGAAAAGGCACTTACACCTTGGTAGGCTTTGTCAATACTGGACTCAGCGTGGGCAGCACTGTCACCCTTACCGCTTGGCTTTTGCCAACCGCCACAAAATTGGCCATTCGCACGTTTATACGCAATGGTCTTTTATTACGTTATGCCCACAATTATCCCATCGAAGTGAGCGAACTATCATCGGCCGAGACGGGTACAGGCATTATCTCGCCCGACGTGGTAGACAATACGTTCTATTTGCGTCGCAATCAACGCTACCAGTTTAAGGGTAACCTCTCCACACTCACCTCAAAGACGGTGTTAGAATAGCAGTTATAAGTATCATCATGAAACGCATTTGTTTATATCTTCTCTATATATGTATCCTCCAACTATTGTTCGCCCTTCCCACTCGAGCAGACGATACGCCCACTGCCGACGGACAATTAGACGGTCGTCGTACCATTTGGTACGACCGCGATCCGAATGAAAATCAACCCACGGTGGAGAATTGGCGCTACTTGACCAATCGACGAGCTTTAGTCGGTCGGGGGTGCTACGTTAACAAGTTGGTAAGTGCAGTCGGTGTAGCTACTTGGGCCGATAGTTTGGGCAACGTGACGAATGAGGACTTGACCGATTATGCCACCTTCCCCGCTGTGCTCAAAGTTGGCGTAACGGTCAATCCGATTGTGAGCGTGCGCGATAAAAACAATTATTATGGCGAGGGCACAGAGGCCGGTTTCTGTATTGTGGCCTCGTCGGGAAGCAGTGTGTTGTCACTCGATGTAGTGAAAGCGATGAGTTTGGTGTTCTATCGCGATGGCAAGTTGGGTAGCACAGTGCCCGTAGAGGAAGGTCAGAATGCCGGAGGTGTGAGTTTGACGCTGATTAAGGTGCCTGGCTCTGACGATGCTTGCATCTGCTTGACGGCTAAAGCAAAGGAGATATTTGACGAAGTCTGTCTGCAACCCTCAGGCGGTGTCAACCTCGACTTGGGTACAGCCCTTAAAATAAAGTATGCCTTTGTGGGCAAAGAGAATAATACCTATCTGACTGAAAATGGTGTGAAAGCCTATGGCGAGGCTGAGAATACGCCTGCCCCAGGGGCCTATATCAAGAAAGCTTCGGGCGAGAACCCCGTTGTGTTGGGTATTCCCTTCCCCTTAGTAAGCAGTGAAATAAAAAAGTTGGTAGACGATGACTTGACGAATGGTGCTGTACTTAGTCCACTCGTAGGCTTGGTCTATATGGGAGGTGTGAAGATACAGACAGCTCCTGGTGGTGAACACGACACAGGACAGGAAGTTTTTCGTGCAGGGTCGGAAGTGGGCTTTAAGTATAAAAACGCGGCAGTATTGGACCTCACTCTCGGTTCGGCTATCGACATAGAGCTTTATAACCGCGACGGCAAGAAGATACAGACCGAAACGCTCTCAGCAGGTGTGCTTGGACTCGGAGTAGCTTCAGGAGGCGACGGCACCGTTTCGATTTTGGCCAACCAAGACTTCTCAGGTGCGCGCATAGCCTTTTATGGCGGACTGAAAGTGGACTTGGGTGGTATGTTGGTTTACTATGGTTTTGTAAAGGAAAAACCCGATGTTGACCACCATTGCGACATTCGTCCTACCCCCGATACGAATGTGTGTGACACGCAAACCTCCTTCCAACTCCACTCCAATCCTTCGCTATCGGTAAAGTGGACACTCTACCTCCAACCTAAAGATGCTTCGGCTAAAGTTACCCCTTCTGGCTACGTAACGGGCATGAACAAATCGGGTGAATATACCTTCCGTGCCACCGCAGCCGATGGGTGTTACGACTTCGTCACGATATCAGTAGGTACGGGGTTCAATTCTGACAATACGGAGCACTGCGGAACGGACTTTATCAATCTTGATGAGGCGGCGCAAGGTACGTATGAATTAATGGACAAGAAAATTCCCGACGGAACGGGATCTTTCGTCTCTATATCAGGCCTTGAGAATGGACAGAACATCCTTGATAAGGATTATGGCAATTATGCAACGTACGTGGGCGGTTTAGCTTTGTTCAACAACTTGGCCATAACTGGTGTGAAACGCACAGACGGCTTGATGTTTGATGGTGATAAAGAAGGGCAGCAAGCCGTGAATGTGGGCTTTGTCGTAGAGAGTGACAACGAGGTGATAGATGCCAAAGTGTTAGAGTTTTTCCAAATACGATGCTACAACGGCGATAAGGAAGTTTATCGCCATGTTATCACCGAGAGCAATGCTGTTGCGGCCGGTATCGGCACCAGTTCAAAGACGCAAAAGGTGCGCTTTAGTATTCGTGTCGAACCGATAGACAAAGATTCCAAAACGATTAAGTTCGATCAAATCGTACTGTGGAAGTCGGGCGCGTTGGATATAGGACTTTCAAAACTCAGGCTCTATTATGCCTTCCTTGAAGACGTTAACTCCCCTTGTGCTAATGCCTTGAGTTGTGGTGCTGTGGTGTTGAGCGATACGACGGGTACTACAATCAATGCCAATGCTTGTCAAATGGCAGCTGCCGTGCGTGTGGCGGGAGTTGACGACAACTTGAGTTGCTTCGTTGACGGTAATCTCCAAACGGCCATGACCATTGTCAGTTCGGTGGACGTAGGAGGCGGTTCTGTTATCGCTGTCAACATGGGGCGCACGCTCGACTTTCGTCATCAGTTAGGCATTGTGGTCGACCAAAAGACCTATGCCTTAGGTGCATCCGTAGGTGGTTGGCTCACCGTTGAGACTTATTACAAGGGCAAAAAGACAGGCGATAAGTTTACTGATTGGAATGTATTAGGTGCCAATGTGGCGGGCTATGGCGAGAAGAACCTCTTACTCATGCAACCCAAGAATGTGTATGACGAAGTGCGACTCACGATAGCAGGAGTCGTTTCGGCACTTGACATACAAAAGTTCTATGGCATCTTTATTCGTGGCGATATAGACAACGACGGCATACCCGACTGTAAAGACACCGAGTCGTGTAACTCAACGATTAAGGACATACAATTAAATCGCGTCTGTCAAAACGGAAAGCTTACGATAAGCGGTGTTGGCACTTCAGCTACTGACTATCGTATCGTGATGAAGGAACAAGACATTGATGATCGTTTCACCTCAGAAACGAATGGATCGTTTAGTCGCAGCTATACGATGAAGACGGCGGGGCGTTACTCCATGTTGTTCTACAACGCCAGTGGCAACTTGCTCAATAATGCGCCTTACACCGTTTCGCCCAACGTGACCACGTGGCGACGCGATGCCAATAGCAGCGATTGGAATGAGTGGAACAATTGGACAGAGGGTTCGCCCTATTGCTGTACCGATGTCATTCTCCCTTCGCAAGCTGCGCGTTACCCTGTGTTAGAGGAATCTATCACGGCCGACAACGTAGACGAATACTGTTGTAATAACATTCATTTCGCCCCTGAGGCAGGTGTGGCAGGTACGTCCTTGCTCAATTATCACCAAGCGTGGATAGAACACTCGTTTGTGCCCAATCGTTATTATTTGCTCTCTGCTACGCTGCAGAATACTTACTCGGGTGATTACTTCGTGCCGCGTAGCATGAAGGGCGTACATACGGCCGATTACTTTACCGAATTGAATGACGAGACGTCACCCCAGAATCGTTTCAATCCGATCGTCTATCAGCGCCTTTGGGATAAAACGGCCGTAGGACGCTTGGCCGATGGGATAATTACTGACATCAGCGTCGATGAGGCACATTGGAGTCACCACTTCAATCACTTGGCGCACAACTACACGCTGGGCGAGGGTTTCTCGCTCTGGGTGGACAACGACTCTTTGTCGGATAATACTGTATTCCGTTTTCGCTTGCCCAAGTCGCATACGGCTTATACTTATTACAACGACTTCGACCGTCAACCCATGAATGTGAGCGAAACAGGCTTGGTGCGCGACCATGTAGGACGCTTCATTTACGAACCACAAGACACTGCGCCCCTTACCACTACATATACGGGCTATATCAATGGTGTGGAACAAACGCAGCAGCGCAGTGTCTACACACATGCCGTGACAACCGATGCGCCTTTGAGCATTCACCTTACGGCCACTGATGCGACCCCGTTCTTCTTAGTGGGCAATCCCTTCCAAAGTTACCTCGACGTGTCGGCTTTCTTAGCCGCCAACCCAGCGGTGAAAACCGTTAAGACGTATGACGGCAATACGATCAACACGGCCGTAAAGGCTGACGGAGAGTTGATAACGTGTGGTGCGGCCAGCACGATCGCCCCTGCAGAAGCCTTCTTTGTAGAACTATCGAAGGCTGCCACCGATTGCACTTTACAGTTCGCTCCCCAGATGTTTTCGGGCAATGCTTCTACCACTACGACTACGCGAAGCAAGGTGCGTGGTTTGCGTTTAACAGCCATTGCTCCCAATGGTGTGAAAGCTTCTACCTTATTGCTTGAAGATTCTACTCAGAGCAATATAACCTCTTCCACCTTGTTTGATGCTGAGGCCAAGCCCCAACTATCATTATTTAGTATAGACGAGACGCTGCAGCCTTTCGATGTGGCTCAAGTGTCAACAAAGACGGAGCGTATTCCTTTAGGCATATATGCTGCTGATTGCGACTCTATAACCCTTGAGGCTGAGAGCATAGGTGGTGTGCAACTATCAGACTATCAACTGATAGATACAAAAGTAAATGTGCAGCAGCCTCTGCAGTGTACGCAGCCTTTGTCCTTCAAAGGTTCCTCTGTTGTACTCAATCGTTTTGTATTGCAACGAACGCCATCGGTAGTGAATAGCATAGTCGCGCCTACAAACGAGAAGAAAACCTCCTCTCTCCAACTCTCTGTATCACATCGTGTGCTTTCTCTCTCACTTCCTGAAGTATCAGATCAGCGCATTCAGCAAGTCACGCTTTACGATGTCACAGGCCGTCTGTTGTCGACGGCTCGGTATGATTGCGTTCACACGCTCACCATGCCTTGTCCCGCAGGACTTCTCATTCTCCGTGTTACACTGTCAAATGGACAAGACCAAACCCTCCGCCTTTGGGTAGAGTGAGAAAGAAAAACTGCAATTGGGCCTCACCCCCTAACCCCCTCTCCTTGAGGATAGGGGGTTAGGGGGTGAGGC
>OKRS01001627.1_pt1 | contig 14436 bp, 10 predicted proteins | sample 1601191 | NCBI WGS metagenome assembly OKRS01 (sample SAMEA3541509, study PRJEB24748) | human gut metagenome | biome: human gut; feature: human-associated habitat; material: faeces | place: China | collected 2012
GCATTTGTTTTTCCATATTTTCTTTTGCTTTATCATACAGATAGTAGGTAAAGACGTTGATCAGCAGGATCATGAATACTACAATAAATCCCCAGAAATAGTTTTCAAGGGTTCCTGTGATAAAAACGGAAATCAGGATCCATATACTACAGACCGGAACGATAAATACTTCCAACCAATCCTGAAGATTCAGTTCCGCTTTTCTGTTCAGTTTTATAATGAGAGAGGTAAATTTAATAATCAAATACCAGACAATTTTAGATAACACTGTGCACAGCAAGGTTACTTCTGAATCATCTGTCCATGCCAGAAATTCTTTTCCGTAATACACGAGCAATTCTGCACACATGCCGCTCATATACATAAATATAGTCGTCGCCATCAATGTTCTGACTGAATCAGTATATAGGATTCTGATCGTCACAAAAAAAATACATACAAAAAGTAATATATTCAGCCAGATATTACTCGTGCCATCTCCCAGATACGTTAAAACATATGTAACACCGTTGAAGACCGCAAAATATCCTCCCCATACCAGATAGTCTGTATACCTGCGAATTTTCTTCTTTTTCAATGTACTGTCACAAAAAATACGCTGCAGTATTACAGAAAAAATCTCCACAATAGCCAGAACAAGCATCATTCCCATCTTCTCCCCTTTAACATTGAAATATAATGCTGTCTTACATGATCTCTGTAATTTTTACTGATTTCTACTTCCCGTCCATTATCCAGAACAACCCTGTCCGCAGAATACTCCTTAATAAAACGAGTATTCACGAGCAACGATTTTCTGATTCTCAGGAATTTTACATTTGCTTTCCGCAGATTCCTTTCCACTTCTTCCAATTTTCCATAAAATAAGTATTCCAATTCAGGCATATCCAGCTGTACTGCATTGATCTGTACGATTCTTTTATCACTTTGGAAAAACCGGATCTGATTCAGTGGAATATTGTATTGCCTTTTATTATAAGAAAAGCAATAACTGTCATCGGAATTCAAATGTGTTTCAAACACCCGTTTCAGGATCTTCTCCAATTTTTCTTCAGACACCGGCTTATCTATAAATGCATATGGCTGCACTTCAATCATTTCCTTGCAGTACTGGTTATGACAGGATACAAAAATCAGAATTACCCTGCTGTCTCTTTCCCTAAGGATACGCGCGGATTCAATTCCGCTGATACCAAGCATTTCCACATCTAAAAAAACGATGTCCATATTTCCCGTGGTGTCTGTTTCCATTAATAATTCTTCCCCACTCCGGAAGCAAAAAAATTTCACATTTTTGGATAGCCTTGCCATGATGGATTGTATGATCTGTGTTTGCTTCTGCAACTCAGATAAAACATCCTCACATATAGCAACTCTTAACATTGAGAATTCCCCTTTCTCCTTCGCATGCTATAATACGATGCCAGTATGCAACTGTTCAGCCCAATATAGTTTCCTCCTTTCAAGACTTTCCGCAAAAACACTGGCAACATCAGCAACTATTCTTATTTTTTTGATATTATTACTATACAAACGATTTCCCCTGTTTTACGTAAACAATTCCCTCTTCCTCTTGATCATCTCATCAATCTTCTCAATATACAGCCCTACATCCTTGACATTATCACACCGTTCGATCCGTCCGTTGGGGAAGACCCGCTTGGTGATGCTTCCGGCGCCCAATGCCACAATGGTCTGTTTCTCCTCCATGATGAGGATGTTGTACAGTCCGTATTTGCCGGGACGGGCGTAGCCGGTGTTCTCGAAGTTGCCGGACATGTTCTTCTGGCGGTAGAGGTAATAGGGCTTCATTCCCAGCTTTTCCGCTCCCGCCGCCGCGATCTTCATGGTCTCGTCGGTGTTGTGAAGCATGGAGACGCCGTTCTCCTGGATCCACTGGTTCAGGCGGGATGCACGCTTGATGGCCAGGGAATGAACGGTCAGGCTGTCCGGGGCCAGCTCCACGATCTTTTCGATGGTGCGCTGTACATCCGCCTCCAGTTCTCCCGGCAGTCCCAGGATCAGATCCATATTGATATTATCAAATCCGACCTCTCTCGCCAGCCGATATGCCGTAAGTACCTGTTCCACGCTGGCCTTTCTGCCGATGATATCCAGTGTCTCCTGCTTCATAGTCTGGGGATTCACGGAGATACGGCTGACCCGGTGACGATGCAGTACCTCCAGCTTCTCTCTGGTGATGCTGTCGGCACGACCGGCTTCCACAGTGAATTCCCTCACGGTAGAGAAATCAAACTTGGACTTTAATGCCGTGATCAGACGGTCCAGCTGCTCCGGTTCCAGTGTGGTGGGCGTACCACCGCCGATATAGACGGTATCCAGTACCTTGTCCTGAAAGTTCTCCGCCACATAATCCATCTCTTTGATCACAGCGTCCACATAGGCGTCCACCTGCCTGCGGAATGCAGCGATCGGATAAGAGGTAAAGGAACAATAGAGACAGGTTGTAGGGCAGAACGGAATCCCGATGTACAGACTGTAGCCGCCCTCATAATGAATCTCTTTTAACAGATCCCGCTCTCTCTTCGCAATATCGATTCCCAAAAGTGCCTTCTCTTCGCTGACGTAATGGCTCTGCTCCATGAAATCCAGAATCTCTGCATCGCTTCTGCCCTCATCCAGCATACCGTAGGCGATCTTCGTGGGACGGATGCCGGTAAGGTTTCCCCATGGGAGTTTCTGCCCGGTCACCTTGCTTAAGGTGCGGTACAGGAAACGTTTCAGACCGTTTTTATACCCATCTGCAAGGTTTTCTGTCTCTGCATCCCACAGAAAATCCTCTTCTCCCACACGGATCTTCGCTCCGGTCTCGGCCAGTTCGATTTCCAGACTGACCTGCGGTTCCAACTCTGCCAGCTTCTCCGGTTTTGTCTCCGGGGTGATGACCGTGACCTGGTCCTCCGCATAAAAAGCCTTCACCAGAGAATGTACATCATATTCATAGTTAGGATGGGATAATTTCACTACTTTCATTGTATTTTCCTCATTTACATAAATACAGGCACAGAGATAACTCTTTCTGTGCCCGAATACTTTTTGATTTAATCAACGCAAAACGGATTATATTTCTTCTCATGTCCGATGGTGGTGCTGTCGCCGTGTCCAGGATAGACTACCGTCTCCTCCGGCAGAATAAACAGCTTCTCCTTCACCGAACGCACCAGCGTACTCATACTGCCGGTGGGGAAATCGGTTCTGCCCACGGATTCCTGAAACAGGGTGTCACCGCAGATTAAGAACCCTCCCTCTGGGAAATAATAGCTGACACCGCCTGCAGTATGTCCGGGCGTTGCCAGAACTTTGATCCGGATGCCGTCCAGATCCAGTTCCTCGCCATCCTTCAGATACACATCCGCGGTGACCGTTACCGGGCGTCCCATATCTTTCGACAGGTTGCTCTTCGTATCCAGAAGAAACTTTTTCTCCGCCTCCCCGGCATATATTTTCGCGGGCTTCCCTCCATGCTCCCCGGCATAGGCATCCGCTACCGCCTTCAATTCCTCACAGCCACCGATATGGTCGAAATGTCCATGGGTCAGAAGGATCGCCGCCGTATGTAGTCCGTGCTGCCCAAGCGCCTCCTCAATTTTCTCTCCATGATCCGCGGGGTCGAATACCAGCACTTTATCACTGTTCTCTCTGTATACAAAGTAACAGTTGGTCTGATAGATTCCCAGCGTCATATGTCCAATACGGATATTGCTCATAATAATCTCACTTTCTGTTTCCCGACAGGTTCCGCCGTTTTCCGGACATCACCTTATCAGCCTGTGGTTCTCTCGATGTCAATGACGCTCTCGATGCCCCGGATCTTGTCAATGATACGGTTCAGTTCCTCTCTGCCGCTGATCTCGAAGGTCGTCTGCAGCGTTGCCAGTCCCTGTCTGTTGGTTCTGGTGTTCATGGACATAATATCAATATTTTTCTCCGTCAGCGCCTTGGAAATATCCGCTAACAGTCCGTTACGGTTGTTGGCATAGATCTTGATCTCCGCCAGATATTTCTCCGCATGTTCCTCCTCCGGCTGCCATTCCGCATCGATTAGTCGCGCCCTCTCCATCTCCGGCAGATTGATGATGTTGATACAGTCGGTACGGTGGATAGAGATACCTCTTCCACGGGTCACATAACCCACGATCTCATCCCCCGGCACAGGGGAACAGCACTTGGAAAAACGCACCGACAGATCCGCAATACCCTTTACCACGATACCGCTTTTGGACTTCATGAGGACAGGCTTGTTCGCACCACTTTGCGCATTGGCCGCATTGTTCTCCGCAATGCTTGCCAGAACTTCCTCGTTGGTCATCGCTTTCTTATGGTCACGGTCGTACAGCTCCTGCATCTTGTTGACGATCTGCCCTTCCTTCAGAGCACCGTGTCCTATAGCCGCCAGCACAGAATCCCAGTCCCGGAATCCATACTTGCGCATAATGGCATCCATATACTCCTGCTTCTGCAGGCTGGCAAGGTTGATGCCTCTGGCTTTGCAGTAGCCGGAAAGCAGATCCTTGCCCTTTAAAATATTGTCTTCCTTTAACTCATTCTTGAACCACTGGTTAATCTTGTTCTTGGCCTGGGTACTTTTTACCACATTCAGCCAGTCACGGCTGGGACCCTTGGAGTTCTGCGAAGTGATGATCTCGATCCGGTCTCCGTTGTTGATCTTATAATCAATGGTCACAAGCTTCCCGTTGACTCTCGCTCCCACCATCTTGTTACCCACGGCGGAATGAATGCTGTAAGCAAAGTCAATCGGGGTAGATCCTGCCGGAAGGTTCTTGACCTCACCGGTAGGCGTAAAGCAGTATACGCTGTCAGAGAACAGATCCAGATCGTTCTTCAGCAGGTTCATGAATTCCTTGTTATCCGACATGTCCCGCTGCCACTCCAGGATCTGTCGCAGCCATACCAGCTTCTCTTCTTCCTGTACCTCCGGCTTCTTACCGTCGGAAGCTTCCTTGTATTTCCAGTGGGCAGCAATACCGTATTCGGCCACGCGGTGCATCTCGAAGGTCCTGATCTGGATCTCGAAAGGCTGTCCGTTACTGCCAATCAATGTGGTATGCAGAGACTGGTACATGTTGGACTTTGGCGTGGAAATATAATCCTTGAAGCGGTTCGGCAGCGGACGGAACATATCGTGCACAATACCCAGAACCATATAACATTCGGCGACAGTCGAAACGATCACACGCACAGCGTACTTATCGAAAATCTGATCCATACTCTTGTGCCCCATATACACCTTTTTATAGATGCCGTAGATGCTCTTGACACGTCCCTCAATAATTGGTTCCTTGGCAAAGTGCTCCTGCGCCAGACGCTTCCGGATACGCTCTTTGATGGAGCTGATAAACGCCTCACGCTCGTCCTTTTTGATCTCCATGATGTGTTCAATTTCCGCATAGGCAAAGGAGTCCAGATAATAGAACGACAGGTCTTCCAGCTCTTCTTTGACGGTGCGGATTCCGAGACGGTGTGCAATGGGCGCATAAACATTCATGGTTTCCAGCGCAATTCGGCGCTGTTTGGCGGGCGGCAGGAAGCAGAGCGTGCGCATGTTGTGAATGCGGTCTGCCAGCTTGATAATCATCACACGAATGTCATGGGACATGGCAAGGAGGATTTTTCGCACATTCTCTGCCTGCTGCTGTTCCTTGTCAAAGATGGGAATACGGTTCAGTTTTGTAACGCCGTCCACCAGAACTGCCACATCCTGCCCAAATTTTTTCCGGATGTCGTCCAGCGTGTACTCGGTATCCTCTACCACATCATGAAGCAGGCCGACACAGATCGTATCGGTGTCCATGCCAAGATCTACCAGAATCATCGCCACCGACAGCGGATGGATGATATACGGTTCACCAGAGGAACGTGTTTGAGAGCCGTGTGCCTGCTTGGCGAACTGATAGGCAGATACGATCTTGCTCAAATCGTACTGCTTGTCTGTTTCTAAGATCTTGTGGGTCAAGTCAGAGATTGCGACCGGCTTCTGGGTACATCTTTTTTCCGGAAATTCTTCTCCGGACTGCACTTCGTTTTTCATCGTAACATCGCTCCTTTTTGTTGTATCCCTTGCAGCAGTTTGGAGGACTGCAAATCGACGTGGCTCTTTACGGGAAGCCGAACGATCTGCTCCAGCCAAACATCCTGCTGTATCAATCCCAGTTCTGAGAAAACGTCCAGCGCCAGCCGGAGTTTACAGTAGTTCATTTGCGGCATCGCCTGCAATTGGAAAAACAGTGTGTCTATGGCAATTCCAGTCAGCGGGATTCTCTGATAAATTTGAATCAGTTCTTCACGCACTGGCGTGATCGCCGGATAGAATGCCGGACGCAGCGGTTCCTGCCGGCAGAACTGCGCATAGGTGTTTTTGGCGGCGAGATATTTCGCCTGCGGCGTTCCGCTCTTCCGGTAGTCCTTGACAATGGCGGAAATCCGGTTGTTCCCCTGATACGATGTGACTTCTGCGGTAATCAGGAAGTCGCAGGCATCGCCCGGCTGAAGATGCACCTCCTCCGGCCTTGTCCGGAACAGCAGCAAGTCCATTGCCATGGTGCCATACGTGACACGGAGTTTGGTGTGAACGCCGTTGGAAAGCGGCAGAAGTTGCTGGAGCACAGCGTGGCAGACGGCAAAAACCGGCACGCTGTTTCCCTCGCCGAATGGCGCTAAGACGGAAAGCGAAGCAATATTCTCCAGCGTCAGTTCTTCCGGCAAAAGCAGTTTATCGGCTTCCAGCGTGAACTCCGGCATTACCGGAAAACTCTCCCTGGCGTAAGACTGTACCATTTCCTGAAAAGTTTCCACCTGATCTGAAGGCAACGAAAATCCACCGGCGCCGGGATGTCCGCCGTACCGCAAGAGTACCGATTCACATGCCTGTAGGCAGCGGAATGCGGAAAACGCTCCGAATGAACGCATGGAACCACGGGCGGTTCCTTCCTCAATGGTGACCAGAATGGTCGGCTTGCCGAATCGCTCCTGTAGCCGAGAGGCAGCGATACCGATGACGCCGTGGTGCCAGTTTTCGCCGGCGAATACCAGAACACGCTGCTGCAGCAATTCCGGATGCTCCTGTACCTGTGCAGCGATCTGCTGGAGAATTTCAGCTTCCTCCTCTTTGCGTGCCTGATTCCGGCGGTCTAGCTCTTCTGCCAACCCCGCAGCCTCTTCCGGATCTTCGCACAGCAGGAGCTTCACCGCTGTCAGCGGAGAACCGAAACGCCCCGATGCGTTGATACGTGGCGCAAGAGAAAATGCAATGGTGGTGGAACTGAATGGTTTGCCCAGAATCCCGCTCTTTTCCATCAGCGCCAGCAGTCCTGGACGCTCTGTGTTGGCAAGAAGCCGCAGTCCCTGCTGAACGATCCACCGATTTTCTCCGGCGAGTTCCACCACATCGGCGACTGTCGCAATGGCGGCAAGATCGCCGTACTGTTCCATTGCAATGGTGTCGTCGCCGCCCTCCATGGCAATGATAAGCTTTAAGACAACGCCTGCACCGCACAGGTTGCGGAACGCCGCTGTTTCATCCAGGCGGTGCGGGTCTACGACTGCTTCCGCCTCCGGCAGCTCCGAGAGCGGCTGGTGATGGTCTGTCACCAGAAGCCGCATACCGAGAGATTGGATCAGCTCTGCCTCCCGGATTGCAGTGATGCCATTGTCCACAGTAACAATGAGTTCCACGCCAGCGTCCTTCATCTCTTGAACGGCGTTTGGGTTCAATCCGTAGCCCTCCTCACGTTCCGGGATGCGGTATGTAACATTTGCTCCCATTTCGAAGAGATAGGAGTACAGCATGACGGTGGAGGTCACACCATCGCAGTCATAGTCGCCATAGATGCAGATGCGGGTTCCATCTGCAATGGCTTGGTTCAGGCAGTCCACAGCGTCCTGCATGTCTGCCATTCGAAACGGATCTTCCAGCTTCTCACACTGAAAAAAATCCGATGCGCTCTGCATGTCCCGAATACCGCGTGCAGACAGTACCTGTGCGCAGAGGTAGGATAAGTCGCTGCCCTGCGCAATTTTTTTCGCAATGTTTTCATCCGCCTGATGAATGTGCCACTTTTTCATATCGTTCTCCACTTCAAATCAAGAATTCGATTTGCCTATCCTCTATATTATACCTGAAAACGGCAGGAAATGCAATAGGCGATGAAAAAAATAGTGCGGGGAAACCCAAAAAATCAGGGTGCAGCAAACAGCAGCGGAACAGACAGAGTCGACAGGAATCGGGAATATTTTACGTGGATTTTACAAACGATGCGTTCAGAATTTACACGGTGATCCTATAATAATGCTATCAATCGGGGGCTTGGTCTGCGCTTTTTTGCGCCAATTCCCTGAAATAAGGAGAGAAAGTTATGGATATCTTTTCTGTCATTACCCTGTTGGGCGGTCTGGCGTTCTTCCTGTACGGAATGAATGTCATGTCGTCCGGCCTGGAAAAGCTTGCGGGCAGCAAGCTGGAAGTCATTCTGAAAAAGATGACTTCCAACAAGTTCAAAAGCCTTTTACTCGGGATGGGCATCACCATTGCCATTCAGTCCTCCTCTGCACTGACGGTCATGCTTGTAGGGCTGGTCAACTCCGGCATCATGCAGCTGAGCCAGACCATTGGCGTTCTGATGGGCTCCAACATTGGAACCACATTGACTGCGTGGATTCTCAGTCTTTCGGGAATCGAGAGCGACAACGTCTTCCTGCGCATGCTGAAGCCGGAGTCCTTCTCCCCCATCATTGCGTTGGTGGGTGTAGTCATGATTATGACAGCGAAGCACAATCGGACGAAAGACATCGGCCGCATCATGGTAGGCTTTTCCGTGCTGATGACTGGCATGACGCTGATGAGCGATTCCGTTAGTCCGCTGGCAGAATCGGAACAGTTTTCCAGCCTGCTGACAGCATTCCGGAATCCGCTGATGGGCGTTTTGGTCGGTGCGGTTTTTACCGGTGTTATCCAGAGTTCTGCTGCTTCTGTGGGCATTTTACAGGCGCTGTCTTTGACCGGACAGGTGACATATGGCATGGCAATCCCCATCATCATGGGACAGAACATTGGTACCTGTGTCACAGCACTGATGTCCAGCATCGGCGTGAACAAGAACGCAAAGCGTGTTGCAGCAGTGCATATCTGCTTTAACTGTATCGGTACTCTGATCATTCTGCCGGTGTTCTATCTTCTGCACTGGATTTTCCAATTTGGATTTGTGGCAACTGCCATTGATCCGGCAGGCGTGGCGCTGGTACACACGATATTCAACATTGTGACAACTGCGCTGCTTCTTCCCTTTACCAAGCAGCTGGAAAAGATGGCGTACCTGCTGATTCGTGACAGCAAAAAAGAAAAGGAAGTACAGGAGAAGAAAATCATTCTGGATGAGCGTCTTCTCGCAACACCGGCAGTTGCAATCGAAGCATGTCACGGTGTCACTGTAGAGATGGCAGAGCTTTCGAAGAAAACCATACAGCTTGCCATTGACATTCTCTTCCATTATGACGAGGATCTGGAGGAACAGATTCGAAAAAACGAGGAGAAGATCGACAAGTATGAGGACAAGCTGAACGCCTATCTGGTACGCATCAGCAAGCACAGCATCGCCTCGAACGACAACCGCACGGTTTCCAAGATGCTGCACTGTATCGGTAATTTTGAGCGAATCGGAGATCATGCGTTTAACATCATGGAGTCCTCCTGTGAGCTGCACAAAAAGGGCATTCATTTCTCCGGAGATGCTGCCAGAGAACTGCACGTTATCTCCGACGCACTGCTGCAAACCTTGAATCTGGCGTTTCAGGCATTTGAAAATGATGACCTTGCCATTGCACATCAGGTAGAACCGCTGGAAGAAGTGGTAGATACGCTGAATGTGGAGCTGAAGAACCGTCACATCAAGCGTCTGCAAAACGATGCCTGCACCGTAGAGCTGGGTTACATCTATCAGGATCTGCTGACCAACATCGAGCGGATTTCCGATCACTGCTCCAACATTGCCGGCGTTCTGATCGAGATCGATGAGCAGAAGAACATTCACAAGTATCTGTACAAACTCAAGAAGAATGATGAGGAATTTCAGGAGTCCTATCACGATTATCTGAATCATTACTATCTGGAGCTTGGCCGTCCGGAGGAATCGGACGAAGCGGATGCGCTTGAAGAGGCTGTACTTCCGGAAGCGGCAGAGGCTTAACCGATAGTACTTTCGCCTCCTGCAAAAGCAGCTCTCTCTGATTGGGAAGAATTTCCGCTGCGGTCATTTGCAGCAGCGTATGAAGGATCACGCCGATGCGTGGTCCTTTTTTGATGCCGATCTCAAGAAGATCAGCGCCGTTGACTGCCAAATCTTTCAGACGAAAGCAGATGGGGCTGGCGAGGGTTTCTGTCAGGCACTGCTTCGCCCGCTGCGACTGTGCCTTAGGAATGTGCTGATCTGCTGCCCATAGCAGGATGTGTTTTTGCAGCAGGGATGGCTTTGTTGTGAGCAGCAGGCAGCGCATATCACGCACCATCTCCGGAATGGGTGTGTTTCGCAGCTGAAGCAATGCGGTAATCTCCTGGATTTGTTTCCGCTCCATGTGAAGACGCAGAAGCATGTTTCGTGCGGTTTTGCTGGGAATGTCGTAAAGACAGGCTGCCCAGCGCAGAACACATTCCGCCGGAACGGCTTTTATTCGAGATAGCGCTTGTTCCCACGGCACAGATTCCAACTCCGGAAACAGTAGCATCCAAACATCAGAAAACGCTCGAAGAATCACTGTCGGGTCAGGTGCAGCCAGCAGCTTACAACACTCTGAAGCAATACGCTCTACAGAAATCTGGCGCAGTGTGGGGGCGAGAAGATGCGAAGCCCGTGCCGTCTCCGGATCCAGCTGCATAGCATAGACCGCAGCAAAGCGAAGGCCCCGCAGAATGCGGAGCGCATCCTCACGGAAACGCTGTTCCGGTTTTCCAACGCAGCGGATTATCTTTTGCTGCAAATCCGCTGCGCCGTGGTATAAGTCCACCAGCCCATGCTGGGGATGGTATGCCATGGCGTTAATGGTAAAATCACGCCGGCGCAAGTCCTCCCTCAGACTTCGCACAAAGTATACCTGCTCCGGATGGCGCCCGTCAGCATAGGCGCCGTCAATACGGTATGTTGTGATTTCATATGGCACGCTGTCCCACAGCACTGCAATTGTCCCATGCTTTTCGCCAGCGGTGATATGCGGACGATCCGAGAAACACGTACAGATCTCTTGCGGCAGTGCACTGGTGCAGAGATCCCAGTCGTGCGGTGTGCGCCCGCAGAGCATGTCACGCACACATCCGCCTACAGCATACGCCTCATAGCCATGGGATTCTAGGCGCTGGATGATGGCGCAAACGGTATCAGGAATGGAAAATGTGAGAGTCATAATTCGTTCATCTCCAAGTGCAAAAATGCTTTTTACAGAATGTCCACAAAAACAGGTGGCATTTATTCAAAAAATATGCTATGCTATTAGAAAAGAAATCGGCGCCTAGAAAAGGAGTACAGAAGATGCAGATTACACCGTATACACGAATGGTTTTCTATCACGAAACCGACCGCATGGACATTGTCAATCATTCCAATTACATCCATATGACAGAAGAGGCACGTGTGGACTTCATGGGAAAGATCGGCGTGGGATATCAGGAGATGGAGGATCAGGGGCTGATGCTGCCGGTTCTGGGTGTTTCCTGCACCTATAAGAATTCGCTGCACTTTGGCGAGCATCTCGCAGTGTACTCTTATATCACGAAGTACAACGGTTTTAAGCTGGAACTCCGCTATGATATCTATTGTGTGGAAACCGGAAAGCTCTGCGCAGTGGCAACGTCCTCTCATTGCTTTACCGACACTAAGATCAAGCCCATGCGCATCGCCGACAAGTATCCGGAAATCCATGCGTTCTTTTTGAAGGCCAAGGAAGTCACTTATGAAAAAGACGCAGCACAGGAATAATTGCGTTTGATATCACATGGTACAAGAAAAGCGATGGAGAATCCGAACGGAATCGGTTTTCCACCGCTTTTTCTGTCAGTGATTATTTCGCACGGTTTGATATAGATCGGCATACAGTGCGGTCTGGCTGTCCCGATAGGTCGGGAACGCCTGCCGGAATTCGGCGACGTCGCTGTCCACAGTGACATACGCCAGCTGTTCCGCAGAGCCGCAGTCCAGACGCACAGTTCCCTCCGGGTCTACAAGCTGACTGCCGCCTACAAACTGCAAGTCACCCTGTGTCCCAACACAGTTAACACCCAGCAGGTAGACTTGATTTTCAATAGCACGTGCTTGCAGAAGGATCTGCCAGTGGCGGCTTCGGCGGGAGAGCCAGTTTGCCGGCACGAAAATCAGCGCAGCGCTTCGGGCAGCAATGCGGAACACCTCCGGGAACCGCAGGTCATAGCAGATCAGGACGCTGACAGGAATGCCAGAGATCGTAGCGTGTGCCAGCTGTGTTCCTTTTTGGAAAAAGCGGTCTTCCTGACAATAGGAGAACGGGTGGATTTTGGTGTAGTCCAAGCAGGATTCGCCGTCTGGGGTTAGAATGGTGTAGTGGTTTTTTCCTCTGCCGTCAGATTCAGCGGAAGTCCAGCCGAATCCAATGTGGATACGGTGCTGCTTGGCTGCCGTTTGCATTCGTTGGAAGATGGTTTCTGCTGCTGCAAACTGAAGTTGCAAGTGGTTGGAAAATCCGGTAAAGCTCATCTCCGGGAACAAAATCAGTTCCGCCTGATTGAAGGCTGCTTCGGCAATCCAGCGTTCTGCTTTTTGCAGATTATATGCAGGATCGTCTTGCCGAATTTCTGTCTGTGCGACTGCGATTTTCAAATGCTCATCTCCTTAAATCAATGGCGGGGACCTGTGGTTTCTTTTTCCGATTCCGGTTTTTCGGCTGATGCAGACTCGTGGGTCTCCGGACCATGATAAAAGACCGTTTCCGAGCGCTTCCAGTTCTGCTGTTTTTTCGGCGCTTCGAACTCCGTGACGTGGGGAATCAGATGAATGGGGTCTTCCGGCCGGACACTGCGTTTTGCACGGTAGGAGGCATAGATGCACAGGGCGATGTATAGCACAGTCAAAACACTTCCGCCAATCAGTCCGTAGCGAAACCACGGGGAGTGCGGGAAGTTTTGCAGGGCGTAGGCGTTAAACTTGGAGAACGAGCGGTCTACATTGCTGACGGCAACAAGCGGTACAGTGGCGATAACCTCGCCGGAGAATTTCAGTTCCATGGTGCCCAGCTGCTCCCCTGCCTTGACCGGTGCCTGAACATTTTTCTCCAGCTGAATGGTTTTTTGTACCGCTGTTGTGTCCACATCGCTACACCAGAGCAGCACACAGTTTTCCTTGGGATGTACCAGAACATAGGTGTTTCCATCAGAGTTCATCACAGGAACCTCGGCAATCTCTTCGTCCTTTTCCAGCAATGTGACATAGGACAGACTTTGAAATGCCCAGTTCAGCAGATTGGTGGCATCTTCGATGTGATAATAGGTCAGCTCGTCGTTCTCGTCCACAAACGGCGCATTCAGGAGGATGACCAGATAGGAGTTGCCCTCCTGCGTTGCCTCTGTGATAATGCTCCGTCCGGTTTTGGTAAGGTTGCCGGTTTTGATGCCTTTGGAACCCTTGTAGTAATAATTGCTGGTCTCCTGTGTCATGGCGTTTGCCTGTGTCCATGTCCAAGCGGAAGCATCCGGATGGTTGGTGGCGTTCGAGATGCTGGGCGAAAATGTGACGGCAGTTGCGATTTCTTCGAACTCATCGATTTGCAGCGCATAATTGGTGATGAGCAGCATGTCCCGTGCAGTTGTCAGCTGTCTGCTGTCGTAAAGACCGGTGGGATTGGTGAATGTCGTTGCGGTACAGCCGATCTCCGCAGCTTTGTCATTCATCTCCTGCACGAACGTGTTGATCTCTCCGTCGCCGAAATAGTCCGCCAGAACCAGCGCAGACTCACAGGAGGATGTCAGCATCAGGGCGTACAGCAACTCCCGCACACTCAGCACATCGCCGTTGTAAATATCGGCGTAGCGGAGATCGTCGGCATATTCATATGCATAGAGCGGGGCATACAGCTCATTGTTCACGGTGATCTTGGTGCCGTCGAGATCAGAACAGGCTTCCATGACGACAATTGCAGTCATGATCTGCGTCAGATGTCCGGCAGCCTGCTGCTGATCGGCATTCTTTTCATACAGGATCTGTTCGGTATCCTGATTGTACAAAATGGCTGCTGCACTATGCAGCGTGATGTCGGGGGTGAAAGTATATGCATTGGTGCACAGTGCAGACTCGGAGAGCAGCAGAACACCGGCAATCAAACAGGAAACAACTCCTGCAAAGGTTCTTTTTGTCAAATGGAATAGGCGCATCAAGTGCAGTCCCTCCT
>OKRS01001635.1_pt1 | contig 14388 bp, 17 predicted proteins | sample 1601191 | NCBI WGS metagenome assembly OKRS01 (sample SAMEA3541509, study PRJEB24748) | human gut metagenome | biome: human gut; feature: human-associated habitat; material: faeces | place: China | collected 2012
GTAACAAGTGTTCATTCGTTTGTCCTCACGCTGCCATCCGTCCGTTCGTTCTTACCGACGACGAGCTGGCTGGCATCGAGGGTCTCGAGACACAGGAGGTTAAGGCTCCCGCAGCTCTCAAGGGCATGCATTTCCGCATCGAGACCTCTGTTCTCGACTGTCTGGGTTGCGGCAACTGTGCCGACGTTTGTCCCGGAAAGAAGAACAAGGAGACAGGCGAGCTCGAGAAGGCTCTCAAGATGGTTCCCTTCAACGTCGACGCAGAAGACATGCAGAAGGAAGCACAGAACTGGGAGTATCTCGTTCAAAACGTTGCCTCTAAGCAGGATCTCGTAGACATCAAGCAGAGCCCGAAGAACTCACAGTTCGCTCAGCCTCTGTTCGAGTTCTCAGGCGCTTGCTCTGGTTGCGGTGAGACACCTTACGTTAAGCTCATCTCTCAGCTCTTCGGCGACCGTCAGATGATTGCCAACGCTACTGGTTGCTCTTCAATCTACTCTGCTTCTATTCCTTCAACACCTTACACAAAGAACGCTAAGGGTCAGGGTCCTGCCTTCGACAACTCATTGTTCGAGGACTTCTGCGAGTTCGGTCTTGGTATGGTTCTTGGCAACAAGAAGATGAAGGAGCGCATCTGCCACCTCCTCGAAGAGGCAAAGGCCGACGAGCACGTTCCTGCAGAGTTCGTAGCCGCTGCTGACAAGTGGATGGCCAACATGAACGATTCTGAGGGTTCTAAGGAGGCTGCTGCCGAGCTCAAGCCGCTCATCGCCGCTGGTGCTGAGAAGGGCTGCCCCATTTGCGCAGAGCTCAAGACTCTCGACCACTATCTCGTAAAGCGCAGCCAGTGGATCATCGGTGGCGACGGCGCTTCTTACGATATCGGTTACGGCGGTCTCGACCATGTGTTGGCTTCTGGTGAGGACGTTAACATCCTCGTTCTCGATACTGAGGTTTACTCTAACACAGGCGGTCAGTCGTCTAAGTCAACTCCTCTTGGCGCCATCGCACAGTTTGCCGCTCAGGGCAAGCGCATCCGCAAGAAGGACCTCGGCCTCATGCAGACAACCTACGGCTACATCTATGTAGCTCAGATCGCTATGGGTGCCGACAACGCACAGACCCTGAAGGCCATCCGCGAGGCAGAGGCTTATCCCGGACCGTCACTCATCATCGCCTACGCTCCCTGTATCAACCACGGTCTGAAGCGCAAGGGCGGCATGGGCCGTTCACAGAACGAGGAGAAGCTGGCTGTCGATTGCGGCTACTGGCACCTGTGGCGTTTCAACCCGCAGCTGGCTGACGAGGGCAAGAACCCGTTCACCCTCGACTCAAAGGCTCCTAAGTGGGACGACTTCCGCGATTTCCTCCTCGGCGAGGTTCGTTACCTGTCTGTACAGAAGGCATTCCCGAAGGAGGCCGACGAGCTCTTCACACAGGCCGAGAAGATGGCTAAGCTCCGTTACCAGACCTACGTTCGCAAGAGCCAGGAAGACTGGAGCGAGCAGATCTAACCACCGTTCGCAACTCTTCTGACCCCGTGTGCCGAAGGAGGAGCTTCCCTGCCCCTCCTTCCACCCGAGGTTAACACAAAATAGCCCAAGATCCATTGCTTAAACACAAGACCATGGGCTAAAACAAAAAGCATCAATGCCGGGCCAACGCTCAACATTGATGCTTTTTTTGTTTATATGCTTATTTATTACTGCGAATCTACAATCTCTGCTCTCGGATTACAAACAGAACATAACGGCAGAGTTTCGTATTTTATAACCTTAAGATGCCAAAAATCCAGCAGGTAAAAAGTTCGTTAAAGCAACTGTAAAATAGACATGTGACGCACGACAATTACTATTTGGCAGAGAACGAAATAGTATAACAAGAGCCTCGGTGGAAAGATTGCTCCATCGAGGATCCTTCCTGATTTCGTCATTGCGTACCCCAAAACAAGGGTATGCGAAGATGCAAACATTGTTTAAGTAGGTGTTCAAAATTAATTTAAATGATTCTATGCTCTATTTTGGTCTGTATGTTCAGCTCCGAAGAGGGAGTGTAGCGGGCTACACGACCGATGAGAGCTGGGCATACGGACCAAAAGAGGGCGTAGAGGCATTTGAAAGCATAACCTTTTTTATTAGATTCATATATGCGATTAATTTTGAACACCTACTTATCAATCAATTTCAAAATGGAAATCTTTGAGTGACTAGGTGTGAGGGGCGAATTCGCCCCTTTATTTAGGGTTGTTCAACTGCTACAAAGCCCAAGATATTCCAATGTATTAAGGTTAAACATCAGTTTTTCTTAATGACCTTAATGACTAATGACCTTAATGACCACTTTTCCAAAAACAACTTTGCATCAAGGTTATGCCCATTTCGATTGTTGTTTCAATAAAAAGCATTATCTTTGCATAAGATAAGCTGCACCTCGGCATAGATCACAAGCAAGCTTGCATCTCTGCTCTCAGTTTGCATTATCTAAATTGCATCACAAACAAATAAATGAATTATGGTTATAAATACCGTTGACGCACCGCGCGACATGATGAAAGAACTCAGAAACGCTTTGACGGAGGTTAAAGAAGCCATGTCCGACAAGCGCAAACTTCAATCTGCTGACAGTTTGCTCGATGAGTTGTAATCAAGGCTAAAGGTAAACAAAACAACATGAAATACGAATCGCCTTATTTTGAATTTATAGAGAACAACCATCCTCAGTATTATTCTGATGATCGGGTGCTGCTTTGCGACATCCTCTTTCGTTATATTACGGATGATGGGGTTTCGGAAGACGACCTCGAATGGATAGAACGAACCATTAAGACCAAGAGCGAGGCTCTGCAAGAACTTAAGCGGTTAGAGGCTTTGCTCTTTTCTGAAGCTTGCCAAGCACCCCATAAGTTGTAAACCTCTTGCGCCCCATCCTAATTTTCATATTCTCAAGCATCAATTTTTTCTTAATGACTTAATGACTAATGACCTTAATGACCACTTTTCAAAACCTCTCCACTCGCAGCCTCAGCATCCTTAATTTTCTTAGCTGTAACATTCAAAGCCCCTCCTTCCACCGAGGCTAACACAACAACAAAAGGCATCAGCGCCGGGCCCACGCTCAGCATTAATGCTTTTTTTGTTTATTTGCTTATTTATTACTGCGCATCTACAATCTCTGCTCTCGGATTACAAACCGAACATAACGGCAGAGTTTCGTATTTTTATAACATCAAAAACCTTACCAGGCACAACACCGCGAGGCTTTTCAAACATCACAACATCTTTGTTTGATGTAGATGTTGCTACTGATTTCGCCATAAAAAGGCCTACAGCAAAAATCAAAACAATACCTGTAACTATTCCAGCTACATAGGTCAAGATAAATTTCACTTTCATGCTCATAATACTCTGTATTTTATTCGTTTCATTACTTATCTGTAATTATATTCCACCCCTTCACCATGATTAAATATGCATTTTAGCAAAGTTTAAGTGTAGTAACCTACTGGTTTTAAAGATTTTATTGTAGTTTTGTGATCGAAATAAGAAATAATCCTCAAATAGAGCAAACTATCTATGGTAGATGAAAAGGACCAAGATAAAAAAAAGAAACAATGAAAAGAATATTTTTATTTTACATTATGGCTATTATGGCTATTAGTATGTCTGCGCAAAATGACGTGACAACATTTTTGGGTATACCAGTAGATGGTTTTAAATCTGAGATGAAACAAAAACTGGTAAGTAAAGGTTTTGTGCCAAAGAAAGTAGGTACAAATAAGTTCTTGGAAGGAGAATTCAATGGAACTGATGTTCGAGTTTACATAGTAACAAATAACAATAAAGTGTATAGAATCATGCTGTGTGATGCAAACACTCAAAATGAGGCGAATATAAAGATTCGTTTCAATAAGCTTGTGAGCCAATTTGAAGATAACAAACGGTACATTTCGCTTGATAAATACACTTTGTCTGATGAGGAAGACATTTCGTTTGAAATGACTGTTAACAAAAAAAACTATGATGCTTTGTTTTATCAAGTTCCCAATATGGAGAAAGTCGACACTTTAGCTTTACAAAAGAAAGTACGTAATGGATTGTTAAGCAAATACACAGAGGCTGAATTAAAAAATCCGTCAGAAGAAAAAATGAAGGAAATTCAAAATACAGCAATAAAAATAGGCATGGAAACGATGTTTATGAAACCTGTATGGTTTAGAATTTGTGAAAGTTATGGAGAATACTACATAACAATGTACTATGACAATGAATACAATCATGCTAACGGTGAGGATTTATAATAATTTGCAATTTATGAAAAAGTACGTTTCCTATTTTATGTTGATAGCCATCGTCTCTGTTTTTGTGTCGTGTGCTTCTTCCAAGAGTACAACTACGGTATTAAGTGGAACAGACATATCAAAATATAAGTATGTTGTATTCGGAACTGGTGATGAGGGGGATGCTGAATTAGCAGATATGTTGCTGATGGTTCAGAATGAAATTTCAGAAAAATTACAGGTGGTGTCTGCTGAAAAGGCGAAAACACTTATAGCTTTTGGTGAAAAAGTTGCATCCCCAAAAATAAATGTAAAAACAGAGAAATGGGAGGGTGGACATACTTATATTTCAATAAGTTTTTATGACTATGATACAAATCAAAGTATCGCTGTTGTAAAATCCAGTGGCATTGGTCTATCAATATCTCAAGACCAAAAATTAGCATATAAAGCCATTAAAAAAGAATTGGACAAAGTTTTTCCTAAAAACTGAATTATAAGATTGATAGAAAGTCTTATTGGTCCATTGTCAATGGACCAATTATAAGAAGACAGAGAAGAAGGAGATGAATGTGAAGAAGAGCCAAGACAAACACATGGCTCGCTCTCCTTCTCAATCCTCCTTCACCTTCTTTGTCTTTATTTCACCTATCTCCTTTCTTCTCTTTCTTTCTCTCTTTCCTCCTTCTCTTTCTTCTTCTCTTTCCTTCTCTATTTTTTCCTTCTTTTTCTCCTCTTTCCTCCTTCTCTTTCTTCTCTCTTTCCTTATCTCACCTCTCCCTTTTCTCCTTCTCTTATCATCTCCACCACGTTTTCATCCTCAACATCTTCATCGTTTTGTTCCTCGTTTTGTTCCTCGTTTTGTTTTTCTTTTTGTTTCTCTTTTTGTTTCTCTTCCGTAGTGATCTCGACCTTAATTTCCTCACCGTTTTCCATACATTCTATGACCTTGTCATAGAGGAGGTTATATGTTTCCTGCGATTTGGAGAGCAGGCCGGTCACGATGATGTTGTCGGCGACAATGGGCTTGCCCACAATTATGCTGCCGTTCTTCAGCGTGAAGGGGCCGTTGCCGGGTTGAATGAACGCGCTGCCTTTCACCACGAGTTTCATCGCACAGCCTTTCACCACGAGTTCCTGATCGGATAGCTTCGGGACACTTTTCAACGTCAGGCGATAAGAGCCTGTGCGCAAATGTCTTGACGGGTGTTCCAACGTGTCACACTCTTTTGTGTCGTTAACATATAATGTGCCATGCACCCCATAAGCTGTAAATATCTTGCGAACTATCTTAATTTCCATAATTTTAAACATCAATTTTTCTTAATGACTAATGACTAATGACCTTAATGACCACTTTTCTAAACCTCTCCCATCGCAGCCTCTGCATTCTTTATTTTCATAATCTTAAAACATCAATTTTTCTTAATGACTAATGACTAATGACCTTAATGACCACTTTCCCCATTCCTTGCGCTCCTCGCTTGCGGAGGTTTTAAAGACAACAGAGACAATAGGGACAATATTTTTTCCTTGCCGGCGCACCTTTCCAGAGTTGACAGGAGATGGGCTGTAGATGGCCCCGCCCTCCTCAACCAGCCTCAGCATTCTACTCCCCTCCATAAGGGGAGGGGTGAGCAGCCCAGAGGGCTGCGAGGAGGAGGGGCTTTAGGGTTGTGGCTTATGGCTGCGAGGAGGAGGGGCTTTTACCTCTTCAAGAACCTCTCTCCCTCCCCCTTCACCACCAGTCCCTGCTTTCTCCAGTTTTTCAGCATCTGCTGCACGGCGTTGCGCGAGGTGTTAGGTCCCTTCACGGCCATCGACTGCTGCAGGGCCTGTTCAAAGCTGAAGGAGGGGTCGAGACGCTCAAAGATCGAGTCGTTCTTGCCGTGGCGAAGTCGCTCCAACGAAGCCGTGCCCACATAGCTGCTTGCCATGAACGCCGCCTCAATGCGCTCACGGAAGAAGAACAGCGCGTTGTCCATCTGATAGTCGGCAAGCACGTCGAAGGCGCTCAGCATTGTCGGTGTCTGCTGCTTCAGAATCATCTCGCGCCAGAGCCCCGGCTCCTGCTTCAGGCGCGTCTCGGCGCCCGCCACGCCGTGCTTGTCGATGAGTGCCGCAACCACGCGGCAGAGCATGAGGCAGGTCATCATCCTCATCGTCGTCGGACAGATGCGGAAGCGCTGGCGGGCTCTGGTCTTGTCGTCGTTCTTCATCGTCTCCAGGCGCACGCGCTCCAGCCACGCCCTACCCTTGGCTTCGAGCTTGGGCAACGTCACCTCGCCTTCAAGCAAGGGCAACAGGTGCGCCACATGGCCTATGCGTTCGCGCTGGCGGTCGGTCAGCACATGCAGGTTGTCGGTGAGCGCCGTGTAGGTGTTGTCGGGCGTGCGGGCCAGGGCAATGCGGCTCTGGAAGCCGTCCGTATAGTTGGTCACCACGCGGTAGAGCGCGTCGGGCGTGCCACACATCACCACGTTCCACAGCAGGCGGTCTATGTGCACGTTCACCGCCTCGGCGCTCCTCGCCTCGCGCTCATAGCTCGTGCCGTCATAGGCCTGTCGCAGCATCACGGAGAAGTCGCTCATGGCCGACCGCCATTTCTGCGCCACCGTGTCGGCCTCGGGTGTGAAGGAGAAGGCGTGCTTGCCGCCCGTGTTGGCCAGGCGTTCGGCCAGGTTGGCCACCGTGTTGTTGAGCGTCAGGCAGCGCACGGGCAGCTTCGGTTCCTCGGGCTGCTCCTTCTTGTTCTTTGCCGCCCGCTTGCGCTTTCTCCACTCGTCCTCCTGCTGCTGATACATCTTGTCCATGACCTTCACCTCGGCGGTCCATGCGTCGACCACGGGGTCAATGCTTCCCTTGCCCGAGGCAAAGTCGCCCGCGATGTAGGCGATGAGGTTCAGGCCGCTCTTCTTGCCGTGAATGTCGACCCTCACGCCCGTTGCCAGCATGCCGATGACGGGTGTCACGGCGGTCAGCACGGGGAGCGCCAGGGGCGGGCCCACGGCGTCGACCGAATCTTTCACGCCCATGGGGAGCGTGGGCAACTGTTTATAATAGAACAGGTCGTCTTGCGCCAGCGCCTCGTCGAGCCCGTCCATAGCCTCGCCGCCGTCGGCCTGCCCCATGCGCTCCTGTCTCACGGCCAGCAGCACGTCCTTCAGGCGCTTCGGCATCTGCGTGCGCTTCTCGGCCAGGGCGCTGTCTATGCACGCCAGCTTCTCGGCCTCGGGAAAGCCGTCGTAGCAGGGGATGACGCGGTCCATCACCTTGCGGTCGAAGCCACAGATGTGGCGCAGGTTCACGGCCAGCTCAAAGGTCAGCGTGTTGCGGTTGCTCCTCACGGGCGTCTGCCCGTCGTTATACATCGCCCACCACCGGTCTATGATCAGCGCGTAGGGAATGCCGAGGTATGAAAGTGAAGAGTGAAGAGTGAAGGGTGAAGAATCGGCAGCCTCCTTATTCGTTGTTTCTGTATTAACCATTTCGCTATTGTCGAACAGCTCCGCATCTACAAAGAGCAATTTCTCGCAAGGGGGAGTAAAGAACACGCGCGTTATGTCTTTCGCACCCTTGTCATATTCCACCCCAAGCAGCCGCGAGGCCCACTTGAGGTTTTCCTCCTGCGAGAGCCCCGGTCGGCGTCGGAACACGATGTGGTAGCCCTTGCCAGCAGAGCGTTCGAGCATGAGCAGCCCCAGCTCCTCCTTCTTGCCCATGACGAGCTCAGGCACCTGTGACATCTTCGCCTCATAGTCGGGCGCCTTAGGGTCAAAGTCGATGTCCATGCCCACCGAACGGCTCAATCTTGTTGCACCTTTCAACGCTCCGTTCTCGTTGGGCAGACACGAATAGTTCATCTGCACCATGTGGTGCTTGTCGGCTGTGCGGTTGCGTTCAGCATCGCGCAGCAGCCTATATTCCGTTTCGTCCTTCACGGGGCGCATAAGCTTCGCCCCGTCTTTGTAATATATAATGTGTACGCTCATTGTCTTTTATCTTTTATTTGAACACTAATTTTATTTGAACACTAATTTTATGTGAACACGATATTTTTTTGAACACGAGATTCGCCGAAGGCCCACTGACCGTAGGGAAGTAATAACTCGAATTAAACGAATCTTTTTTATTGCACACGGATCTTTTTTATTTTGCACACGGATCTCACCGATCTCACGGATCTTTGTTCGCGCGGAGCGCTCACATGAGGAACACAAAAATTTTTTTGAACACGAATTAAACGAATCTTTCTTTTTAATTTTCATGTGAACAGAATATTCGTGTTATTCGTGAAATTCGTGTTCAAAAAAAAATATCCATGTGAACAGAATTATTCGTGTTATTCGAGAAATTCGTGTTCAAAAATATTATTAGTGGTCTAAAAAATATTATTAGTGGTCTAAAAATATTATTAGTGTTCAGAATATCGCGATAGCGTCTGCCGCGTCCGCCGCCTCAGCAGCAATAGTCTCTGCTATGTTGATGTTTTCGTTTCTCATGACCTTCAGCGTGAGCTGAATGGCGTTGTCTTTGGTCAAGCTCACCCTGCCGTGCGCCAGCTTCTTGATGAGCGTCGACTGCGCCTTGACGCGGGGTTGCGCCACAAAGTCGAACGTGCCGTCGGTCATCTGCTGCGCCACACCGTGCATCCGCCTCATGCGTTGCACCACATCGGGCACAGGCTCGTCGGGTGAGAACATGAAACACCTGCTGTCGTCATAGAACGCCATGCCGCCCAGCTGCACATGCTGGCAGCCGTTAAACTGGTTGTTGGTCATGCCTTTGTTGTTTGCGCCGTTAGCGCCGTTGTTGTTTGCGCTGTTGCCGTTGCCGTTAGCGCTTGCGCCGTTGTTTATTTTCTTAATCATATTGTTTGAGTTTTTTGCGAGAAGAACCTCAGAATGTTACGCGTTTTACCATGGAAAATCCTCCTCCGATTCAACTCAAAATTTATATGAAATTTGATTTGTTATTTTATATTTTCCAATTCAAAATTAATGAATGGACTTTCGTAAACTTTATTATTTACATCGCGCTTCGCGCTCGTGGCCTTTAAACATTAATGTTCATTAATGACCCATTAATTATCATTAATACGCGCTACGCGCGGAAAAATTAATGTTTCATACTCCGCGAAGCGCTCAATTCAAAATTCAAAAATCAGATTTTCGCGATGTCCGTCACCAGGATGTCCTGATAAACCGCTCCGTTATATTCGCGTGTAGAGAAGCGAAGCGCCACCACAACGAGGTCGCCAGGCGTGAACCTGCATTGCGCCACATTGCCAAGCATCGAGGCTGCATACTGGTTCTCATACTTGCTGCCTCCCATCTCCTGCAGCACGATGTTACACTTCATCGTCTGTCCGCTCTCCGCCTTCTGGCTCTGCACAGCGAAGGCCTCGCCCTGCTGCACCACTTTCAAGATTTTTGTTTCCATTTTCGTTCGTTTTTCTTGTTATGTTAATTTTTTCTCCTTCTTTTTGGGGTTAGGTTTCTATTGCCTCCCCCCCATTTCAGGATTTATTTTCCTTTGTTTCTGTTAATTTTTTTTGTTGTTAACCACTCCGTTAATGCTCACGCTGAAAGAAAACTTCCAGACAGAAATGCTAAAATAAATACTCATAATTCTTTACCTTTTATTTTTCACTTTTCGTTTTTTACTTTTCCCTTTTCACTTTTCCTTTTTCCCTTTAAAGGCGCCAGCCCCTTTTTTATCTAATCTCCTTTGTCATAACTTTTTGTTTTTTTAATCTTACGCTGCAAAGTTAGTCCATTGGAGAATCTGATAAAAGCACACCGTTTTATCAAACTGTTAAAGCGTCTAAAAGCCCGACCAGCAACCTCCTCAGCTCTCTCGACTCAAGCCCGAGACCGATGTAGGACCGGTAAGCCGAATCTTTAGTGGTGTGCTCCAATAGCGCACACAGCTGCGAGTCGTTCACACACTCGTCATACACCCCGTGCGAGCGCAGCACGCCCACCAGACGCATGACAGAATATTTGTTGAAATCGCGAAACTTGCGCATCTTCGGACCAGGCATCAGCAGGTCAACAAGGGCCTTTTCGCCTAAAATCGCTTCCCACACCTTGCCCACGCTTCCTGCCCAACGGGGCTGGGGCAACCCGTCGATCTGGCTTACATAAGCACGCACGTTCTCTATCACCTCTTCGCGCCGTGGAGCGGTACGCTCCTTGGGCTTGATCAGCAGAAGGCCTTCGCGGGCCGCAGCCAGCACCTCGCCGTAATGATCACGCAGAAACTGCTCGGTAACCCGAACGCTCCTGTCTTTCTCTGTCTTTGACATTTTCCCTAACCGGTTTGCGAGAGAAGCCGCGGATCACCGATGGCCATCTTCAATCACATGTGAGGTTCCTCGCCTCCGCTCAGGGTTAAACAATAAAAAAAACACACTCGGACACATGAGAGAACCAAAAGTCTCATGTCCGAGTGCAAAAGTAAAAATAAACGGATAAAAATAATAGGACAAGAATTAGGGAAGTCCTGTCAATGTTCTGTCAGCACATTATCAATTGATAATCAGACACATAAAAGGCGTTGACAGAAACCGTGTCCTGTCAACGCCCTCAATATCTCCTTTCTGCTTGCATTCTGCTTCAGTCATTTCTTTTTTATAAAAGTCCGTTTTTTAACATATATTATAGATGACGTTAACAGTTAATAACATTCACTTCCACTTTATCTTCTCGAACGAAAAAGCCTTCTCTTTACTGTCAACAAATTGAATGTCGGCACAAGAGTAAGATTTGAAGCCTTCTGTCGGCCCTTGTCAGCCCTTGTCGGCAGCCGCGGCTGCATCGGCAACAGCTGTTTCTATCAGCCGCTTTATCCTCGTGTGCAGCTCCCTCGTCAGCGGGGTGTTGCTGGAACCGAAATCGGCATGATATACGACCTCACGTTCGAGGGAAAGACCTTGCTCAAAGCCGCGGCGCTTCCCTCAACCACCGCTTTCTCGCCATGCTTGATGCCACTCATCATCCCAACAACGTTTGCCACAAGCTTGAGGTTCTTGCCCCAACGGTTGTTGCGCGGCTCGACCTTGACCATCAGCAGACACACCTCCTCCATGGCGCAAATGTCGCGCCAGACAGAGGCGTAGACCTCCCATGAAACGGTCAGCATGCGTTTGAGGCCTTGCGTCAGCTCCAGGATCGCGCCCACACACGCCTCCACACTCGCCTTGGCAGCATCATCCATCAGCTGCAGAGGGCTCCTTAGGTCCATATAGTCGGTGACGGGCAGCACGATCTTGCGCCCCTCGTTGTCATAACGGCGACTTTTGAAAACATGTATCAGCTTCTCTGCGAAAGCCCTGTGTTCGGGAGCCATCAGCACACGCGCCAAGACGCTGCACACGGCCCTGTTCGGATTGCGCTCGGCGGCGGCATCGTCGTCGGGAGCAGCATCTGCCATCTGGCTGAAGAGCACCGCGAGGATGACGATGGCTGTACGCCCCGACTGGTGTCTGCTCTTCAGCTGGCCATAAAAGAACTCGGCCTCGGCATCGGGGTGCTCATTGACATCAGCCAGCCGCTGACGCAGCATCTCCGTCTCGCTCCACACCTCAACGGCATTAAGTTCGCCCAGCTGGTTCTCAAGCTGGCACAGCGGGCGGGCCCATGTGCGAAACAGGTCGTCGCCGCGATAGCGGGCACGCAGGCTGTCGAGCTTGCGGTCGTCGAATCGTTCAAAACGTTCCATCTGTCAGTCGGCCGTTTCTTGTTTTTCAAACACATCGGGGACCTGCTTCATAAACACCTTCACCTTGTCCATAGCCGACTGTCCCACGCCAGGAATCACCCGTTGGTCGCTCACAAGATCATCAAACACCTTCGAGTCGATGCCCATCACCACAAACTGGTCCTTGCCGCAATACACCGGGCGACGCTTGCCCTTGGGGTACAGAACAATATATTCGCCCGCACCCGACGCTCCTTCCACCAACGCACGCTGGCGCTCATTCTTGGGGTCTATTTTCACAACGCCGCCCTCATTGGCTCCGAAAGAAAAATCGAGGTCGCTGTCCCAGTCTTCACGGGCCGACTTCAGATACTTGTCCATCACCTTGGTGAGACGCTCCAGGTTGAGAAACGGGAAATGGAACCGCACCTTCCTGAAGCCGTCGGGATAAGCGTTCAGCGTGTTCCAGAACACGCTTGTGCCATAAACCGCCGTGAGCTTCACCTTCAGCAGCTTCGCGCGCAGAAGCCTGCACAGGGAAGCCTCAAGAATGCGGGCCACGGTCTTCGTGTCGCTGAACGCCTTGGTCTTGCGCTCAATGGCAATGCGTTGTATGCCGGGACGATTGTCTATTATCACAAGACAGTTGCGATAGTCGGCATAGTTTCTGGCTGTAAGATGTTCGTCGGTAATGGTCACGTTCGTGACGTTTGCCACACGCATCACATACACCTCGTCCTGCGGCTTCACCACCTGAAGGTGCCAAAATTCTTTCTTCGACTTGTTCACAAACTGAAACGGCTTGCTATAGTCGGTCTGCAAGATGTCTCCAAGCACCTGCTGACGGTTTCTGAACGATTCTTCCACGTCGACCACCTGCCAGTCGGGAAACTCCATTTGCAGCTGCTTGTTGGGTTCAACGATGCGCAGAAAATTATAATTGTAAATTACAAATTTTATCTTTTTCATTTCAGGCTGTCTGTTTCTTTCTTACATGTAACATAAACTTTCAAGTGCTCTCTCTTTATCTTTTACATCTCAAGCTCTTCGTTTCTTTCTTGCTTGTAACATAAACTTTCAAAAACGCCTGCTCTGGGTTGTTTGTCATCATTTTTATAATTCATCGGTTTCTTTTTTTCTAAATTGTTTAAAATAGGTTTTTCATTGTTCTTGTGCCAACAGGCACATATCGAAACACAAAGGTACAATTTTTCCGTTAAAAGAGCCTCTAAGCCATTGTTTTTTTCTTCCCTCGCCAATCTTTTCTTCTTCGTTTCCTACATCATTCATTCTTTGAGAAAAAAACTGAAAGATAGTCATTAAGGTCATTAGTCATTAAGTCATTAAGAAAAATAAAAACTGCTTTTTCGGCCTCTATATAGTTATATATAAATTTATATATAACTATATAGAGAGCAATTTGGGACATTTTTTTTTCGAAAATGACTTAATGACTAATGACCATAATGACTACATCGGCATGGCATGTTGCCCGGTTTAGAGAAAACTGGGCACACAAAAAGCAAATTTTCTGGCGCCCCGCAACCTCCCCTAACGCCTGTGTTTATCGGCATTCACGACACCTCTCACAAGAAAACCCGAAGGAGCAACTTGCAATTTTCGCGATGTAAATTTGCAAGACACCGCACGATTTGCTAACTTTGCAGAAGATAGGCTGCACCTCAGCAATTAAAGCAAGCTTTATTGCGCTCGGTTTGCACTATCTTTGCAAGCAGCAAAGCCTCACCTTGACCTATAAGCCCTCAAACGCCTTGTAAAGCCTCCTGACACTCCTGTCGCGCCCTGACACCGAAAGCTGCGTAAGCACGAAATACAGACATCGTATGTGGCGTAGACAGCCGCCGTAAGCGCCAATAACAGCCATCGTTAGAGACGTAGATGCCATACTTATTCGTGGCTCTATGGCACACGGAGAACAATAATAAACGCACACGGAGAGAATAATAAAGCACACGGAGAGAATTTTAAACGCACACGGATCTCACAGATCTCACGGATTCTGTAACACGAATTTGTTCAAATTCGTGTAAGAAAAACAATTTGTGTAAGAAAAATATCCATGTAAGAAAAAAAATATCATCCGTGTAAAAATCCGTGAGACGAGATCCGTGTGCTTTAAAACGTGTGAAGTGGAAATCTGTATGAGAAAACATCTGTGTGAAAACACGAAAACAATAAAAACCCAACCATTATGTTTAAGATAAAATGTTACAGTAAGGCCGAACTGGCCATGCTCTATTTTCCTGACAGCGAACCCAAGGTAGCGGTGAACCACCTGATGAGATGGGTCTACAAGTGTAAACCGCTGATGGACGACCTCAACAAGACCTGTTACAGCAAACAGGCAAAATATCTGTTGGCACAACAGGTCAGAATGGTCGTGGAAC
>OKRS01001638.1_pt1 | contig 14380 bp, 10 predicted proteins | sample 1601191 | NCBI WGS metagenome assembly OKRS01 (sample SAMEA3541509, study PRJEB24748) | human gut metagenome | biome: human gut; feature: human-associated habitat; material: faeces | place: China | collected 2012
TGTCACTTCGTGACATTTCCCCATTCTATGGGGAATCACCCCTTTCAGGGGAGCCATATTTATTGCGTTTCATACTAAATCAGTTTTTGAAAAAAAGAATACACATCTTTATATCGGGATTTTTCCCTCGGTTTTTCATAGGATTTCCGGTGCTCCCATATTTATGCGCATGCCGGATTCGTGGAACAGGGTTTCGTGCAAACCGTCTGTCTTTTCCAAAAACTTGACCTTTTTTTCAAAATACGCTATAATAAGTCACGCAACACCGGGAGCAGCAGGCTCCCGAATCAAACAAGGAGTTGATCGTATTGATGCATATCCCATTCCTCGCCCAGTCCGCCACCCCCGTTGCCACGGCAACGCAGGAGACCACGCCGGTACAGGCCGTGGCGGACACCGTCAGTGGAGAGGTGGAGCAGGCAACCAGTATCCTGTCCAGAATCTTCACGCCCTTTCTCAACGGACTGCCGTCCCTGATCTTTGCCCTGATCTTTCTGCTGATCGGACTTTTTCTGGTCAAACAGATCATGCGCATTGTCCGCCACGCCTTTGAGCGTGCCAACATGGACCGCATCATGTCCAGCTTTCTGCGCTCGGTCATCAAGATCGTTTTGTATATAATCCTGTTCGTGATCGTGCTCTCTCTGCTGGATGTTCCCATGGATTCCATTGTCGCCGTAATTGCCTCCGCCGGTGTGGCAGTTGCGCTGGCACTGAAAGACAGCCTCTCCAATCTGGCGGGCGGATTTATCGTTCTGTTCTCTAAGCCTCTCAAGGCAGGCGATACCGTAGAGATCAACGGCACTGTCGGTAAGGTGGAAGCCATCAACATTCTGTACACCCGAATCATCACGCCGGACAACACGGCGGTCTATGTACCAAACGGTGTTGTTGCCGGCAACAAGATCATCAACTACACCGACAAGGAACGCCGACGTGTGGACTTGCTGTTCGGCATCAGCTATGAGGACGACATCGACCATGCCCGTCAGGTGATGCTTCAGGTTTGCGAGAAAGCACCCGAGGCATTACAGGATCCGGTACCGGAGGTCTTTGTGAGCGCCCATGATGACAGCGCTGTGACGCTGCGGCTTCAGGTCTGGGTGAAGAGCGAAAACTACTGGGCGCTGCATTATCGCCTGCTGGAGGACGTGAAAAAGGCGTTTGACGCTGCCGGGATTTCCATTCCGTATCCGCAGATGGACGTCCATGTTCCCGCAGTGGATAGCAAAGATTCGTCAAAGTGACAAAAATTACGACGAAATTTGTTTTCGCAATTGTTCAAGTTTCAAAACGTTGCATTTTAAATATGTACTTTTTGTAAATCTTCAAAAAAGCGCTTGACAAATGGGGGATGCGTGAGTATAATATAATTATTCTTTCTTAAAAATTTTTTTCATAAAAATCCCCTTACTAAAACGCACACCTGCTCCCTCAGGTGTGCGTTTTACTTTTTCCGGATAATCCGGACGAGTCAGGGAAGAACCGGCTGCAAAAAAAGGCACAGTCCCGTGCGGGGCTGTGCCTTTGTTATGCGGTTGCAATTGTCATGCGGGGCAGGCGTTTACTTGGCGAACTTATCCCAGGAGATAGAAGAGCCTGCTGCGAATGCCGAGTAGTATTGCAGGATGTTGAAAGCGTCGTCGATGTCGATGACGGCAGTGTCCGTCTTGCCGACCTTGGAGCAGGTGTCTGTGTCCGCCAGATAGAAGGCGAGTTGTTCCATGGCGGGATCAGTTTCTGTACCGCTGTACAGCTTGACATCAGCGCCCGCTGCCAGCTTGGAATAATAGGACAGCACGGCGAACGAGTCGTCCAGTGTCACGCTGCCGTCGAAGTCCACATCGCCCTTCTTGCCCACCAGAACGTGCTGCGTCAGAGGCTCGCTGTTCCACTTCAGGGGGATGTCCTGACAGTACAGCTGGACGTTAGACTTGACGTAGCCGTTGCTGCCCGCCAGCTGGGTGTACAGGTTTTCCGGTGTCGCACCCTTGCAGTCCACCAGATCGGTGATATCTGCGTTTTCTGCCACAGTGCCGTCTGCATAAGTGACCGTACCCTGAATGGAGGCGGCGAAATCGGAGGCCTTGATTGCGCTGGTGTCCTCAGCAGTGTAGAGGGCGGTGTCATCCTTTTCCACCGAAGTGACGGTGACGTCGGAGATGTCGCCCACGCTGATGGTGGCGTTCTCATAGCTCAGATCGTATTTCTTATGATCGCTGCTGTCCATGGAGCAGTCCGGGCCGAGCTGTGCCGACACTTCCTGTCCGAAGTTGACATGATAGAGTCCGTCGGGGGTGTCCTGCTGGATGACGATGTCCACCTGCATAAAGGGAAACTCATCGGATTTTGCGCCGAGGAAAGCGGCACCGGTGGACAGGGTGCTGGTGCCGGTGAGCCAGGACACACTGTCGCAGGTGTCCGGAACCAGAGCGTCTACCGGAAGTGATGCGTCATAGCGGGGGAGCTTCTTGGTTGCGGTGTCCTCCTGATAGTTGTCCTGCCGGATGTAGGTGTAGGAGAATGTGCCGTTGCCGTTTTCATCCACTGTGACCGGACAGCTATATTCATGGGTAATCAGACCGGTGGCGGTGTCACGCTCCAGAATGCCATCGCCGTCGGTGTCCACGCCCTGATAGTACTGGACGGAGAACTTCACGCCGCCCTCGCCGTTGCTGCGCAGGGATGCGCCGAAAATGGGATCGAGCGCATACTCTGTCGTGGCGATCATGGAGCAGTTGCTGTTATAGCGCAGCGTCTTGCCGTTGGAGGCGAGAATACCGAAGCAGTACGGCTCGAACTTGGTCTGGAATGTGCCGGCACTACAGGTATAGCTGCGGTCGTCCGTGTATCGGGTGGACGCTGTTTTCATGTTCTGGAAGTAAATGTGGCTGTCGTCGCTGTTGTACTTGATCTTGACCGAGGAAACCTGATTTTCCGTGCTGCCGGTGATATAGATGGAAGCCGGAATAATCACATCGCCTGCTGCCAGCTCCTCGCTGGAAACGGTCGTCCGCTCCGGAACGATGCGCAGGGTGTAGGCGTTTGGGTTCGCACTGTCAGAAGCTGCCGAAGCAGAGAACGACTGCGGTGCCAGCATGCTGCACATGCCAAGACTAAGGCAGCATGCTGTGATGAGAGAGCCAATTTTTTTCATAAGAAATCCTTTCTGGAAAGGGGTGTTTGCTGATGCCGGTCAGGCTGGATTGACCACGATCAGCTGCTGCTTTAATTTGCGCATGTCCAGCAGATATACCGTAATGAGCAGGATATCTGCAAAGATCCATGCGACAGGGCTTGCCAGAATTGCCGCATCGTATCCGTACACCGGCACCAGCAGGAAGCACACCAGCGACCGGGCCGCCAGTTCGCTCACGCCTGCCATCATGGGCATCAGGCTATAGCCCATGCCCTGCAGAGAGTTCCGCAGGATGAACAGAATGCCCAGTACCGGATAGAATACGGCATTGATGCGCATGTACCGTACTGCCAGACGGATGATCTCCGTCTGCGAGGCATCCAGAAACAGGTATGCTGTGTATTTCCCCAGGTAGCAAAGAAACAGGATGGAGAAGATGCAGTAGCACATGGACACGATCAGGCTGACACGGATGCCGTCACGAATGCGGTAGAATTTGCGTGCCCCAAGGTTCTGCCCGCAGTAGGTTGCCATGGTAATCCCCAGGGATTCCAGCGGTCCCATGACAATGGCGCAGATTTTTTGTGCTGCGGTGACACTGGTAACGGCAACAGAACCGAGTGTGTTCACAGAGGTCTGGAGAATGATCGAGCCAATGGCGGTAATGGAAAATTGCAATGCCATGGGCAGACCGATGGAGAGAAGCCGTCCGCAGAGGTTCAGTTCCAGACGCATCTCGCCATGCTGAAAGCGCATGACCTCAAACTTCCGGTAGAGGTAGAACAGACAGAGCAGTCCGGAGATGCCTTGCGAAATGACGGTGGCATAGCCTGCGCCGGCAACACCGGTTTTCAGTCCCAGCAAAAAGACGAAGTCCAGAATGATATTGAGGATCGAGGCAATTGCTAGAAACAGGATGGGAGACTTGCTGTCGCCCACTGCACGGAGCATTGCCGCCAGCAGGTTATAGATGACAGAGGTCAGGAGGCCGCCGAAGATGACGATGATGTAATCATAGGCGTAGGTGTAGATGTCCGACGGGGTGCGCATCCATTGCAGGATGGTTCCCGTGGCAACCATGGTAATGGCAGTGAGCACCACTGCGATCAGTGCACCGAGGTAATAAGAGTTGGCGATGTACTTGCGCATGCTGCGGTAATCGCCGGCACCGAATGCCTGCGCCACCGGAATGGAAAGACCGGTGCAGATGCCCGTGGCAAATCCGATGACCAGAAAGCTGATGGCGCCGGTTGTGCCGACACCTGCCAGCGCATTGGCACCGAGATAGCGTCCGACGATCACCGTGTCCACCATGCTGTACAGCTGCTGGAGAATGTTTCCAAGTACCATAGGGCCGCAAAAGCGCAGGATCAAACCCAGCGGCTTTCCGGCAGTCATATCTTTTGTCATAAAGAGAAACTCCTTTCGGGAAAGCGTATCCGGCATGGTATTGTTGGTAACCCATCAGCGGCGTACGTTTGACTTTGAAATTTACGTTTCTCTATTATAGCAATCTCCGGTGCATTCGTCTAGTCGCAAATCCAACAAAGATTTATGTGTGAAATTGCATCACTTTCAGCAAAATTGCGGGAGTCCTGCCGAATCTTTCCGGAATGTGTCGGCTTTGTGGCGGATGCGTTCCGGTTCGAGAAAATCTTTGAAATTCGGACAAAAAGACCGGTTTTTTATGCTTTCTTTTTTTTGCGGAATGTGCTATGCTGAAAACAGCATTCCGCTGCGAAAGGAGGGAGTATCATGAAACGACCGCAGACCATTTCCCGTGCCAAACCGATGCACACCGCCGTATACATGGAGGTGTACAGCAGCAATCGGGTCATCTACCGTGTCACTGCCGGTGCTGTTGCCGGCCATGGCAAGACCAGACCGGCGTACGGGGTGATTCTGGAGGACATGCGCACCGGAGAGATCCGGACGCTGCCGGACTTCTCCGAGAGTCTGGAACGAACCATTGCCTTTGCCAATGATCTGGTGCGGCGGGAAACACCGCCGTCCGGACTGTATGACGTGGCGCTGGAATATCTTTCGGCTTCTGTTCCCCAGATGGAACAGAAGCCGGCTGAAACTCCGGCTTCCAAAAAAATTCGATTTTACGTTTGATCCTCTTTGAGAATCTTGTTTCGATAGGCGGCGGCAGCCTGTTCCTGCCGGTTGTCCCCGAAGGTGTAGTACACCTTGTCCCGCAGGATGTCCGGCAGATACTGCTGCTTGACATAGTGGTTTGGGTAGTCGTGGGGATAGCGGTAGTGCTGTCCGCGAACAGCTGCGTCTGCGCCATCGAAGTGCCTGTTTTGCAGATGCCGTGGAAAATCCGGCGCACCGTATTCCTCCACATCCGCCATTGCCTTGTTGATCGCTTCGTAGGCGCTGTTGGACTTTGGCGAGGTGGCGAGAAGAATGACAGCTTCTGCAATGGGAATGCGTGCCTCCGGCAGTCCCAGCTGCAGGGCGCTGTCCACACACGCTTTGGTGATGGCGATCGCCTGCGGATAGGCAAGCCCCACATCCTCCGCTGCAATGACCAGCAGCCGCCGGCAGACCGAGAGCAGATCATTTGCTGCCAGCAGCCGTGCTGTGTAGTGCAGGGCTGCATTTTCGTCGGAACCGCGGATGGATTTTTGCAGGGCGGACAGCAGATCATAGTGCTGGTCGTTGTCACGGTCATAGCGCATGTTGCTGCGCTGGGTGAGCTCCTGCGTCAGTTCGCCGGAGATGGCGATGCCGTCCTCCGTCTGTTCGCCGGAGAGCACGATCAGCTCCACAGTGTTCAGTGCCTTGCGCACATCGCCGCCGCAGCCCCGTGCGATCCAGCCGCAGACACCCTCTGCCAGATGCAGCGGTGTGCCAAGCTGCTCCTCCATCAGACGGAAGCCGCGTGCCACCGCACGTTCCAGCTCCTCCGGCGGAACCGGCTTGAACTCAAACACCGTGGAACGGCTGATGAGGGCATTGTAGACGGCGAAATAGGGGTTCTCTGTGGTGGAGGCGATGAGGGTGATCTGTCCGTTTTCCATGTACTCCAGAAGCAGCTGCTGCTGTTTCTTGTTGAAATACTGGATTTCGTCCAGATAGAGCAGGATGCCGTTCATGCCGGAGAACGTCCCCACCTCTGCCACCACATCCCGAATGTCTGCGGTAGACGCAGAGGTACCGTTCAGCTTGTGGAGTGTCATGGAGGTGCTGTCGGCGATGATGCGTGCCACGGTGGTCTTTCCCACGCCGGAGGGACCATAGAAGATCATGTTGGGGATTTTCCCGCTCTCAATGATTCGCCGCAGGGGCTTTCCCGGAGCGAGCAGCTGGCGCTGTCCCACCACGTCATCCAGTGTCTGCGGGCGAATCCGGTCTGCTAAGGGTGTATGCATGGATTATTCGTACAGCGGGTACTTCTCGCACAGTTCGCAAACGCTTTCACGAATCTCCTCTGCCTTGTTTTCAAAGTCGGAGGCAGCCAGGTACATTGCCTGTGCGATGGTGTCCATATCTGCCGGCTGCAAACCGCGGGTGGTGACTGCCGGTGTGCCGACACGGATACCGCTGGTGACGAACGGCTTCTGCGGGTCGTTGGGGATGGCGTTCTTGTTGACGGTGATGAAGCACTCGTCCAAGCGACGCTCGATCTCCTTACCGGTGATGTTGAAGTTGCGGACGTCGACGAGCATGAGGTGGTTGTCGGTGCCGCCGGAGACCAGACGGAAGCCTTCAGCCTTCAGACCCTCGGCAAGAACGGCAGCGTTCTTGACGACCTGCTCACCGTAGGCCTTGAACTCGGGCTTGAGCGCCTCGCCGAAGCAGATGGCCTTGGCAGCGATGATGTGCTCGAGCGGGCCGCCCTGGGTGCCGGGGAACACGGCGGAGTCGATCTTCTTGGCCAAGTTGATGGTCTCCATCTCGCCAGTCTCGATGTTCTTCTTGGTAATCTCGTTCTTGCACAGGATCATGCCGCCGCGGGGGCCGCGCAGGGTCTTGTGGGTGGTGGTGGTGACAACGTCGGCATAGGGCACGGGGCTCTCGTGAACGCCAGCGGCGACGAGACCGGCGATGTGGGCCATATCGACCATGAAGAAAGCGCCGACGGAATCAGCGATCTCACGGAACTTGGCGAAGTCGATCTTGCGGGGATAGGCGGAAGCGCCGGCAAGGATCATCTTGGGCTTGCACTCCTGCGCGATGCGGTAGACCTCGTCGTAGTCGATCATTTCGGTCTCATCGTTGAGGGAGTAGGGGACCTGATGGAAGTACTGGCCGGAGATGTTGACCGGGCTGCCGTGGGACAGGTGGCCGCCATGGGCGAGGTTCATGCCCATGAAGGTGTCGCCGGGCTGGAGCATAGCCTTGAACGCGGCCAGGTTGGCGGAAGCGCCGGAGTGGGGCTGGACGTTGGCGTGCTCAGCGCCGAACAGCTTGCAGGCGCGCTGACGGGCGATCTCTTCGGTCTCGTCGACGCAGTAGCAGCCGCCGTAGTAGCGCTTGCCGGGATAGCCCTCGGCGTACTTGTTGGTAAGGCACGTGCCCATAGCCATCATGACAGCCGGGGAGACGATGTTTTCGGAGGCGATCAGCTCGATGTTGCGCTGCTCGCGGTGATACTCCTTCTCAATAGTGGCGCCGACTTCGGGGTCATACTGGGACAGGAATTCCATGGTTTCTTTGATCATGGTGCGTGTTCCTCCTCTGATTTTTCAGTCGATTGATATATTACCGGCGGCTAAGCTGAAAAGTGCGAACTTATGCCGGTTCTCTCACACCTTAGGATAGCAAAAAAAGTAAGGCCCTGTCAAGGAAAACCGGGCCTTGGAGGGGCTGAATTTATTAGGGAAAAGAGGAATATCACCTTAAAAACGTAAAAGTGTGCCAAAAGGGTCGAAAAGGGATTGACGCGTGTTGTGCAATCTGCTATGCTGTGCCTGCATGAAGTTTGAATTTTGAAGAGCTTTATGCATCGGCAGAGTAGGAAACCATGTGTTTACGCGAAGAGCGAATAGTGCCGTCGGGATGGGAAGTTGCCCGCGGACGAAAAACCCATGGTTTGCAGTATGGTTTCCGCATCCGCTTGCCACTCAGAAGAGAGTTTAAGTGAGGCCTCTCCTCCGCGTGGTTCCTGCCATCCGGAGGGAGAGGTGTTTTCTTTTTCACCGGATTAAGCCGTTCCGCGCGGCGCCGCAGCCGCGGGAAAATCTTTTGATGAAAAAGGAGGTCCTCACAATGTCCCTTCAGATCGAAGCGCTTTCCCCTATCATGTGGACGATCATCATCGCGGTCGCCCTCGTGCTCATCGCCGCGGTGGTCTTCACGTGGAAGTCCTCGGCCATGTCCACGCGCAAAATGGTCACCATCGCCATGCTGACCGCAGTTTACGTTGTGCTGAACTTTGCCGGTACGGTGCGCCTTGGCTGGATCAATATCTCCGTCGCGTCGCTGCCCGTCATCGTGGGCGCGATGCTCTACGGTCCGGTCGGCGGCCTGCTCGTCGGTCTTCTCGGCGCATTCATGGGTCAGCTTCTCACCTATGGCGTGACCGCGACCACGATCCTGTGGATCCTGCCGCAGGCAGCGCGTGGCCTGCTCGTCGGCGTGTATGCCAAGCACTGCGGCTACAAGTTCTCCAGCGGTCAGCTCACGCTTGCGCTGATCGGCACGGCGCTGGTCGTGACGGCGCTCAACACGGGAGCGATGTATATCGACAGTGTGATCTACAACTACTACAGCTACGCCTATGTTTTCGGCGGCCTGGTGGTGCGTATCATCTCCGGTGCGGCTACGGCGGTGCTGATGGTGTTCGTGGCCCCGCCGGTCGTGAACCTGCTGAACCGCTCGCTCGACACGGTGCGCACGGCGCAATAAAAAAATATTCAAAAAAGAGGGACGCAGTTGAAAACTGCGTCCCTCTTTTTTGAGAAAGATTGCACTCCGCGGCAGCGCACGCGCCATAGGCGCGCACGTTTGCGGAGTGAGAAGAGTTTTTCTGACGCGCACGCCCCAGGGCGGCTTCTCTTGCCGCTTTGCGACAATTCACCTTCTGTCGTCAGAAAAACGATTTTAATTTCTTTCGCGTCTGCGGACGCCTGGGCAACCGTTAGCAGCTTTGCTGCTTTACGGATGCCGCGTACCCCTTGCGGGTAAAAACTCTGCGACGCGTTTTATTGCCGCTCGTTTTCGACCAGCGAGAGTAGGGTCTGCTCGAAGCCGTATTGGTCGCGGAGACGGCGGGACTCGGTGAGCTTTTTGGTGCCGCGGTGGCCGGTACGGTGACAGCGGAGCATCAGATTTTTGGGCGAGTGGGCGAAGTCGATGAACTCGATGACGTCGACGTCGTAGCCTTCGTCCTCCAGGACCGCTGCGCGGATGGCGTCAGTCAGCAGCGCCGAGAAGCGCTCCTGAAACAGCCCGTGGGAGAGCAGAATGTCGAAATCGCCGCCCTTTTGGATGGTCTTATTGACCTCGTGCTGGCAGCAGGGGACGGAGAAGATGTGCTCGACGCCGCGGGAGATGGCGTAGTGCAGGGCGTAGTCGGTCGCGACGTCGCAGGCATGGAGCGTGACAAGCATGTCAATGTGCTCTCTGTAGAGCACATCGCGCGTAACATCAGCCACGACGAAGTGAAGATCTGAATAGCCGTAGCGCGCGGCGACCTCATTGCAGTGCTCGACCACGTCTTCTTTCAAGTCATAGCCGATGATCTTGGCGCGCACGCCGCGCTTGACGGCGAAATAGTAGTACAGCACGAACGTGAGGTACGATTTGCCGCAGCCAAAATCGAGAATCGTGATCTCGTCGCGGCCGTAGGCGCGGAACGCGTCGTCCACGAGCTCGATGAAGCGGTTGATCTGCTTATATTTGTCGTATTTCGCCTTGACGATCTTGAAGTCCGGCGTAAATACGCCGAGGTCGACGAGGGCGGGGATGTTCTCGCCCTCCTGCAAAATGTATTCCTTCTTGCGGTTGTGCGAGGCGGTCACGGCGGCGCGGGCCGCGCCGGACTTGGCCGTGCACTTGTACGCGCCGTTCGTCTTGCGGACGTACTGGCGCGTCTCCGTTTCGGTGCAGAGCGTGACAGAGCGGAACAGACCGTCAAGCTCCTGCTCGAACGTTTCGAGCAGCGCGCCGCGCGCGACGTTGCGGTGCGCGACCTTCTGCCCCTGCTGGTATTCGAGCTGGAAAAAGACCTTCCCGCGCAGCGTTAAGGGCCGCACGGTGACACGCGAGTGACCGATGCGCGCGACCGGCTCGGCGAGGACGAGCTTGGTGAGCGTGTCGAGCCGTTCGGAGAGGTCGGAGACTACGATGCTCATGCGCCAAACCTCTCTTTGAGCGCAAGGTGCGCAGCGTACAGCTCGTTTTTGCTGTAGGTGTTGTTCTCGTCCTTGAGAAGCATTTTGATGGCGTCCTTGGCCGTGCAGTCACTGCGCACCATGCAGTCGACGAGCAGCGCCTCAGGCGAGGTGATGTGTTCGACCTCGCGCAGGCGGTAGTCATCGCAGACCTCGACAATGAGGGCATATTCACCCTTTTCGTAGGTCTCCTTCGCGATGAGCTGATCCTTGACCTCCTGCGGCGTGCCGCGGAAGGTCATCTCGTGGAGCTTTGTCATGTCGTTGCAGAGGCACAGGCGCAGCTGCGCGTTTTCCTCGATGAAGAAGTCGATGACGCTCATGATGCGCTTGGGAGATTCGTAAAAGGCGTAGGTCGCGGTGTCGCCCTTGCGCATCATCATCAGCACGCGGCGGCGGTCGGCCGTCTCGCGCGGGAAAAAGCCATAGAAGAAAAAGGTCGAGAGGTCAAAGCCCGAGATCGATAGCGCGTTGACCGCGGCGCAGCAGCCGGGCACGCCGACGACGCGAATGCCGTTTTCGACTGCGGCGCGGATGAGCTCGTTGCCGGGGTCGGAGATGCAGGGCGTGCCCGCGTCGGTGATGACGGCGATGTCCTTGCCGGAGGCAAGCTGTTCGATGAACCACTTCGCCTTGCCGTATTCGTTGAACTTGTGGTTGGCGCTCAGACTGTTGCCGCGGATGCCGAGCTTGTTGAGCAGCACCACGCTGCGGCGGGTGTCCTCGGCGGCGATGATGTCGGCGGTGGACAGGATTTCACGTCCGCGCTCGGACATGTCGCGCGAGTTGCCGATGGGCGTTGCGACGATATAAAGGGTGCCGGTGGCCTTCTGCTCGTCCATAAGATCCTCCAAAAAGCAAAAATTTCTCATTATGCTGACAGTATAGCCTATTTTCGCCCGCTTGGCAAGGCGGGAGAAGCGGCGGGATTTGCGATTGCTTTTTGCCGCGGGCACGGTATAATGGAGAAAACTGCCGAACAAAGGAGAATCGGGCATGAAAAAGAGACTGTTCCGCTTGGGCGCGCTCTGCTGCGTCGCGGCGATGACGATAACGACCAGCGCGCAGGCGCTCAGCGTGGAGGAGGCCTACGATATTTTGCAGCGCAGCTATGTTGATAAGCTGCCGCGCGCCGCGCAGGACGCGAAGTCGCTCGACGAGCTCTTTTCCTACACGGATGACTACACGTACTACATGACGGCGGAGGAGTATCAGGCGTTTTTGCAGGGCGTCGAGGGTGATGTGAGCTTCGCCGGCATCGGCGCGGAGATCACCTATGTGCCCGAGGGCATCCGCATCGTCTCCGTCCTCAAGGGCGGCGGCGCGGAGAAGGCGGGCCTTGCCGCAGGCGACATTATCATCGCCATTGAGAGCGAGTCCTGCGCGCCGGGCGGCGCGGAGCACCGCGCCAAGCTCCTCGGCGAAGCGGGGACGAGCGTGACCGTCACCGTCCGCCACGCGGACGGCACGCAGGCGGATTATACCGTTACGCGCGCGCTCGTCACGCAGACGAATACGACTGTCTCGGTCACGGGCGGCGTGGGCTACATCGACTGCGACAGCTTCGGCACGCAGACGGGGACGTATTTTCAAGAGGGCGTGCGCGGGAATGACAGCGCTGTGCACGCGTGGATCGTGGACCTTCGCGGCAACGGCGGGGGGCTGACCTCCGCGGCGGTGTCGGCGCTCGGCGCGTTTTCGGGCGAGGGAGACCTCACCTACTTTGTCGATCAGGATGGCGAGAGTACCGCGCAGAGCTATTCGGGCAAGGACCTGACGGACAAGCCCGCCATCGTGCTGATGGACAGCGGCAGTGCCAGCGCGTCGGAGATCTTTGCGGGCGGCGTGCTCGGCACGGGCAGCGGCATCGTCATCGGCACGCGCAGCTATGGCAAGGGCGTGGCGCAGGTCCTATACGATGAGTCGAACTGCCCGTATCTGCACGGCGACGCCGTGAAGGTGACGGCGTACCGCTTCTACTGCGCGGGCGGCAACACGACCGACCGCATCGGCGTGGTGCCGACGCTCTACATCCCGCAGGATCAGGCCGTTGCGGCGGCGCGCCTGCTGAGCGGCGAGAAGACGAAAGACAGCGCGTATCTCCGCCTGGTGCTGAACGGCTGCGACTTTTACATCGACATTCCCGCGGGGAAGGAGAGCTCTTCCGCCGCGCTTGAGGCCATTTTGGCGGCGCTGACGCCGGACGCCGTGCTTTACTGGGGCGAAAACGGCGGCGAAAGGAAGCTCACGCTCGCGCAGGCGCGCGAAAAGTGCGGCTTTGCCGCATCGTCCGCGCTCGACTTTTCCGACGTGGCGGACAGCGAGTACGCGCAGGAGATCGATTCGCTTGCGGCGAGCCGCATCGTCTTTGGCGATGGCGGCAAGTTCCGCCCCGACGCGACGATGACGCGCGCGGAGGTCTGTGCGCTGCTCGCGCAGGCGCTTGACCTCTACTCCACGGCGAACGGGTGCTTTACCGACGTTGCCAAAGGGAGCTGGTACGCGCCCTCTGTGAACGCGATGGCAGCCATCGGCCTTGTCTCCGGCGTGGGCGGGGGAAAATTCGACCCGAACGCGACGATGACACAGGAGGAATTCATTACGGTGCTGGGCAGGCTCGTGGAATTCGTGAATCTGGATGCGCGGGAATTTTTGGACAAGAACCCGCTGGCTATTTTGCAGCCGCTGCCGAAGTATAAGAGCTTTTCACACTGGGCCATCCGCAGCGCGGAGCTTTTGACGAATTCCGTGTTCGATGAAAACGGCGATGCTGTGAATATGTACTGCATGAGCCTTGAAGATATCGAGCCCCAGATCCCCATCCTGCGCGAGCAGGCTGCAGCGGCGCTCTATAACGCGCTGCGCACGACGGGCGTGCTCAAGTATTGAGATGGACTGGTACGTCTACATGCTGCGCTGCGAGGATGGCTCGCTCTACACCGGCATTGCCTCAGACGTGGAAAAGCGCTTTGCCATGCACAAGAGCGGACACGGGGCAAAGTACACTCGCTCGCACCCGCCTGTCGCGGTCGTGTACCGCGAGCAATGCAGCGATAAGGGCGCGGCGCTGCGGCGCGAGGCCGCCATCAAGAAGCTGCCGCGCGCGAAAAAACTCGAACTGACGGAGGAAAACTGCGATGCGTGAAACGATCGTCGACCGCGCGTATGCCAAGACGCTCCTGCCGCCGCGCAAAGAAGATGGGCACAAGGGCGACTTCGGCAAGCTCTTAGTCCTCGGCGGCAGCGTGGGCTATACGGGCGCGCCGTATCTGGCGGCGAGCGCGGCGGTGCATTCGGGCTGCGGGCTCGTGTATCTCGGCGTGCCGGAGAGCATCTGGGCGGTTGAGGCGCAAAAGTGCGTGAGCGCAATGCCGTTCCCGCTGCCGGAGACGGACGGAAGGCTCTGTCTCGCCGCGCTCGACAAGATGCAGGACAAGCTCAAAGGCTGTGATGTTTTAGCGCTCGGTCCCGGCCTTGGCCGCGGAAAAGAGACAGAGCAGCTCGTCCACGCGCTTTTGTGGCAGGTGAAAGAGCCGCTGGTGCTGGACGCCGACGGTCTGAACGCCTTACAGGGCTGCACGGAAAAGCTGGACGTCCGCCGCGGATGCGTGACGATTTTGACGCCGCACGACGGCGAATTTGCGCGCCTGACGGACCGGACGCTCCGGGAGATCGCGTCGAGCGAACGGACAGAGCTTGCGAGCCGCTTTGCCTGCGAGCACGGCTGTATCTTGGTGCTCAAGGGGCACCGGACGCGCATTGCGCTGCCGGACGGGCGGATGCTCGTCAACACGAGCGGCTGCTCGGCGCTCTCAAAGGGCGGGAGCGGGGACGTGCTGACAGGCTTGATCGCGTCGCTTCTGTGCCAGGGCATGGGCGCGGCAGAGGCCGC
>OKRS01001644.1_pt1 | contig 14344 bp, 10 predicted proteins | sample 1601191 | NCBI WGS metagenome assembly OKRS01 (sample SAMEA3541509, study PRJEB24748) | human gut metagenome | biome: human gut; feature: human-associated habitat; material: faeces | place: China | collected 2012
ACGGCAAGAAGTTGCCAGCCGTGCCTAAGGCTCCGATGCAGATCATCAAGGTGCCTGAGTTCAAGTTCACCGAGTACAAGCCTCTGAGCTACGGTATCGGAAAGGAGAAGGAAAGCAATGCTCCTCAGAGTTTCGAGGATATGGACATGGGATGGGGAACGATGGTTTACGAGACCCAGGTTCCTGCCATCGAAGGCATATCAACCCTCACCGGTGAATTCCACGACTTTGCTCAGATATATGTGAACGGAAAGTATGTTGGTAAGATAGACCGTGTGAAGAACGAGAAATCACTCGAATTGCCAGCCATGCCACAGGGTGCTCAGCTCACTATCGTGGTAGAAGGTATGGGACGAATCAACTTCGGCCGTGCCATCAAGGACTACAAGGGTATCATCGGCAACGTAACCCTCACCACTCAGAAGGAGGATTGCGAACTTGCCCTCACCCCTACCCGATGGAACAACAGTACCATCGCTGATGATTACCAGACGGCAATGAAGGCACTCGCCATGCCAACCAACAAGATGCGTGGTCTGCAGACCAAGGCAGGTTACTACCGCGGCTACTTCAACATCAAGAAGGTGGGCGATACCTTTATTAATATGGAAGCCTTCGGCAAGGGTCAGGTTTATGTGAACGGTCATGCCCTCGGCAGATTCTGGCAGATTGGTCCTCAGCAGACCCTCTATCTCCCAGGTTGCTGGTTGAAGAAGGGCAAGAACGAGGTGATGGTTCTCGATGTAGTAGGTCCTAAGGGCGAAGCAGGCAAGCCAGGTTCTACCGTGGCTCCTACTGCTTTCTGCCAGGATCATCCGGAGCTCGACAAGCTGAATCTCGAAAAGAGCAACAAGCACAACGAGCCAGGTCATCGCATGGATCTCAATTCAGCGACTCCAGCATTGAAGGGCGAATTCAAGGCTGGCAACGGCTGGCAGACCATCAAGCTCGACAAGCCTGTAACCGGTCGCTACTTCGCCATCCAGGCAGAAAGCAGCCAGAACGGCGACAGCCAGATTGCCATCGCCGAGGTTTATCTTCAGGATGCCAGCGGCAACCGCATCGACCGCAACAACTGGGTAGCCTTCTATGCCGACAGCGAGAAGGGCAATTCAACACTCGACAAGATGTTTGACCTTCAGGAGAGTACCTACTGGCAGACCGAAAAGGGAGCCAACTTTCCACACCTCGGCATCGTGGATATGGGCAAGGAGGTTACCATCTCAGCCTTCGAGTATTTGCCACGTGCCGAGCAGGGTGCTCCAGGCAGCGTGAAGGCATTCAAGCTCTATGTAAAGAAATAATAGTTTTTAGCATAAGTTTATATAGAATATTTGCGAAAGTTAGTTAGAATGACAAAGAGGCGAGTCGTGAGACCCGCCTCTTTTAAAACAACTTGTCAATATCTACAGATAATCCCACCTGAAGATTCACGCCATCGGTGATAGGACTGTTCAGATAATAATACTTCGGCTTATATCCGAAGAGATTATCCAGCGCCGCAGTCACCTTCACCGCCTTGCCGATGCGCTGCACCAGCGAAAGCTTCCAGATGGTGTAGGCAGGATAGCTCACCGTAAGGGTACCCTCGCTTACATTGTAGTAGTTCTTATACTCCACGTTCTCTACGCCCGAAAGATAGCGGCCGCTCAATCCGATGTTCAGACCATAGTTCTTGGTAAACTGATGGTCGTAATCCATGCGGGCATTGAAGGCATGCTCACGAGCCGGAATATACTGGTTGTTGATGGTGTTGCCATCCTTATCCTTCGCCAGCTGCTCCTTGGTATAGGCATAGGTGAAGCGGGCAGAAAAACCGTTGTTCCATCGTGCCTGCACGCCTACCTCTCCTCCACACACGCTGTAGGAATCCAGATTGGTGTAAGGCAGATAAGGCAACTTATCCTCTACACTCTTGAAATAAGGAGCCGATGTAGACAGCTTGTTCTTCACCTTATTATAATATAGGGATGCCGTATAGTTGTAATGTCCCTTGGTGTATTCGGCAGAGAGATTGAAGTTGTGGCTCACTTCCGCCTTCAGATGTTCGTTGCCTTCCACAATCCAGATGCCGCTCATATCGAAGTTGTAGTATTTCTCCTTCAGCGATGGGGCACGGAAGCCCATACCATAACCTGCTCTCAGCGAGAGACTGCGTATCGGGGTATAACGGAGATTCAGCTTCGGGGTAACATGCGAATCCTTGCCATCCGAGAAATAGTCGTAGCGCAAGGCTCCCACCATCTCCCACTGATCAGAGATGCGCCAGTCATACTGCGCAAATACATCGAAGGTATCCTGCTTGCGGGTGCCATTGCTCAGATTGGTATTCATCAGATAGTCGTGCATATAGTCGGAACCGATGGTCAGCACGTCGCCGCCCTCGAATGCGTGGTTATAGAGCAGGCGGAAGGTGTTCTGCACATTGCTGTAGTCACGGATATCCAGATGGCGAATCTTCTGATAATCTGACTTATCATATTGATCGAAGGCATAGCTCAACTGCAAGGCATCATCTGCAGTGATATCCCAATTCATCTTCAAGCCACCCGAGAAATCACGATAACGCTCAGGTAAATCGGCTGTTCTCACGGTTTCACGGAAGAAATAGCCGGCACGACCGGTGAGACTGAAGTTCTGGGTTGGACTCCATACCAGCTGGTTCTTGAAGTTTGCCGTCTTGTCGCCATAAACAGTAGCAATGACGCGGGTCACGGGATTTTCGGCGCTATGCACATCGTAATTATCCAGACGGTTGAAATTTGCCGTAAACATATTGTTCCAATGCTTGCTGTTCAGTCCGAAGGAAGCACCATATCGCTGCTCGTTGTGCTTGGCAATTCTGCCGTTCACATTCAGCGTCCAGGGTTTCTTGCCCTTCTTGGTGATGATATTGATGACGCCGCCCGTGGCATTGCTGCCGTAAAGGGCAGAAGCCGCACCCTTCACAATCTCGATGCGCTCCACATTATCCATGTTCAATCGGGTGAAATCCACATCGTCCATCGTCTCGCCTGCCAGTCGCTCGCCATCTACCAGAAAGAGAACGCCCTGTCCGCCGAATCCGGAAAAGTTGAGATGGGTCTGCTGGTTCATCGCATAAGAGAACTCCACGCCCGGCAATTCCTGCTGAAGCAAATCCTGCACATTGGTGGCATCGAGCTTGGCGATATCCTTGGAACCGATCACTCGGGTCTGGATAGGTGTATCCTTCAGGAACTTAGGGGTGCGGGTGCCCGTAACCACCACCTCGGTGAGGTCAAACTGGCGACTGATGGAATCGAGATAGGCCTCGTAAGCCAGGGAGTCACGGATGCTCTTCTGGTCTACGCCCGGCACATTGTCATGGGTAGGCACATTGTCGGCGCTGGCAGAAAGCGTTGCGCCAGCCGGAAGAACCGCCATGTTGGCTAATAATATCGAGTATAACAGATATTTCTTCTTCATTGTTTTCGTAAGGATACAATTTATATGGATATTTATAATTAATATGGATATTTATAATTGATAGTCATCCAGCACTTTACGCCCTTTGGCGAGAGATAGTTCTCTAGCTGGATAGCGGCGTATGTTCCATCCTTCAGTCGGAGGATGAACACATGGTTGTTGAGCGAGAACGATGGCGGCATCGGTGGAATCTCCATCGAGAGCCAGGAAGACAACACCTTGTTTATGGCGATGCCCTGCGATGGCACGGAACCCAGAAGCATCTGCTCCTGACTGTCCCAAACCTCATTCTCCGACCATTCATCTTCGGTAAACTGCTTGTTATGGAAGGCTTCGCTGGTTTCAGGCAACTGGTCCATGGAAGTATAGCTGGTTTCCAGAACGGCTCCGCCATTGGTACGCACATTGTTGCGATGAATGGCAAGGGTCCATTCGCTTGGTGCCCCCTGCTCGGCAGTAGGCACAAAGTAAGTAAAGGTATTCTTCCTGATGCCTTCGCCGAAGACATCAAACCAATACATATATTGTCCAGCCTTTCTGCCCGCAGTGGCAGCAGCATGCCCAGCATCCGATTCATCCTTCTCACCAGTGGCAGTCATCGGGATGGGATATGCCTCAAACTCGGTCTGAGCTTTTAAGAGTGCCGCCTCATCGCCAGCCTCCGTCAGTTTCTGCAACTTTGGTAAATCCACGTAATACCAATCCGTCCAACTGGTGGCATTCATCACAATCTGTCCCTTAGCCGGCACAATCTCTTCCGGCTCATCATATATATCATCAAAAATACCGTTGCAGGCAGTAAGCATCAGCATGCCCAAGCCTGCAACGGTCATTTTCAGATGATTCATTTTTATCCAATTCGTCATCTATTCTTATTTGTATGATAATTGATACTCTATTTCCTGCGAAATATCTCTTTCTTGAAATCTTTCAGATTTATTTCTTGAAATATTTCTTGCCGTTTACGATGACTACACCCTTGTAGCTCTCGCTGACAACCTGACCGTTGAGGTTGTACATCTTGCCATCGTTCTTCTTCTGAACATCGTTCTTGACAGAAGAGATGCCGGTAGCCGCGCTATTGAAGCTTGAAACGATGCCAAAAGGCATGGCACCCATCTGGAAGGTATTCACGATGTCGGTAATCTTGCTGCCGTTATACTTCACGAGGATGTTGTTATCCTTCTGTGCATTGAACTCATAGTCGCCATCCATGGTCTTGTTGCCATTCTGTTCTGCTGTGAAGTGGAAGCTCAAGCCATCCTCCTTGTAATCACGGTAGAAACCACCCTTCTCCTCGTCGTAGGTCAAGCCCTTCACGGTGTAAGTACCCAGAGTCAGGTTGCCCATCAGGGTGTTATCCAGTGTATAGGTAGGAACCTCAACATCCACCTTCTGCACATCGCCATCCATATACTTGCGTACATTGTAGGTTACGCCCTCGTTGGCATAAGGGAACATGCCGCCTACATTCACGTTGATAGCGCTGGTAACAGCCTTTACATAATAAGACTTGATGTTGTAAGTCATGGCAAAAGGCATGGCACCATACTGGAAGACAGCCTTCAAGGTAAGCGAATTGTCTGCCATGTTGTAAGTGCCAGAGATAGATGAACCTGTGATGTTCTTCTCTACGCCATCCACGGTAAGCTTAGAAGTAAAAGTCTGATCAGCCATGGTGATTACATGATTCTCGCCCATGGTGAAAGCCACGTTCTTGATGGTGAAAGAAGGAATGGGAGCCATACCACCCTTCATGGCAGGAAGAGTGATATTGCCTGCACTCATGCTAGCCATTTCAAACTTTACGGTATCGCTGGCATTCTCTGTATCCTGATTCAACACGCTCATGGTTGAAGCACCAGCAAACGTCAAGGCACCATGCATCTGTGCCATCATATTACCTGCCAACATTGTGGCGAAGACGAGAGTAAAGAATTTCTTCATATCTATTCTATTTTCTATTATTTGTTTATTAAAATTATTATATCTATTTTGTTTCACTTATCGTTTTTGGGGTGCAAAGGTACGGAGTTTCCTCCATACCTGCAATACCCATAAATAAGGATTCTCATCAATACCTACTTTTAGGTATCCAATGAAAGAAGCAACTCGAAAGAAGCTTCTTACTTCTTTATTTCAATCTCTCCCCCGTTATTCTTGGCGTTGTAAAACCAGAAAACGAGAATCAATCCTACAAACACCAGCAGGATACCTACCATCTCTGCCACATGGTTGCCCGGATCCACCCAGATTTCCTTGAAGAATCCGTTGCGGGCTGCAATCTCCACAGCCGTCCACAATACGATGACGTTGGCAAGCGACATGCGCAGGTTTCTACCCCAATGGCCGATGTACAACTGCTTCTTGAAGATCATGCCCGAACCGATGAGACAGAGTATGCCGATGGCATAAGTCACAGGATGAGTGGTGCCGAGGAACACCGGGTCGTAGCAGAACATTAATAATAGGTATAAGCCCCACATCATGATGTTCCACTCCATAAAGGTAACGATGCTGGCATGATGTACCATCGGACGAAGCTCTACATGGTTCTTCACCCCGCAATGATTCTGAATCCAACGGATGAAATTACAACCCGTCTTGGTGCAGAATATATACATCACCAGGAACATCATCCACATGCCGAAAGTGGCTGGCATAATGAGATATTCAGGGCGTGAACCACGGATTTCCTTCAGTTCCGCACGGCCGAATTCCTCCAGCGGAGTGCCGTTGATGGTATAGGTATGATGCACGCCGATGCCATTCACATATTCTGTGGCAGTCTGCACCACGCCATTGCCCACTAGATCGCAATGCACACCATAGCGCTGGGCATAATAAGCCAGCAGGAACTCCACCCATCCGGTCCAGAACAGCAGGGCACCCGCCATACCGAACACGGTTTGCTTGGTATCACCCTTTACAAACACACCCCAGATGGTAATCACCAGTCCCACGAAACCCATGGCAAAGGCAGAATAATGCAAGGTAGTAGGCTGCATGGTATGCTCCATGATAATCATCAGCGCATGGCCCAAAGGCATCAACAACAAGATAATCAATATAGACCCTATGGTCATTCCCAAGTTTTTTGTCTTCATCATGTTTTATTTCTATTTATTACTATTTATACTGTTTATTATGATTTCAAATCGGGTTGCAAAGATACTACTATTTAGAATAATTCGCAATACCTAGAAATAATGATTTGATTTCGCTCGGTTTATCACCATAAATGATGATTCAAATTCATCAGCCTCAGCACGGGTAGCTCCCCATAATTGATGATAAAGCCTGATATTCTGCCCGTTTTGTTTTTTTTATACTTTCTTATGCCGCAATCTGAATACTTTTGCGTATCTTTGCACCACAAATACAAATTCATTATTTATGTTAACAGATATTGAAATAGCTAAATCAGTTAAACTGCGCCCTATCAATGAGGTAGCAGCAGAACTAGGAATTCATGAAGACCAGGTTGAAAACTATGGCCGCTACATTGCCAAGATTACTACTGGCGACATCGATCCTAACAAGTTCAAGAATCATCACCTCATCCTCGTTACCGCTATCAGTCCTACCAAGGCAGGTAATGGCAAGACCACTGTATCTGTGGGTCTCGCCCTGGGTATGCAGAAGATTGGCAAGAAAGCCGTAGTGGCTCTCCGCGAACCATCTCTAGGTCCTTGCTTCGGCATGAAGGGTGGTGCTGCCGGTGGCGGTTACGCCCAGGTTTTGCCTATGGATAAGATCAATCTCCATTTCACTGGCGATTTTCATGCCATCACCGAGGCTAACAACATGATTGCTGCCCTCCTGGACAACTATCGTTTCCAGCACGAGGCAGAGGGATTCAAGTTGAAGAAGATTCTCTGGCGCCGCGTGATGGACGTAAACGACCGTGGTCTCCGCCGCATCATCACCGGTATCGGCGATAAGAACGGCATCGAGACAGAGGCAGGCTTCGATATCACTCCTGCTTCTGAAATCATGGCTATCATGTGTTTCGCAACTAGCGTTGACGACCTGCGTCGTCGCATCGACAATATTCTCCTCGGCATCACTGAGGACGACAAACCATTCACCGTCAAGGATATGGGTGTAGGCGGAAGTATCGTGGCCCTGCTCCTCGATGCCCTGAAGCCAAACCTGGTTCAGACCACAGAGGGCACTCCTGCCTTCGTTCACTGCGGTCCGTTTGCCAACATCGCCCATGGCTGTAACTCAGTGATGGCTACAGCTGCCGCTCTGGAGTATGGCGACTATGCGATTACAGAGGCAGGATTCGGTGCCGACCTCGGTGCAGAGAAGTTCTACAACATCAAGTGCCGCAAGACCGGTCTGCAGCCAGACCTCACCGTGCTCGTGGTAACTCTCCAGGCATTGAAGATGCATGGTGGCGTATCTCTGGAAGATATCAAGAAGCCAAACGTAGCTGGCATGGAGGCTGGTTACTGGAATCTCGACAAGCACGTGAAGAATCTGCAGAGCTTTGGACAGACCGTGGTTATCGCCTTCAACAAGTTTGCCACCGATACCGACGAGGAGATTGATGTATTGCGCAAGCATTGCGAGGAGATGGGTTGCGGATTTGCCGTGAACAGTGCCTTCGCCGAGGGTGGCAAGGGTGCTATGGAATTGGCAGAGCTGGTAGTGAAGACCATCGATGAGCATCCATCTGCTCCTCTCTACTTCACCTACGATGACGATGAGCCAGTGGAGAAGAAGATTGAGGATGTAGCCTTCAACCTCTATGGTGCCGGCAGCGTTACCCTGAGCGATTCTGCAAAGGCTATGATTGAAGAAATCAAGAAGTTGGGTGCCGAGAAATTCCCTATCTGTATCGCCAAGACCCAGTATAGCTTCTCTACCGATGCCAAGGCATACGGTCCTACAGAAGGTTTCGAGCTCCACGTTCGCGACATCACCGTGAACATGGGTGCCGAGATGATTGTAGTCATCGCTGGTCCTATCATGCGAATGCCAGGTTTGCCAAAGAGCCCACAGGCAGAGCGCATCGACGTGGTAAATGGTGAGATTACAGGTCTTTCTTAAGTCCCACAGATTTCACAGATTCACACAGATTTTTATATAAAACAGATCGCCCTGAAAGAGCAAAAGCTTTCGATAGACAATGCTTTTGCCTTTCAGGGCGATTTCTTATCTCATGCTGAATTCACAACCGCAATATAGCTGGTTGTAGAAATCATTCTCTTTCAATAATTCTCCTCGGCGATTCTGCAAACCGCCTTTTCTCCAGTTCATATCCCACCACTCTACATCTGGGCATCCCTCAACGGCGATATGTCCGGCAGCATCAATCTGCCTGATGTTCTTCCATCTCGACGAAGCCAGCGTTGTGGTAAGTAGATGGAAACCATGCTCCTGCGCATACTTGGCCGCATGCTTCAGGCGATAGAGGAAACAAGCCGAGCAGCGGCTTCCCCTTTCCGGCTCATTCTCCAAACCCTTGATGTTGGCAAGCCATTCCTCATGGTCGTACTCATCCTCCACGTATGGCACGCCCTGCGCCTCCAGGAATCGCATCAGCTCGTGCTTGCGAATCTCGAATTCCTGCTGCGGATAGATATTACTGTTGCTGAAATACACCGTAGGCTTCATACCATTACGAAGCATACACTCCACGATGGCAGACGAACAAGGAGCGCAACAGGCATGCAGCAATACAGCCTGACCATCGGCCTTGCTTCCATCAGGGAGAGAAAGTTTCACGAATTTATATTGTTCTTCTACTGGAATCTTCATTTTTATTTTGAACTTTAAACTTTGAACTTTTTACTAAAAAAAAAACAAATGGAGTACAATCTCTCGACACCCCCCATTTGCCCAAATATATGCGAAAACTAGTGCAAAGTTACGATTATTTTCCGAATCACCAAATTTTTAAGCGATGATTTTTCAAATTAATCTGTTTTTCTCGCCTTTTTTACCAAGGCTTAACACTTTGCGCCAGTTTTTAACTATCGTAGCTCTCGCTTCAGGGTAATCACGGTCATTTCAGGCCATGCTCCCAAACGGAACGGGAAGGTACCGCCCAGGCCTGCAGATACATAAAGCAACTGCCTGCCCTGCCAGTATTCGCCGCCCCACTCCTTGAAAGCCATCTTGGCAGGAGTCAGGTTGCCTATCTTCAACTGTCCGGCATGGGTATGACCAGCCAGTGTCAGGTGGGCACCCGTCTTCTGCACCTCTCTGCGCCAATGATGCGGGTCGTGGGTCAGCACAATCTTGAAGGCATCCTTCTCCACCCCCTTCATCGCCTTCTTCAGATTACTGCGGTTGGTAAACGGCGGCTGTCCCGCATTCTCCACACCGATAATCTCTATCGAAGCCATGCCATGCGATATGGTGAAATGCTCGTTCATCAGCTGGTGCCATCCCATCTGCTCCTGCAGACTGAACAGCAGTCGTCTGTTCTTTTTCAAATCCCTGATGCCATGATGCGTATTGTATTCGCAATAGTCGTGGTTTCCCCACACCGAGAAGATGCCATCGGGCGCATGCAGTTTCTTCAAATCATCCACATAAGCCTCCACCTCGCTGGCATCATTGTTCACCAGGTCGCCTGTAAAGAGCATCATCTCCACCCCCTCGGCATTGGCACGTTCCACCACCTGCTTCACGAAGTCAGAACCCTTAGGGAAGGTACCCAGATGGAAATCGCTGAAATGCAGAATCTTGTATCCGTCGAAATAAGGAGGAAGATCGGGCGATGAATAAGTAACATATTTCACCTCCAGCCGCTTCCAGCCCACCACGAAGCCAAAGAGGAACCACCCCATCACAGCCAGTGCCGGCAAGAGGGCGAAGAACCAAGGCATGATGAAATCGAAGAGGATGAACACCACCTTTGGCATCACGGAGAAGAGAATCAGCGTGAAGAGCACCCTCACCGACTCCCGATGAAACTTGCCCAGCTGCAGTCCCATCTCGGCAAGGAGGATGAGCAACGTGGGAACCCACCAGAGGATGGCAAGCGGCAGGGGCCATTCGCTCACTCCGATATGCCAGAGCCACATATCGGGAACCATCGAAAACGCCACGACGCCCACGACATACAATATCGATCGAAATATCTTTTTTATAATCTTATTCATATACCTATTATTATAGATAGCAGCATCTGGTTTATTACAGATTGCTACATCTTGCTGCAAAGGTACTGCAAAACGGAGACACTACAAAATAAATCCTCATTTTTTTATCCGTCAAGCCAGATTATTCCATTTATTCAGCAAGTCAATAATCCCCCTTCTTTCGTTTTAACTTTCTTTTGCTAAATCTCACGCAAGTTTTTCCTTCTTTCGTTATTTTAAAGACAGAAAACAATATCAAGCATGCTGATATTTTTTCTAAGCTGGGTAAAGACAAATAGCCCCTAGCGCCCTGAAAGGGCAAAAGCTTTAAAAACAAGTAAGAATTAATAAAGAAAGGAAAAGAATAAGTATGAGAAAAATAGATTTCAAGAAGGCGTGGCTGGCAGTGGCACTGCTCCTGTCAGCCCTCACCTTCCAATCGTGCAACAACGACGATGACACCGATTGGAATCGTATTTTACCAAATGCATTGGTAACAGTAAAACAGAATGGCGATGCCTGCTATTTGCAGCTCGACGACAACACCACGCTGCTCGCCAAGAACCTCAACAAGCCATTCGGCGACAAAGAGGTGCGTGCACTCGTTAACTACTCCGTCACCAATGAGATGAACGACAAGTACAACCAGGTGGTTCATGTAAACTGGATAGACAGCATTCTGACCAAGAAGCCAGTACCATCTCTGGGTTCCGACGAAGCAAACAGCCAGAAATATGGCAACAACCAGGTAGATATCGTTCGCGACTGGGTAACCGTAGCCGAGGATGGCTATCTCACCCTCCGCTTCCGTGCTCTCTGGGGAGGTCAGAAGCCTCATTACATCAATCTCATAACAGGAGTAAATCCAGAGAATCCATACGAAGTAGAGCTTCGTCATAACGTAAATGGCGACCCTCAGAACTACTGGCGTGATGCCCTGGTAGCCTTCAATCTCAACGAAGCCCTGCCAGATACCAAGGGCAAGACGGTGAAGCTCACCATCCGCTGGCGTTCAAGCCAAGGCTACAAGAAGGTAGATTTCGACTACTGCTCCCGCAAGTCCATCACCAGCACCAGGATGCTGGAAGGCTATAGCGAAGCTGGCGAAAGCATCAGATAAAAGAAAGATCTGAAAAGGATATATGGAATAAAAGGAAATAAGGAATCCCCTGATGAAACCTCCCCCATCGGAGTTCATCAGGGGATTTTTGTATTTATTAGTATACACCATTCGATACAAAATTAATCTTTTCTCACGAAAACACAAAAGAAAAAGCCCAAAACCTTGCATAAAAGAGAAATATTCTAGCTGTATGGTAGAAGTTTTTCGTGAAAAGTTTTGGAGATTAGGAGATAAAGTGTTATCTTTGCCATCAGATTCAAAAACGAATAATCAAACTGAGTTATGATAGTAAGACCAAAGCGCATTTATCGCAAACGCATACCATACGGCATGCAGAATTTTGAGGATGTCATAAAAGAGGATTGTTACTATGTGGACAAGACTCCTTTCATAGAGCAAATAGAAGAATCCAACAAGTATTTCTTCTTCATTCGCCCTCGCCGTTTCGGCAAGACACTTACCCTCTCCATGCTTGAGAATTACTATGACATCAACAAGAAAGACAAGTTTGAGGAAATCTTCGGCAAGCTTTACATCGGTCAGAATCCTACACCAGAGCATAATACATATCTCATCATCCACCTCAATTTTGCCGAGGTAGCAGCAGGATTGGATGATTATAAGGATGGACTGGACAACCATTGTCGCCTTGTGTTCAATTTCTTTTGTGACATCTATGCACATATTCTTCCTGCCAATACCAAGGAAGGATTAGAAAAGTTAACAGATGCAGTGTCTCAACTGAGATTCTTGTGCCAGAAGTGCCAGGAGGTGGGCAAAAAGATTTATCTCTTCATCGATGAGTACGACAACTTCACCAATATGATTCTCGCCCATGAGGAGCATCTTGTGAGGTATCGCAACCAGACCCACGGTGAGGGATACTTGCGCCAGTTCTTCAACACCATCAAGGGTGCGGCTGGCAATACCCTGGGCAGAGTGTTCGTCACAGGAGTAAGCCCTGTGACCATGGATGACCTGACCAGCGGATTCAACATCGGAACCAACTACTCGCTCTCATCTGACTTCAATGAACTGACGGGATTTACCGAGGAAGAAGTGAGAGAGATGCTGGATTATTACGGCAGCGTCCTGCCGTTCAATCACACCACCGATGAGCTGATCAAGGTGATGAAGCCATGGTACGACAACTATTGCTTTGCCGAGGAGAGATATGGTGAGACCACCATGTACAACTCGGTAATGGTGCTCAATTTCGTAGATAATTACATCCGAAGCGAATACCAAATCCCTAAGAAGATGGTGGAGACCAACATCCGCATCGACTATGACAAGATGCGAATGCTCATCCGCCACGACAAGGAGTTCGCCCATGACGCCAGCATCATCCAGCAGTTGGTAACCCAGGGATTCGTGACAGGTACGCTCAATGAGAACTTCCCTGCCGAGCGAATCAACGACCCAGACAACTTCCTCAGCCTGCTGTTCTACTTCGGCATGGTGACGATAGACGGAACTTATGATGGTGAAACCAAGTTCATCATCCCGAATGAGGTGGTGCGTGACCAGATGTACACCTACCTGCTCGACACCTACAAGGAGAATGACTTGGTATACGATAGATATAGCAAGGGCAAACTGGAGAGCAAACTGGCTTATCATGGAGAATACAAACCATACTTTGAGTATATTGCCGACTGCCTGAAGAAGTACTCCTCCCAGCGAGACAAGCAGAAGGGAGAGGCTTTCGTGCATGGCTTCACCTTGGCGATGACGAGCCAGAACAAGTTCTATCGCCCTATCTCAGAACTGGACAATGACGGCGGCTATGCCGACATCTTCCTCTCTCCGCTCTGTGACATCTACAAGGACATGGTGGATTCATATATCATCGAGTTGAAATATTGCAAGAGCCAAACCACAGATGAGCAAGTGAAAAAGCTCTTCGAGGAGGCTTCAGCTCAAATCTCTCGCTATGCGGACAGTGACATGGTCAGAGAGGCGGTAAAGACCACAAAGCTCCACAAGCTGGTGGTCATCTATCGCGGAGCGGAAATGGTGGCTTGCGAGGAGATATAAAACTTACCCCACATTGCAGCCACTCGTTATGTAACTCCTTGAAAAGAAAAAGCCCAAAAACTTGCATAAAAGAGAAATATTTCTTATTTTTGCAGCAAATAAAAAGAAAGAACGATGGCAAAGGAAAATATAGACTTATCAGTAGTCCTTCATGATGATAGCGACTATAAGGACTGGCTCGTAGAACTCAAGGAACGATTCTACAGCCATCGCCTAAAGGCATCTTGCGCTACTAATGGCTACCTGTTAGACTTCTATTGGAAGCTGGGACGAGACATTGAAGCTAAGCAATATACCAACAATTATGGTTCTGGTTTTTACAAGAATCTCAGTCAAGATTTGAAAAATGAAATGCCGGGGGTGAAGGGATTCTCGCCCATAAACTTGCGCTATATGAGTAAGTTTTTCAAACTATATGCTCCACTATGTGAAAAAGTTCCGCAGGCTGCGGAACTTTTCTCGGATTCATTGTCAGACTCAAATGTTCCGCAAGCTGCGGACGATTTCAAGATGCTTTTTCTCATTCCTTGGGATCATCATCGCCGTATCATCGACAAATGCAAGGATGATATGTACAAAGCCTTGTTCTTCGTAAGAAAGACTTGGGAGAACAATTGGGGACGTGACGCTC
>OKRS01001646.1_pt1 | contig 14342 bp, 7 predicted proteins | sample 1601191 | NCBI WGS metagenome assembly OKRS01 (sample SAMEA3541509, study PRJEB24748) | human gut metagenome | biome: human gut; feature: human-associated habitat; material: faeces | place: China | collected 2012
TTCTCCAATGTTCCTGCATTCATAAGGAGGGCATTGTCGAAGTTCTGACCTGCAGCAATGGTAGTTGTACTGAGCAAGTCAGTTGTCTTGCGGTAGTAAGCATCAAGGTTTAAGATCAATCTCTGGTTGAACATACCATAGTCGATACCTACGTTCCATGTTGTGGTTGTCTCCCATGTCAGTTCGTCATTGTATGCCAATGGGCGATAGAGCAGACCAGTATTGTTACCGCCACCGATAGGATAGAGGAAGTGATTGCTTGTACTCTTTAAATAGGTAGCGGTGTAATACATTTTACCAGTATCCTGCTGACCTGTCTTACCCCAACCAAGGCGGAGCTTCAAGTCGCTGATAGCATTTACATCCTTAAGGAAGCTTTCTTCCTTAACGCGCCATGCGAAGGCTGCTGATGGGAAGAAGCCCCAACGGTGTCCGTCGGCAAAGCGGCTTGAACCATCATAACGTGCTGTGAAAGTAAGGAGATAACGGTCAAGCAAAGAATAGTTGGCACGACCATACCAGCTCACGAGATAAGTCTGACCCTTCCATCTGCTTGTATCGTATGACTTTACAGTTCCTGCAAGAGGTTCGCCCTTGTCGTTCTTACCTTCGTTGGTAGAAGGATACATTGACTTGCTCCACTTGTTGCCCCAATACTTCATGTGGCTATACTCGTAACCAGCCATGATGTCGAAGTGGTTGGCCTTGTTGAAGTCCTTGGTATACTGAGCGTATGCTGTAGCCAAAAGGTTGTACTTCTTCTCCTTGTCTTCGCTGTTGCCGCCATAGTAGAATCCGTATGTAGATTGAGGATTATTGGTGTTGTACTCACCACCGGTTGTATATTCACCGGCTAAGTTAGCATGCAAGTGAAGGTCTTCGAAGCCATGAATCTTATAGTCAGCCTCTACGTTGCCCAAGAGAACGTGTGCACTCTTGTAGTTGTCGTAGTTCTCTACCTTTTCTACTGGGTTTGTAGGAGCGTCATCATTGCGATTGTATGGGAATGTTGGGTCGTATGATGTAGTAGGTAGTGCCCACTGCCAAAAACCTCCCCAGTTCTTGAACTGCTCGTCGTTGCTCTTTACAGGGCGAGTAGGATCCATGTTGATAGCTGCGCCTACAGCATCCGTTCCACCAGAAACAGTCTTTGAGTAAGAATACTTACCGTTGATGTTGAGGTTGAGGTGCTTGTCGAACAGAGAAGGATTGATGTTGAAGCCTGCTGTAACTCGCTTATAGTCTGAACCCTTCAAGATACCTTCCTGACCGGTGTAGCCTACGCTGACGCGGTAAGGCATAGACCATGACTGCTTGTTGATGCCACCAGTAAGGCTGACGTTATGCTCATGGCTGACGCCGGCACGATAGATTTCGTCCTGCCAGTCAGTATCGAATGTGCCTGCAGCATAGTCAGGTGTGCCGTCTTCCTTGAATTTCTTCCATCCCAAGCCTTGGTATGCAGAAGAGTCTTCGCCGTAATAGTTCTTGATGAAATCGACGTATTCAGAAGCGTTCATCACGTCCAGCTTCTTGGCAATGGTGCTTACAGAAACCGTACCATTGTAAGAAACCTGCGGCTTCTGACCGCTGCGGCCCTTCTTTGTGGTGATGATGATGACACCGTTTGAACCACGCGAACCGTAGATGGCAGTGGCCGATGCGTCCTTCAGCACTGTGAAGCTCTCGATATCGTTAGGATTGACAAGAGAGAGAGGGTTGTTCACACCCTTTGTGTCATTGTTATCCATAGGCATGCCGTCGATAACAATAAGCGGGTTGTTGCTTGCGGTAAGAGAAGCACCGCCACGAATACGGATTTGTGCGCCGTCACCAGGAGCACCAGATGCAGAGTTGACGTTCACACCGGCAATCTTACCCTGGATCATGTCCTGGGCAGAAGTGATGATACCATGATTCTTCTCATCCGGCTTGAGGGCTGTTACTGAACCTGTAAGGTCGTTCTTCCTAGCCACACCATAACCGATGACCACCACTTCATTAAGATTCTGAGAGTCGTCCTTTAAGGTAACGCTCATGTTGCTCGAAGCCTTTACGGTCTGCGGAGTCATACCCAAGAAAGTGAATGTAAGCTCTGTTCCGGGGGCTGCGTCTAATGAGAAGTTACCATCAATGTCGGTAACACCGAGGGCCTTACCCTTAACTGTAATGGTAGCACCCATGACTGGCTCGCCAGAAGCATCTGTTACATGTCCCTTAACGACGATGTTGTTCTGTGCGAAGGAACTTGTAGCAAGGAGAAGACCACCGGCAAGTGCCATGGTCCTCAGAGGCAATTTGATTTTCAACTGCTTCATGTTTTGCTGTTTTTAGTTATTATTATATGTTATAAGTGAAATTCAGTAGTTCAAGGGCTCATTTCATTCTGCTTGCAAAATTAGAATTTATAAACATACGTTGTTTCTTTTTTTGTGCAAAACCGTCATATTTTAAGTGCAATCGTTTGCACTCCGTTTTGATATTTTGTCCGAAGAAAAGCGTTACGCATTCGGGAATAATGACTAATTTTGCGGCATAACTGAAAACCATGGCAGATAACTTACCTATAACAATGCGAGATATAGCCCGTGATTTGGGCGTCTCCATAGCGACTGTCAGTCGTGCGCTCAACGACAGCCCACGCATCAGCGCGTCCCAGAAAAAGCGCATTCAGGCATACGCGAAAGAACATAACTTTTACCCGAATGTCATTGGAGGAGCGTTGCGTCACAGCCGTAGCCTTCCGATGAAGGTAATAGGCGTTATCGTTCCGGAGTTTGTGCATTATTACTTCGCGTCCATACTGTCAGGTATAGAGGAAGAAGCACGTGCACGTGGCTACCGTGTTATGGTGGCTCAGAGCAACGAACGCTATGACAAGGAAGTGGCTATATGCGACGACTTCTTTAAAAATAAGGTGTGCGGCATAATCGTGTCGCAAGCCAAGGACACCAGACGTTACGACCACTTCCAGAAACTGATGGACAATGGTGTGCCTCTCGTGTTTTACGACCGCATCTGCACCGGCGTGAATGGTTCGCGAGTGGTGGTGGACGATTATAATGGAGCATATGCAGCGGTCACACACATGATTGATACAGGATGTAAGCGCATTGCCTTCTATGGTTCGCCGATGAACCTGGAAATCTCAAAGAACCGCTATAACGGTTATCATGACGCACTGACCAAGAACGGACTGAAGTTGAACGAAGCCCTTGTCCGAATATGTGACGACCGCGCGCAGGCCGAGACCATCACTCCCGAAATACTCTCTTTGCCGGACGACGAACGTCCCGACGCTTTCTTCGCCATCAACGACGACACCGCCATCGGCATTCTCTATACTGCCAAGCGCATGGGCTTTAAAGTTCCTGAGGATATAAGCATCTGCGGATTCACCAATGGCAGCCGTTCCGTGGCTTGCGATCCGATGCTCACCACCGTGGAACAGCGTGGTGTGGTAGTGGGCGAGGAGGCAGCCAACATACTTATAAGTCAGGTGGAAGGCTCGCTGCCGCGTAATGAGGTGGCAATGCGAGTGGTAAGGACACGCCTCGTAGTGAGAGGCACCACACTTTGAGTAAAGGAGTTGTAAGGAGTAAAGCCAAATTCTTTATTGCTATAAAAAGTAAAATAACCAAATAACAATGACCCAAAAACCTAATCTTTCATTCTGGAAACTCTGGAATTTGAGTTTCGGATTCTTTGGCGTACAGATAGCTTACGCCTTGCAAAGCGCCAACATATCGCGCATCTTTGCCACACTGGGAGCAGACCCTCACAACCTTAGCTATTTCTGGATATTGCCCCCGCTGATGGGCATCCTCGTGCAACCCATAGTCGGCACGCTTAGCGACAAGACATGGTGTCGCTTCGGACGCCGCATCCCATATCTTTTCGTCGGAGCCACGGTGGCTGTGCTTGTGATGTGTCTGTTGCCGAATGCTGGATCGTTCGGAATGGCTGTCAGCACGGCAATGGTCTTCGGTCTTGTCTCGCTGATGTTCCTCGACACGAGCATTAACATGGCTATGCAGCCTTTCAAGATGCTTGTCGGTGACATGGTGAACGAGAAGCAGAAGTCGCTCGCTTACTCCATCCAGTCGTTTCTCTGCAATTCTGGTTCGCTTATAGGCTACGTCTTCCCGTTCTTCTTCACGGCTCTCGGCATTGCCAATGAAGCCCCGAAGGGCGTAATACCCGACTCTGTCATCTATTCGTTCTACGTCGGAGCAGCCATACTTATCCTCTGCGTCATCTTCACCACGGTAAAGGTAAAGGAATGGAACCCAGAGGAATATGCTATGTATAACGAGGCTCAGCCTCAGAGCGAGGAGAAAAGTGCAGGCTGGATAACGCTTCTCAAGAATGCACCCTCGATGTTCTGGAAGGTAGGACTCGTACAGTTCTTCTGCTGGGCAGCCTTTATGTATATGTGGACCTACACCAACGGCACCATTGCCGAAACCGTATGGCACACCACCGACGTGGCTTCCAAGGGTTATCAGGAAGCAGGCAACTGGGTTGGCGTGCTGTTCTTCTGGCAAGCCATCGGCTCTGTGCTGTGGGCTATGGCTCTTCCGAAGTTCAAGAACGAGAAGATGGCTTATGCTATTAGCCTTGTAATAGGCGGCATAGGCTTCGCCCTTGTTCCGTTCGTCGGCGACAAGAACCTGCTCGTGCTTCCTTTCCTGCTCGTAGGTTGTGCTTGGGCAGCCATGCTTGCCATGCCGTTTGCCTTCGTCACCAATGCCCTTGAGGGCTACAGCCATAAGGGAGCTTACCTCGGACTCTTCAACGGCACCATCTGCATACCTCAGATTGTGGCAGCCTTATGCGGCGGCGAACTGCTTCATCTTGTAGGCTCACACCAGAGCAACATGATGATTGTGGCTGGCGTATTGCTCATTTGCGGTGCCTTCTCGGTGGCTGCCATCCGTAGCAGAAAAGAGGCGTAAAAGGAAAGAAACAGTTTTCATGGTAACAAACCTAAACCCAAATACATAATGACATTACATTTTCATATAGAATACCGTACTGCATTCGGTGAGGAAATCTCGCTCTGCATCGTGGAGAATGACGAGGTGAAGACACATCGCATGACCACCGTTAACGGAGCGGAGTGGTGGTGCGACCTTTCGCAGCGCAAGTCTGACCATAGCCTTACATATTATTATAAGGTGACGGCTGATGGCGCTTACGAGCGAAGCGAATGGCAGACGGTGAAGCATGTGCTCGACTTCACGTGTACCGCTGCAACAGAATATCACGTCTACGACCGCTGGAACGATATGCCGGACGACTCGTATCTCTACAGTAGCGCCTTTACGGACTGCATCAACCATCAGCAGCCGCAGCCTCTTAAGCCCACGTCCTACGACCGTACGCTGCGTCTCATCGTACGTGCACCACAGCTCCGTGAAGACGAACGTCTGGCTGTGGTGGGCGACACCAAGACTTTAGGCGAATGGTGTCCGGACAAAGCGCTGCCCATGACGCTCCATAACTACTGCGAATGGGCTGTCGACATCGACGCTTCGCAGCTACAAGGCGAGAGCATAGAGCTGAAGTTCGTGGTGACCAATGCTTCCGGACACGTGATGATGTGGGAGTGTGGCTGTAACCGCTGCCTCACTCTGCCCGACATGAAGAAGGGCATGACGGTGATGTACAGCCTTGACCAGGCTTTCTTCGAGATATGGAACCGCAAGCTGGCTGGAACACTTGTCCCAGTATTCTCGCTCCGTACCAAGGAGAGTGCTGGCATAGGCGACTTCGGCGACCTGAAGATGATGATTGATCTGATGGCGAAGACAGGACAGCGCGTGCTGCAGCTGCTTCCCATCAACGACACCACCATCACCCATACATGGACCGACTCTTATCCGTACAGCTGCATCAGCATCTTCGCCATACATCCACAGTATGCCGATCTTCGCGCATTGCCGGAGCTGGAGGACGAGGAAGCACGTCGTGAGGCGGAAGCAGAGCGCAGCCAACTCAACGCTCTGCCACAGATTGACTATGAGAAGGTAAACGCTTTCAAATCAGGATATTTAAGGAAAGTTTTTCAACAGGAAGGTAAGAAGATTATGAAGAGCGCAGAGTTTAAGGCGTTCTTCCAGGAAACACAAAGCTGGCTGGTGCCCTATGCTCAGTATTCATGGCTGAGAGACGAGTATGGCACAGCCGATTTCACACAATGGAAAGACCATAATACATGGAACGAGGATGACCGCGCGATGCTGTCGGATTCTCGCACAAAGGAGTATCAGGAGGTGGCTTTCTATTATTTCGTGCAGTACGTACTGTCTTCGCAGATGAAGGCGGCTCACGAGTATGCCAAGCAGAAGGGCGTAATCCTGAAGGGAGACATCCCCATCGGCGTAAACAGATATAGTTGCGACGTGTGGATGGAACCCAAATACTTCAATCTTAACGGACAGGCGGGAGCGCCGCCAGACGATTTCTCAGTCAACGGACAGAACTGGGGATTCCCCACATACAACTGGGACGAGATGCTGAAGGACGGCTGTAAGTGGTGGGTGCGCCGCTTCCAGAACATGTCGAAGTTCTTCGATGCTTACCGCATTGACCACGTGTTGGGATTCTTCCGCATCTGGGAGATACCCATCGACTGCGTATACGGTCTGACAGGTCAGTTCGTTCCGTCGCAGGCAATGAGTCGTGAAGAGATAATGCAGTACGGGCTGAACTTCCAGGAGGAGCGCTTCACCGAGCCTTACATCACCGATTGGGTGCTCGACCGCATCTTCCATGAGCGTGCAGACGAGGTGCGTAGCGAATACTTGGAGCGCATCGACGGCGAGCGTTATCGCATGAAGCCCGAGGTGAACACGCAGCGCAAGATAGAGGAACGCTTTGCCGGCGTGACCCGACAGGAAGACCTTTGGCTGCGCGACGGACTCTGTTCGCTTGTGAGCGACGTGCTCTTCGTGCGCGACCGCAACCGTGCCGATATGTTCCATCCGCGTATCTCTGCCCAGCTCGACTTCATCTATGAGTCGCTCTACGATGTAGACAAGGAGGCTTTCAATCGTCTTTACAACGACTATTATTATCGTCGCAACAATCAGTTCTGGTATCGTGAGGCTATGAAGAAGCTGCCCAAGCTGGTACAGGCCACACGTATGCTCGTTTGTGCAGAGGACCTCGGCATGGTGCCCGACTGTGTTCCTTGGGTGATGGAGGAGCTGAAGATATTCAGCCTTGAGTTGCAGAGCATGCCAAAGTCGCCCACTACGCGCTTCGGACATCTCAGCCAGAACCCATACCGTTCGGTTTGCACCATATCCAGCCACGACATGCCTACGCTCCGCCAGTGGTGGGACGAGAACTATGAACGTACACAGGACTACTATAACTCGATGCTTCATCGTGAGGGACCGGCTCCGCATCCGCTGCCAGGATGGCTTGCAGAGGACATCATTGCCCGTCATCTCGACTCTCCATCGATGCTCTGCGTGCTGAGTGTTCAGGACTGGCTCGCCATGGACGAGCGCTTGCGTCTGCCCGATGCTGACGCAGAGCGCATCAACATCCCTGCCAACCCGAAGCATTACTGGCGTTACCGTATGCACCTCAACATAGAGGATCTCATGGCAGACGACAAGTTCACGGATGAGATTAGCACGCTCATCAGTCAGGCTGGCAGATAACTCCGTATAGCAGAAAGCGATAAACATATAAGACAAACATCAGAATGAAGAAGACATACATGATACTGTCTGCGCTGCTCCCTATGATGGCAGCAGCCCAGACCGTAAAGTCGCCCAACGGCAACGTGTCGCTCACCTTCTCGCTCACAGACAAGGGACAGCCCACGTACGAAATGACCTATAAGGGTAAGCAGGTGGTAAGCCCCTCTCACCTCGGACTGGAGCTTGCCAAGGACAAGCACGCCTCGAAGGGCATGGAGGAGACCAATCTCATGGACGGTTTCAAGATAAAGGACATGCAGACATCCACCTTCGACGAGACTTGGCGACCCGTGTGGGGCGAGACATCAACCATCCGAAACAACTACAACGAGATGGCTGTCAACCTTCACCAGCCCTCCTCAGACCGCGACATCACCATACGTTTCCGTGTGTATGATTACGGTATGGGTCTGCGATATGAGTTTCCGCAGCAGCATGAGCTCAACTATTTCGTGATAAAGGAAGAGCACACACAGTTTGCTATGACCGGCGACCATACTGCTTACTGGATTCCCGGCGACTACGACACGCAGGAGTATGAATATAAAATCACTCCGCTTACCGGCATCCGTGAGGTCATTGCAAAGAATCGTGAGGCATATAAGAGCAACTCGTCAACTACCGTATTCTCCGACACCGGCGTTCAGACTTCGCTGCAACTCAAGACCAAGGACGGACTCTACATTAATATACATGAGGCTGCTTGCTTGGATTATCCCACGATGCACCTCAATCTCGACGACAAGAACCTCGTGCTGGAGTCGTGGCTTACGCCCGATGCCGTGGGCAGAAAGGGATTCATCCAGACTCCTTTCAACACTCCGTGGCGAACCGTAATGGTGAGCGACGACGCACGCGACATGCTCTCTTGCAAGCTCACTCTTAACCTTAACGAGCCATGCAAGATAGAGGACACCTCATGGATTCATCCCACAAAGTACTGCGGCGTGTGGTGGAACATGATTGTCGGAACAAAGACATGGAGCTATACCAACGACCTGCCGTCGGTTCGTCTCGGCGTTACCGACTACGCTAAGTGCAAGCCCAACGGCACGCACGGTGCCACTAACGAGGAGGTGAAGCGCTACATCGACTTCGCTGCAAAGAACGGTTTGCAGGAAGTGCTGGTGGAAGGATGGAACGAAGGATGGGAAGACTGGTTCGGTCATCAGAAGCTTGACGTCTTCGACTTCGTCACCCCTTACCCCGACTTTGACATTAAGATGCTCAACGACTATGCCCACTCCAAGGGCGTGAAGCTGATGATGCACCACGAGACCTCCTCTGCAGCTCTCAATTACGAACGCCACTTGGAGGATGCTTTCCGTCTGATGAACAAGTATGGCTATGACGCCGTGAAGACCGGCTACGTGGGCGACATCATTCCGCGAGGCGAATACCACTACAGCCAGCTTATGAACAATCACTATCAGCGCGTCGTTGAGACAGCTGCCAAGCATCACATCATGGTGAATGCGCACGAGGCAACACGTCCGACCGGCATCTGCCGCACATGGCCTAACCTTGTTGGCAATGAGAGTGCACGCGGAACGGAGTATGAGGCATTCGGCGGTAACGTGGCTTACCATACCGTGATGTTGCCGTTCACTCGTCTGCAGGGTGGTCCGATGGACTATACGCCCGGCATCTTCGAGACACGTCTCTCTGACTGGAGCCAGAATAAGAGCTTCGTCCATTCCACACTATGCGGTCAGCTCTCGCTCTATCTGGTTATGTACAGCCCGCTGCAGATGGCTGCCGACCTGCCCGAACACTATGAGAAGTATGACGATGCTTTCCAGTTCATCCGCGACGTGGCTTGTGACTGGGACGACTCGAAGTATCTGGAGGCAGAGCCAGCCAAATACATCACCGTGGCACGCAAGGCCAAGGGAACAGACAACTGGTTCGTGGGTGGCAAGACAGGCGAAGAGGCTCGCACGGCTGTGGTACGCCTCAACTTCCTCGACAAGGGTCGCAAGTATGACTGCGCCATCTATCAGGATGCCAAGGACGCCGACTATGAGCACAATCCAAAAGCTTACCAGATTCTGCACAAGACCGTCAAGAAGGGCGATGTGCTGAAGATAAAGGAGGCACGTGGCGGTGGCTTCGCTGTGTCGCTTATTGCTAAATAACAACAATACGTACGCTACTGACATGAAAAAGAATTATATGTTCTCGGCATTTCTTGCCGCAATGATTACGTTAAACGTAAATGCTCAGGGGCGCTTCGACGAGATGGAATACGGTAAGACAAAGACCGTATTCCGCCTCAATGCGGCTTCCCTCCCGAAAGTGCGCATCTATAAGGCAGGACAGGGTGGCAAACCCGTCAAGACTGTCAAGATGCGTGCCATAGGCGACAACCGCTGGGAGGCTACCGTAAAGGGCGACCTTAGTGGCATGTTCTATACTTTCGATATAGGCAAGGGCGAGTGTCCCGGCACGTTTGCCAAGGCTGTAGGCGTCAACGGCAACCGTGGTGCCATCATCAACATGGCTGACACCGACCCCGTGGGATGGGCTGACGACCGCCGTCCGGCTATTGCGTCGCCTGCAGACCTCGTGATTTACGAGCTTCACATGCGCGACTTCTCCATCAGTCCCACTTCGGGCATGCAGCATCGTGGCAAGTATCTGGCTCTGACCGAACCTCGCGCCATCGACTATCTGAAGCGTCTCGGCGTCAATGCCATCCATTTCCAGCCGCTGTTCGATTTCGCTTCGGTGGACGAGACACAGCTCCAGCGCCCGCAATTCAATTGGGGCTACGATCCTAAGAACTATAATGTGCCCGAGGGAAGCTATTCCACCGACCCTTATCGTCCTGAGGTGCGCATCCGTGAGTTCAAGGAAATGGTACAGGCGCTCCACAAGGCTGGCATCCGTGTCATCTTCGACGCCGTATATAACCATACGTTCGACATCGACGGAAGCAACTTCCAGCGCACTTATCCAGACTATTACTATCGCAAGACAGCCGACGGACGTTATTCCGACGGTTCGGGTTGCGGCAACGAGACGGCTTCAGAGCGTCCGCTTATGCGCGAATATATGATAGAGAGCGTCAAGTACTGGATAAACGAATTCCACATTGACGGATTCCGCTTCGACCTTATGGGCATCCATGACATCGAGACGATGAACCAGATACGCGCCGCCGTGGACGAGATCGACCCCTCGATATATATATATGGTGAGGGTTGGAGCGCAGGAACGTGTGCCTATCCGCAGGACCAGCTTGCCATAAAAGCCAACACACCCCGTCTGAACGGCATCGGAGCTTTCAGCGACGACATGCGTGACGCACTTCGCGGACCGTTCTCCGACGACACGAAGGGCGCTTTCCTTGCCGGTATAAAGGGCGAGGAGGAGAGCCTGAAGTTCGGCATCGTGGGTGGCATCGCCCACAATCAGGTGGATATGACACGCGTCAACTACGACCGTAAGCCGTGGACCAACAATCCAACACAGCAGATCAGCTACGTTAGCTGTCACGACGACATGTGCCTTGTGGATCGTCTCAAGGCGAGCATTCCAGGTCTGAAGGATGCGTCGAGGTCAGAAGCTGACCGTATGGCAGAGCTTATCCGCCTCGACCTGCTGGCTCAGACAGCCATCTTCACGTCGCAGGGAGTGCCATTTATGCTTGCTGGCGAGGAGATGCTCCGCGACAAGAAGGGCGTGCATAACAGCTTTTCGTCGCCCGACAGCATCAACGAGTTCCACTGGGACAACCTCAAGCAGTATCCCCAGGTGTTCGAGTATTATCGAGGTTTGATAAGTCTTCGCAAGAATCATCCCGCTTTCCGCCTCGCCAATGCCGACGCGGTAAGGAATCATTTGGAGTTTATAGCCACCGACGACTGCCTTGTGGCGTTCCGACTGAAGAACCTTGAGGGCATCGACTCATGGAAGGACATCATCGTCATTCTCAACGCCAATAAGGAAGCTAAGCTGGTCAGTGTCCCCGAAGGCGAATACACGGTGGCTTGCTGCAACGGCGTCATCAATGAGGAAGGCATCGGAATGCCGTTCGAAGGCAAGGAAGTGCTGGCAGACGAGCAGTCGGCGCTGATATTATATAGAAAGTAAGGACCATAATATAAAAAAAGATAATGAAGAAAAAACTGGTATCATTAATCATGCTTATGGGTGCTATGAGCTTGAACGCAGCAGTAAAGGTGGACCGCATCGAACCCACCAACTGGTATGTAGGCATGAAGGACGCGTCGCTCCAGCTGATGGTTTACGGCAAGGACGTGCGTGACGCGGACGTGGAGGTCAACTATCCCGGTGTGCGCATCGACTCTATCGCACGTCTCGACTCGCCCAACTATCTCTTCCTCTATCTCAACCTTGAGGGCGCGAAGGCGGGCGAGATGACGCTCAGCTTCAAGCAGGGCAAGCAGACTAAGAAGGTGAAGTACGAGCTGAAAGACCGCGCTATGGCGGGCGACAAGCGCATGGGATTCACCAATGAGGATGTGCTTTACATGCTCATGCCCGACCGCTTCGCCAACGGCAATCCCAAGAACGACGCCTTCAAGACAATGCGCGACAAAACCTGCGACCGCACGGCTCCGAGTCTGCGTCATGGCGGCGACCTTGAGGGAATACGCCAGCACCTCGACTATTTCACAGACCTTGGCGTAACGGCGCTGTGGTTTACGCCCGTTCTGGAGAACGACAGCCCCAGCAATGGCACCAACTCGTCTTACCATGGCTACGCCACAACGGACTATTACCGCGTGGACCCGCGCTTCGGCACCAACGACGAGTATAAGCGTCTCGTGGATGAGGCTCATGCTAAGGGACTGAAGGTGGTGATGGACATGATCTTCAATCATTGCGGTTTCGATCATCCTTGGGTGGCAGACATGCCGTCGAAGGACTGGTTTAACACTTCTGAATGGCTCCTTCCTGAATATCAGACCGAGGAGCATCAGAAGAAGATGGACACGATGGACGGCAATGCCAAGGTGAACGACAAGTATCTGCAGACCAGCTATAAGCTCACGCCGGTGCTCGATCCCTATGCCAGCAAGGTGGACTTGCGTGAGACGGTGGACGGATGGTTCGTGCCGACGATGCCCGACCTCAACCAGCGCAATCCGCACGTCATGAAGTATCTGATTCAGAACAGCGAGTGGTGGATTGAGACTGTCGGCATTGACGGCATCCGCATGGACACTTATCCTTATGCTGACCGCGACGGCATGGCGCTCTGGATGAAGACGCTCGACCGCGAATACCCCAACTTCAACACCGTGGGCGAGACGTGGGTGACGGAGCCTGCCTATACTGCCGCCTGGCAGAAGGACAGCAAGCTCTCCGAGAAGAACAGCTATCTGAAGACCGTCATGGACTTTGCCTTCTTCGACCGCATCAATCAGGCTAAGCATGAGGAGACAGACGACTGGTGGAACGGCATGAACCGCATATACAATGTCCTTTGCTACGATTATCTTTATCCGAACCCCAAGAGCGTGATGGCGTTCATTGAGAACCATGACACCGACCGCTTCTTAGGCGAGGGCAAGGACACGCTGGCTCTGAAGCAGGCATTGGCGCTGCTGCTGACCGTAAACCGCATCCCGCAGCTCTATTACGGCACGGAGATTCTGATGAACGGCACGAAGTCTGTCACGGACGGCAACGTGCGTAAGGACTTCCCCGGCGGATGGGCTGGCGATGACCGCAACGCCTTCACGGCAGAGGGACGCACCAAGGCTCAGAACGATATGTTCGGCTGGATAAGCCGTCTGTTGCACTGGCGTCAGGGCAACGAAGTGATAACGAAAGGCAGTCAGACCCAGTTCTGCACGCAACGTGGCATTTACGTGGTGGCGCGTCAGCATAACGGCAAGAGCGTCATGACCGTCATTAACGGCAGAAACGCTGCAGCCGAACTCGACGTAAAGCGTTATGCCGAGATAATCGGTAATGCCGAGAAAGCCGTGGATGTCACAACGGGCAGAAACGTCATAATAAGCCATAACGTAAAGCTTCGTCCACGCCAGACAATGGTGCTGGAATTCTAACATACTGAACTATCGAAAGTTCAATAACACGATAAATATCGTAGTGCAGGTATTATGCCTCCGCTACGATATTTTTTTTGATGGTATGTCACAATTTGACATACATGCGCAGTAAGTTTGCAAAACATTAACAATAAAACAAACTTACATGAACGCAACAGAAAAGAAAATCGCCGTTTTACTGGCAGGTACAGGAGTAATTCCAATCCCGGAAGAATGTTTAAAGGAAATCTTTGTTGACATCCATTCCATGTTCACTGAGGAATCCAAAGAAGGAGAATCGGAGGTGAACTTCATGAATAGGGCATTCTGTAAAGCATTACGGAAAGAGAGCATCGTCAAATCTCATGCAACAATCAAAATGATAAGAAATCGCGCGTAAATACCAATATATACAGCATATAGCAGGTGTTTGGCATGATGTGTATTTTGTTATTTATCTGTTACTTTACCATTTGATTTTATAATTTAGCATAGTTAATGGTTCGTAATTGGTTCTTGTTTTGGGTAACAAATCCGATTATTTTTCGTATCTTTGCACCGTGAGTAACAAATCTCGCAAAATGACAATAAG
>OKRS01001655.1_pt1 | contig 14293 bp, 11 predicted proteins | sample 1601191 | NCBI WGS metagenome assembly OKRS01 (sample SAMEA3541509, study PRJEB24748) | human gut metagenome | biome: human gut; feature: human-associated habitat; material: faeces | place: China | collected 2012
TCAAATGGGCTTAATGGGAAACTGAATAAATATACGGCCCAAAGTGCATATTTATACATTGAATGAGGTGGTTGAATTTATTCCATGACCACCAGATATGCCATGCCTCCTTTTCCCACATCGTTGGTTCAAAAACCTCCAGATCCGTCTTTTTGCCGTAGCGTGGCATCGGGTGGCATGGGTGACATTAGGTGACATTAGGTGACATTAGAAAAAGCCTTTAATGTCACCCGTAAACAGCTGATTATCAGATAGCTATCTTGTGCGGTGACAATAGTGATATTATTTTGAAGAAAAAAAATTCATATAAGACAAATCTTTATCATCCCATTAACATCTTAAACAAGTAGAATTATGGTCAAGAAAGCAAATAAAAAAGCAGGTGTGTCAAAAGAATGATGACACACCTGCTTTTTAAAAGAATATTTTTGTTTTATGCTTGTTTTAAGTCTATTAGAAGCTTGTTTTAAGTCTATTAGAAGCTTGTCTTAAGCCTATTAGAAGTTTGTCTTAAGAAAGCTTAGAAATAGTAGGCGAGAGCAATCTGCCAAGCGTTGGCGCGGCTGCGTGCCTCCTTGTTGACGATCTGCTCACCCACGTTCTGAAGAGTGGCATCAGAGGTCTTGCCGCACACAATGTTGTAGTTGGCAGAGATCTGAAGGTGTGAGAGAACGGTGAAGCCGGCACCTACGTTGACGCTGAAATTAGAGTTTTTAACGCTCCATGACGTGTTCTCTGTCAGGTCCTGGTTCTTCTTGCCGACGTTGAAGCCGAACTGGGGACCAGCGAAAAGAAACACGTTGGCAAGGCTGCTCAGTCCCCAACCGTAACGGAGGTTGATTGGAACGTTGATTGCCTGGCAACGCAGCGTCTTGTCTGTTGTGTAGCTGGTGCCTGTGTAGCTGTCAGCCACTTTCACCTTTGCCTCACGCTGGTCGTAGAGGGCAGAAGCATCGATGCCGAGACCCACAAGAGGCAGCTGTATCTTAACGGTGGGGCCAATGAAGAAACCTGTGCGGTTGCTTGCGTCAAACACGCTGTTGTTGAACGACATGCTTGTGACGTTAACGCCACCTTTCACACCGAACTTCACTTGTGCCTTTGCTGTTATGCCCATCATCAGGGCAGCAGCAACGAGCAGTGTTGTAAAAATTTTTTTCATAATCCTTTTCCTTTTTCCTTTTTTGAAGAATACTATTCTTTATTGTTATCTCTCTTTTTTATGTCTTCGTTTCTTCTCATTCGGTCTCCCTTTCTGTTAGCGTTTCACAACCGAATGACAGTTGCTCCTTCACGGAGCCATGGTCAGATGTACTTTCAAGAACCTTAATGTCTCTCTCTTCTCACCGTCACTCGTGCCGAGCCCGACGAACTTTTAGAAGAGCTTGAAGAACGACGGGTCTTCTTCACGGTTGACGTTGTTGAGGCCGACGAGCCTGCACGGCGGTTCTTCTTCTTCTTTTGCAGCTTCAGCTCTTTCTTGTCGAGCTTTGCTATGCTGTCGAGAGAATCTTTGCGAGCCTGGTCGCCCCACATGTTCTTCTCAAAAGCTTGCAGCTCACTCTCGATGCGTTTCTGCTCCTTCGTCATGGCAGCCTCGTCAGGACAATACTGTGCAAGCGTCTTGCCCAGCATGTTGTTTGTCTTGTAGATCTTGCCTTTGTAGAGGTTCTTTGTGAAGAAATCGTCCATGCTCATGACGGCAGCGTTGTTGACGTTGCTTGTCATGATGTTCTGCTTGGTGAGGAAGGGTGCGAGGTCGTCATATTTGATCCAGAACAGCGGATACGATGTGGCGGCATCGCCGAAATCGTCATCGCGGCGAAGGATGGGGCATAGCGCCAGCACTTTCGTGTGGAAGGTTGCCGAGTTTTGGTCGAAGAAAGCGCTCTCCTTTATATAATAGCCCGTCACCTCTTTCGACGGAATGTCGCTGTCGTCGATATGAATGCCCTTGTCTGTGCGCTCATAGAAAATGTGGTAGTTGTCGAGCAACGACTTGAGGTTTATCTGTGCCGACTTGTCAAACACCTCGTTGCCGTCAAGACGATACTCGTAAGCGGGCACCGCACGACGCATCACAAGCTTGAAGATGTAGGTGAAGAGGTTCATCTGCGAGCCTACTGGCTCTACAGGATAATAGAGCCCTGCGTTGGCATCTTGCGTGATGTCTATCTCGCGGTAGATGTCGCGTCGCCACACCACGTCCTCGCTCATGGGTATCTGTGTGGGGAACGAGATTTGAGCACGCACGCTCAACTGTCCTGCCTGCTGCTGTGCCGCCTGCTGCTGTTGCTGGCGACGCGCTGCTGGCTGTGCCGATGCTATGTTGGGCAACATGCAGGCTGTGAGCAATATGATAAATAGTCGTTTCATTGTTTTGTTGTTTTGTTGCTTGATGGGGAATAAGGGGGAAAAGCTTCTTAAGCGCCCCTTTGTCTTTATTTCACAATCACCTGCATAGAGCCTGTCAGCTTACGGGAGATGCCGTCGGGGCCTACAGCTGTTATGTTGGCAATGTAGAAGCGCTTGTTGCGTGAGAGCTTGCGGAACGTGTCGCGTTGGCGGTCAGAGAAATGCGCACCGTTCGATGCCATAGGCACGGCGTTACCCATGTTGTCGAAGAACACGGTCTCGAAGCCCGTTACACGGAACTGGATGTCGAGGATGCCGTCGTCGATGGCGGCGTTGAGCGTGTTGATAGACATGAGCGACTGCTTTGACAGTCCGCCTTCGCGGAAGCGTGTGGTGCCAATCTGCAAGTAGGCTGTCGGGTCGGGCAACTTACGCACATGGAAGGTGTACTTGCCCATCTGTCGTGAGCGTCCGTTGTCGTTGCTTGCCACGTTTATGGTCACGTCCTTGCCTACAGCCGACGGTCGGGCTATGTAGCGGCCCATGCCTATGGAGCGGAACGAGCCGCCGCCCATTGATGCCGACACGCTGCTCAGAGGCACGCCGGGGATGGAGATGCTTATGGGGTTGTCGTAGCCGGCATAGAGCACGTTCATGAGGTCTGCCGACACGGTGGCGCTTGGTCCCACGACGGTGTACTTCTGCGTGAACTCGCGGCGTATGGTGTTGCCGCTGCCGTCGCGCATGGTGATGTAGCCACCGAAGCTGTGCTCACCCACGCCGCCAGCTGTAAACTGATATTGGCTGCCGCTTATGCGACGTCCGCCGACGTAGATCTCGGGCTGCTGTGTGGTGTCTACCGCAGCCATGACGATCTGTGCCTTGAACAGGTCTCCGCTGATGACGGTTCTCGACTCGGGAATGACGAACGCGCTGAGCTTGTTTACGCGGATGTCCTTCATGTCGATGTTTGCCACGAGGGTGTGGAGCACCTCGCCCTCAGCATAGCGCACGTCGCTCTGCAACTTTGAGAGCAGCGTCACGGCAGCAGCCACGGGCATGTCTTCAAACATATACTCCTGCCAGTTCTTGCCCAGCGTGTTCTCCTTATGAGGCACCTTCGTGGTGAGGTTGCTTGCGATGATGGCCTTCTGTTGTGCGTCGGGCACCATTGCCAGGATGCGCTCTCGGAACGAGTTGATGGCGCGGAACAGTTTCCCTCCCTGTCCTGTGCCAGGCGCAAGCATGACATGGCTTGCCGCCTCCAGATTGTCCTTGCCTTTGATGTTCAGCACATCGCCGTCGGCACCATCGGCTTCGCGCACGATGGCAACCTTCAGTTGTTGTGCAAAGTTGTATAACGAATCGCTCATGCGCTTCACCTCTGTAGCCTTGTCGAACCATTCTTTCACCTTCTGCGGGTTGGTCTTCATCTGGTCGGCAAAGTTGCTGTAGAGGCTCTCGTTCTCTTTCGATGAGTTGGCGGTTGTCCTGTTCAGACTTTCCTCCACTATAGAGAAACCGTCGAGCACCTCGGTAGAGATGTTGAGAGCGAGCATGGCCATGAGGACGACATACATGAGGTTGATCATCTTCTGGCGTGGCGATACCGGTCTTTTCTTTATTGCCATTGTTTGTTGTTTTAATGGAGGTGAGGAGCTTTATAGGTCTGTGCCTATGCGTTGCTTACACCTTTCATGTTAACGGTCATTGCTTCAATCATGCGGGCATAGATGCTGTTGAGCTGCTCTATCTGCTGTGCCATGTGTCGGCTCTGGTCGTTTATCTGGTCGATGGTGCCGATCTGCTGGCTGGCACTCTTAAGCTGCATCTCGTACACCTTGCAGATGCCTGTGAGTGTGCGGTTGAGGTTTTCCATCTCTTCGCTGTCGCGTGTCAGGCGCTCGCTCTGCTCCGACACCTTCTGCAGGGTCTCGGTGAGCTTCTTCAGCTCTTCCACATAGCGGCTCTGTGCTTCTGCCAGCTCGGGCGATACCTGCTGTTGTGTTTCCACCCATGAGGGGGCGGCGATGACGGCTGCACCTGCTGCACCGGTACCTTCAACAACCGGACCTGAAGAAGCAGCTGCTCCTGAAGAAGCGGCAGCTCCTGTAACAGCAGCTCCTGTAGCAACTGTTCCTGTTGCAGCTGTTGCTCCTGTAGCTCCGGTAGCGGCTACGGCTCCTCCACCTATTATTATTGTGCCGCCTACGGGCGCACCCTTAACGACAACACCTTCGGCGTGTTCGCCCTCTTGGCTTTCGCTGTTTCCGCTCTCGTCGTCCTCCTCACCGTCAAGATGCGTAGGCAGGTCCATGCCTATGGCTGTCTTGTCGAAGGGACGGTCAAATGCTGAGAGGAAGAACACGAACACCTCTGTGCCCATGCCCGCGAACAACATGATGTTGGCTCCCGGCAGGTGGGTAAGCTTGAAAAGCGTTCCAAGAATAACGACTGATGCGCCCCAGCTGTAGGCATAGTTGAGGAATGTCTGTCCGGGCACACTGTCCATCCACTTCTGCAGACGGTACACGATATTTAGCTTGCTGTATTTAGTCATCTTTTCTTACTTTTTTTCTGTTTAACACTTGACGGACTTGCCAGACTGCGCACGCAGCGGAAGCCGATATATGAACGTGGTTGGTTCTGATATTCCCATGTGCGCCATGCTGAACGTATGAGCGACTCGGGGTCTTTCCACGAACCGCCTCTCACGCTCTTCTTCTTCAGGCTGTATGGGTCTTCTTTGGCAGCCTTGTATTCGAGCTGCGGGTTAAGGTCGTTCATGGCATCGACGCCGGCATCGGTATAGACGGTGCTTGTCCATTCGGCCACGTTGCCAGCCATGTCAAACAGTCCGTTGCTGTTGGCGTTGTATATGCCCACCTTCGATGTTATGAGGTTTCCGTCTTGTGTGTAGTTGCCTCGGTCGGGTTTGAAGTTGGCATAGAAGCATCCTTCTCCGCTCTTCACGTCGTTCTGCTCCCATGGAAACTCGGTGCCTTCTTTTCCTCGTGCCGCATATTCCCATTCAGCCTCTGTGGGCAGACGGTAGCGCTGCACATAACGTGCCTCGGACCCTAAGCCCTTGAGCAGATAGTCGGTACGCCAGGCGCAGAACGCGTTGGCTTGCTCCCATGTCACGCCCACCACAGGATAGTCGTTGTAGGTTGGGTTTGAGAAATAGTTGCGCAGATAGACCTCGTTCTCAGAGTTGCGGAAGTCGTTGACCCACACGGTGGTGTCTGGATAGACGTTCACGATGTAGGTGTTGAGGAAATCCCACGGTCCCGAGAGCGGACGGTTGATGGTCTGTCTCACGATGCGTCCCTCGTCGTCGACAAAGGCGGTGTCCTTGGAGATCATCACCACCTCGTTGGGGTTTATCGTGACGTCAGTGTTGAGGTTTCTCTCGTCAGGGTTCAGGCGGTTACGGCGCAGCGCAGCTGTCGTGTAGTCGTAAACCTCATATTTGTAGTTGAGCTGACGATAGTCGAGCATCTTCTCGCCTGTCACAGGGTTTGTTGTGTATAGGCTCTCGAAGGCACGCTGCTCGTCCTCATTGGGCTTGCGCGGCAACTGCTTCTTCCAGTTGAGGTGTGGTGTCACGGGGTCACCGTTCTTGTCTTCTGTGATCATGTATGTCTCGTCGCCGCCATAGTTGGGGTCGGCGAGTCGTGTGCGCAGGATGCTGTCGCGCACCCAGAACACAAACTGCTTATACTTGGAGTTGGTCACCTCCGTTTCGTCCATCCAGAATCCGTCCACCGAGATGTCTTTCTTCGGTGTCTTCATGCCCCACAGGCTGTCTTCCTTCTGCAAACCCATGTGTAGGAAGCCGCGGCCCACCTTTGTCATGCCGAACGGTGTGGGCTCGGAGAAACCGCGTCCGCCACCCACGCCGACCAGTTCGCCTCCACGTCCTGATGATGTGGTCGACTTGCCGCCGAAGCAAGCTGTCAGGCAGAGCGTCAAGACCGCTGCCGAGAGCACAGATATAATGTTTGTTCTTTTCATCATTATGTTGATAACCTTCGTTGTTATAGAGTCAAAAAAAATTTTTTAGAGTTATTGCCTTTTCCAGAGCCGCCTTCTCTTCTTTATAAAATCTTTACAGAATTCGCACGCTCTGATGTCGGTTCTTGCCTTTCTTCGTCATGTTGAGGTCCATCTGATAGCCGATGAACAGCTCGTGGCTACCGTTGCCAAGGCTCATGGCTGAGGTGTAACACTCGTAACTGTAGCCGAGCATCACGCCGTGGACGCGGCCGCCGATGAGAAGCGTCACCGATGTGTTGGGGCTGTAGGTGAGGCCGGCATACATCACCTTCTTCTCGTTGGTGTAGACGAGTCGTCCCGTCACGTCGGCTCTCCATGCCACGCCGTCGGTTCGTCCGAGGGCTGATGTCTTGACGGTGAGGAACGGGTTTCGCAACTTTATGTCGTAGCCCGCCGTGAGATAATAGGTGGGGTCGATCTTCAGCTCGTTGCGCTCTCCCAACTCGATGAGCGGGGCGTTGAGATGAGTGGCCGACACGCCCACATACCACGGGCCGCGGTTATAGTAGAGTCCGGCTCCAAGGTCCAGCCCGTTACCGTCCACTTTTGATGTCGCCAATGCGGGGTCGCTGCTTTCTCCTGCATCGACCTTTGAGCCGTCGAAGCTCTCGCTGAGCAGCCCCACGTTCACGCCGGCGCTTATCGTTCCTCCGAACAGCTTGTGTTTGTAGGCATACTGCAACGCCAGGCGTTGGTGTGAGAACAGACCGATCTTGTCGTTCATAAACTGCAAGCCCACACCGTGTAAGGCCCCGATGAACCTGACGGGCATGTCGGCAGCGGCATACATGGTGTTGGGGTTGTTCTCAAAGCCCGCCATGTCAAGGGCATACGCTGCCGTGATGTTCAGCTTTGGTTGCTTTCCCACGGCAGCCGCGTTGAAGGTCGGCTCCATGTCGAAATAGTGGCTGAACGACACGTCATATTGTGCATGGGCCTCTGTTGCGGCTGATGCAAACGTTGCTAATATAATGAAAAAGCGTTTAAACACGCTATAATAACGCAAGAGATTGGGGTTTATTGCGAAAAAAAAAGAAAAAATGTTGTCTTATAGACAAGAAAGCTGTCATTTTTCAAGAACGCTGTCTTTTCTGTGAGATATAAAGAAAAGGCGCACAAAACCTATTGAACGTTTTGTGCGCCTTGTGTTTTTATGTCGTGCTTGCTGGATAGACCCTTTTGTAAAAAACAATCTTACAAAAAGAACTGTCCGTTAAGCAGCAGCTGCTTTATTAGTCGAGCTGAGCGAGCTTGCCGTCAGAGCCGAGCACGTCAGTGATCTTGTGCTTGTACATCTGCTCCATGAGGTCGCGAGCGGGACCGCAGTACTTACGGGGATCGAACTCACCTGGTTTGTCATGGAACACCTTGCGAACAGCAGCGGTGAAGGCCAGACGTGAGTCAGAGTCGATGTTGATCTTGCAAACAGCGCTCTTAGAAGCCTTGCGGAGCTGCTCCTCGGGGATACCAACAGCGTCGGGCAGCTTGCCGCCGAACTCGTTGATCATGTCAACATACTCCTGGGGAACTGAAGAAGAGCCGTGGAGCACGATGGGGAATCCGGGGAGCTGCTTCTCAATCTCGTGCAGGATGTCGAATGCCAATGGAGGAGGCACGAGCTTACCTGTCTTGGGGTCACGTGTGCACTGTTCAGGAGTGAACTTGTAGGCTCCGTGGCTTGTGCCAATAGAGATAGCCAGGCTGTCGCAGCCGCTGCGTGTGCTGAAGTCAACTACCTCCTCGGGCTTTGTGTAGTGAGAAACCTCAGAGGCAACCTCGTCCTCTACACCAGCCAGCACGCCCAGCTCAGCCTCAACGGTAACGTCGTACTGGTGAGCATACTCTACCACCTTCTTTGTCAGAGCGATGTTCTCCTCGTAGGGAAGAGAAGAACCGTCGATCATCACGCTTGAGAAACCGTTGTCGATGCAGTCCTTGCAGAGCTCGAAGCTGTCACCGTGGTCGAGGTGCAGAACGATCTGGGGATTCTCGCAGCCCAGTTCCTTTGCATACTCAACAGCGCCCTGAGCCATGTAGCGCAGGATGGTACCGTTGGCATAGTTGCGTGCGCCCTTAGACACCTGCATGATAACGGGTGACTTGGTCTCCACTGCAGCCTGCACGATAGCCTGCATCTGCTCCAGAGTGTTGAAGTTGAAAGCGGGGATAGCATAGCCACCCTTCACTGCCTTGGCAAACATCTCACGGGTGTTCACCAGACCCAATTCCTTGTAACTTGTCATTTCTTTGAAGTTTTAATATTATTGGAATATCTGTTTGTCTTTTTCTCCTCTTTGCCTTACGGCACTGCAAAATTAGCACAAATATGGGGAATAGGCTCGCCTGAGGGCGCGTTTTTTCTCCGTTATGGCTTTTTGTGTGCCTGATGGGCTTACAGTTCCTTTACGAAGTAGGTCACTGTGGGCAGGTGGTCGCTATAGCCGTCGAGCCATACGCCGCCTGCTGTGGTGCGCAGAGGACTGCCTTTGTACTTGCCTTCCTGCTGGATGAGATAGTCGCGGCGGAAGATGTGCCAGGAGTGCAGAGTGAGGTGCTTGTAGTCCTTTGACTTCTTCACATCGAGCAGGTTACGGCTCATCACGATTTGGTCGAAGAGGTTCCAACCGCCCTTGTAGGAGAGTGTTCCCTGTCCCTTGTCGCGCAGAATGGTCCACCAGGGGTTGAAGAAATCGTGCTTGCCCACATCTTCCATCTTCTTCTTGGCTCCCAGGAATTTGGCCATTGACGTGTTGTCGGGGTCGTCGTTCATGTCACCCATCACTACCACACGCATGTCGGGATCGGCCTTCATGATGCTGTCCGTCATGTGGCGCACCTGCTTGCCGCCCCAGTCACGGAACTTGCCTTCGGCACCTCGGCTTGGCCAGTGGCACACCACAAAGGTGATGTCGTCGCCTGCCAGTTTGCCCTGCACGGTGAGGAAACCGCGTGTGGCATGTGTGGTATCGCCGTTTTCATAGATGTAGGGCTGCAGCCAGCTCTTCTCGGGAGTGAAGAAGCGGGGGTTGTAGAGCAGAGCGCAATCGATACCGCGCTTGTCTGGGCCCTCGATGTGGATGTACTTGAAGCCTCTCTCCTTCATCTTGGGCTGGTTGGTGAGGTCGCGCATCACGTTGTCGTTTTCCACCTCGGACAGTCCGATTACGCTGGCTCCTATGCCAGGCAATTTGTCCTGTCCGATTTCCAGCAGCACCTTGGCCATGTTGGCGAGCTTGTGCTCATACTTCATCTTGTTCCAGTGATACGAGCCGTTAGGCAAGAAGTCATAGTCGTTCTTGCCGGCATCGTGGATGGTGTCGAAGAGGTTCTCCTGATTGTAGAAGCCCACTGCATAGCATCCGAACTTCTTCTGCGCAAAGGCCGATGGCACGATGACCATCAGGAGCGCAAGCAGCAGGAATGCCTTTCTCATTTTCGTTGTAGTTCTCATGTTAACGTATTCCTTTTCCCACAAAGGTAATTCCTTTTCGCGAAACAGCAAGGCATCTGTCTCCTTTTTCTCAGCTTCTGCAGCATTATAATAATACTGTTCGCGCGCGCGTACCTTTATTGTATATATGCGGGAGTAACATTCCAGTGTCAGAAAAGCCCGCTCTGCAAGGTATTTTTGTGTTTTGTAGGTTAAAAATAAGAGAAATCCTACGCGGAATGCAATATTTTTATTTACTTTGCACTGCTTAGACAAACTGACAACATAAAAAATAAGATATGAGAAAGGAATTTCTGACGGCAGTGCTGCTGACAGCATCTGCTTTGCAGGCTAATGCACAGGTGAATACTTCGGAGACGGAGAAGGACCTGAAGCAGGACAATGCCGCCTTTGTCTTCACAGAGTCGCAGTTGGGTGAGGATGAGGACATGACACAGAATGTGATTATGATGAGCTCAAACAGCAATGTCTATACGAGCAACGTAGGATATCTGTGGAGCCCCGCGAGATTCAAGTATCGCGCCTATAACAGCCGCTATAGCGACGTGTATATGAATGGTGTGAATGTCAACAACGGCGAGACCGGACAGTTCAATTATTCTACTGTGGGTGGCATGAATGACGCTACACGCAGCATCGACGCTTCGTCTCCTTTTGAGTCAAACAGCTTTAGCATGGCCGGTCTGGGCGGCAGCAACAACTATAACTTCCGTGCCAGCAACTATGCAGCAGGTAACAAGGTGACCCTCTCGGGCGCTAATCGCAACTACACCCTGCGCGGCATGTACACCTATGCCAGCGGACTGAGCCAGAAGGGTTGGGCTTTCATGGGCACCGTGGGTTATCGCTGGGCTGATATGGCCACCAGCAATGTGGAGGGCAACTTCTACAATAGCCTGGCCTATTTCCTCAGCGTGCAGAAGGTTTTCAACGAAAAGCATTCACTCAACCTGGCCACTTGGGGCAACCCCACAGAGCGTGCCCAGCAGGGTGCCAGTACTGACGAGGCTTACTGGCTGGCTGATAACCGCCAGTACAACCCCTACTGGGGTTACCAGGGCGGCAAGAAGCGCAACAGCCGCGTGGTGAATAACTTCGAGCCCAGTGCACTGCTCACATGGGATTTCCAGATAAAGGATAACATGAAGCTGACCACCAGCGCATTCTTCAAATACGCCATGTACAGCAGCACCAAGCTGAACTACAACGGCCAGAACCCTGCTCCTGACTACTGGAAGAACTTCCCCAGCAACAATGTGAACGTATGGGAACAGGATGCAAATGCCGATTGGGCAGGATGGCAGGAGAGCTACGACTACTGGACAGCCAGCAAGCGTAACCGCCAGATTAACTGGGACAAGCTCTACTATACCAACCAGCAGCTCAACTCCACAGGCAAGGATGCTGTGTATTGGGTAGAAGCAAAGCACAACGATCATATGGTGACCAACCTGGGAAGCACCTTCGATTGGGACATCAACCGCACTACCAAGTTCCGCGCAGGTGTCCAGCTGGCCTCCAACAAGGGTATGCATTACACCACCATGGAGGATATGTTGGGTGCACAGAACTTCCACAACCTCAACACATATGCTATCGGCGAGTATGCCAGCAGCGACCCCCGTGTGCAGTATGACCTCAACAACCCCAACGGAGTGGTGCGTGAGGGCGACCGCATGCGTTATGACTACGACTTGTGGAACCAGAGCGCACGCATCTGGGCTGGCATCACCAAGGACAAGGGCATCAGTCACAACTTCCTCACAGCCAAGATAGGCGGCACTCAGATGTGGCGTAATGGCTACATGAACAATGGTATGTGTGCCGGATATAGCTATGGAAAGAGCGGTACAGGCTATTTCCTCGATGGCGGCTTCAAGATGGGAACAACCCTCAATCTGAGTAAGGGTAACGCCATCAACCTGGGTGTGGGCTATGAGGCACGTGCTCCTCAGGCCAGCGTAGCATTCGAGAGCCCCGAGATGAACAACAATTTCGTGGAGAACCTGTCCAATGAGAAGATTGCTTCAGCCGAGTTGGGCTACTCTTACAATGGCAGTTGGCTGCGTGCCAACCTTACCGGCTACTTCACCCACAGCTATGATGGAGCCGAGTGGCAGAACTTCTACAATGACGATGTAAACTCCTTCACCTACAACAGCTTCAATGGTGTGGAGAAGAACTACTATGGTGCAGAGCTCGGTCTGACATTCAAGGTGACCAGTTCGTTCGACATCAATCTGATCGGCACATGGGCTGAGGCAGAGTATGCAAGCAACACCGATGTGACCTATATGATAAGCACAAGCGCCGAGCGCAAGACTGACGTGTGCTACAACAAGGGTATGCACGAGAGCGGAACACCTCTGGCAGCTGCAAGTCTGGGACTCAACTACCGCGTGAAAGGCTGGTTCCTGAGCCTGATAGGCAACTACTACGACCGCATCTATCTCGCTTACAGCACCAACCGTCGCTATGAACAAAACATGGTCAATGCAGGTCTGCAGCAGAATGACGGCTCTTTCGACGTGCCTTCACAGGCCAAGGGTGACGGCGGATTCATGCTGGATGCAAGCATCGGAAAGCAGTTCCGCGTGGCTCACAAGCCTCTCAGCGTGAACCTCATGCTCACCAACATCCTCAACAATCGTGGCATCACCACTGGCGGATATGAGCAGAGCCGCTCCAATTACAGCGTCAACAGCACTACAGGAGCCACCTCACAGCGCACGTACTCCTTCTCTCGCAACCCCAAGAAGTACTATGCGCAGGGCTTCAACTGTATGCTCAATCTCAACTACCGCTTCTAATCTGCGGCCTATATACATTATATAATATATATATCAGAACAACGAAATATGAAGACCAAGAATATTCTTCTCGCCGCATGTATGCTGGCTGGCGGTATGCTGATGACAGCCTGCATGGACGGTGACTGGGATGCTCCCAGCAACCAGAACCCACCTTACGGCAACAATGAGATAGATACCACATCGGCTGGCATGATTACCATCTCTGACATCCGACGCATGTATCCTGCCTATGCAACGAACAACAGCGTGACAGAGATGACACAGGAAGGCCGCCTGAAGTGCTATGTGACCGGCAATGACATCGAGGGCAACCTCTACAACAGCATTGCTGTGCAGGACGAGAATGGCGATGCACTTATCATTGCCATCAGCGAGGGCAGCCTCTTCGGTTACCTGCCCGTGGGTCAGGAAATCGTCATCGATACCAAGGGACTCTATATTGGCGGTTATGGTTCACAGCCTCAGATAGGCCAGCCCTATCAGAAGAATGCCACCAGCCAGCCTTATGTGAGCCGCATGTCATCCAGCCTGTGGGCAGCACATGTGCGCCTATTGCCCACCAAGAAGACAGATATCGAGATACCCCGCTATACGGCTGCCCAGCTCAAGAAACTCGATATGAACACGAACTGCGGCAAGCTGATGACGGTGACCGGAGTGGAAATCAACGGTGCTGACGGCAAACTCACTTGGGCAAACAAGAAGAATGCGCAGAACAATACTGTGAGCCTCTACTTCAAGGGTGAGAATGCCAACATGATGGTCTATACCAGTTGCTACAGCGACTTTGCCAATGCTGTGGTGCCCACAGGCAAGCTCAACCTCACAGGTATATGGAAGCGCTTCAACAACAAGTGGGAGCTCATCCTGCGCAGCGAGGCTGACATCGAGGTGGCTGAATAAGCGAGCCAAGACGGACAAATACGTATTACTTAACAATAAAACCAATTAAAGCAATGAAAAAGATCTTTAAGGCATTGGCTCTGGCATTGGCTGGCGCTATGTTTATGGTGGCTTGTGACGACACTCCAGCTCCTTACAATCCTCATCCCGGTGGCGGTGAAGGCGGCAAGGACACTACTGTCGTTACAGAGAAGAAAATCACATGTGCTGAGGCAGCTGAGCTGTGCGGTAAGTTGACCGATGGCTCACAGTCTGCTGAGACCTATGTAATCACTGGTTACATCACCGATGTGTTTGCCAACATCAGCAACAATCAGCAGTCATTCTGGATGGCTGACACCAAGGATGGTGGCAAGGTGATTCAGGCTTTCTGGGCAAATCTCCCCGAGGGTGTTGAGGCATTCACTGTTGGCTCTAAGGTGACTATCACTGGCAAGCTGCTCAAGTATGTGAAGACCGATGGCACTGTGGTTCCCGAGGTGAAGAACCCCACTGTGGTAATCATGGAGCAGGGTGGCGGCGATGAGACCGGCGCTGAAGGCACCAAGGTTACTTGTGCAAAGGCTGTGGAGCTGTGCAATGCTCTGGCTGCAGGCGAATCATCTGCCGAGGCTTACAGCATTACAGGCTACATCACAGACGTATTTGCCAACATCAACAACAACCAGCAATCATTCTGGCTGGCTGACACCAAGGATGGTGGCAAGATGAT
>OKRS01001657.1_pt1 | contig 14271 bp, 8 predicted proteins | sample 1601191 | NCBI WGS metagenome assembly OKRS01 (sample SAMEA3541509, study PRJEB24748) | human gut metagenome | biome: human gut; feature: human-associated habitat; material: faeces | place: China | collected 2012
CTAGACCCACTGATTAAGAGTCAGTTGCTCTACCAACTGAGCTAAGGGTGCAAGTTAGATTTGTTATCTAAAGCCTCATTTCTGAATTGCGGTTGCAAAGGTATAGCTTTTTTACGAAACCACCAAATGTTTTTCCGATTTTTTTCAAATGTTTTTTCACTTTTTTATTCCTTCTCTTGCTTCTATCGCTGTTTATCTGCTGATTTTTAGGCGATTATCGTTTTTCCTTTTTTTGTCTTTTTTTTGCTCTTTTCTCTTAGGTCATGTGCTGTTGCATTCTTCTTTTGCCTCTCAGCATCTTTTTTAAGAACATTCCTCACGTTACAATCTATATGGCGTAAAAGAAAAAATGATTATTTGCTTTATGTAAAAAATGCTGACATGCTCTATATAATATAAATAGGTGTAAAAAGTTTTGAAAACATCAAAATGGTTAAATTTCCATATTCGAGTGTTGGCAGGGTGTTTTATTTCTGATTAAGGTTGAACCTTTTAAAACGTTAAATCCATTGAATTTTCAAAAAAATAAAGTTAATTTGAAAATATAATGATTTTATTTAAATAATTTTTGATTTTTCTTTGGGGCATTAAATAATTTTTAGTACTTTTGTGCTTGTAAATTGTTAATTGGTTTGTTCGTTGATAATGATGAGCGAGACATGAAAAAATAAAGCTCACACAAGTCTCGAACATGATGTTTGCAGCGTAACCCTCAACGTCCAGACAAGAGAAAACAAATTGTTTAGACAAGTGTAAGTTAACCAAAAAAGGATATCAAAAAGTGCGTAAGGTTTATATATTCATACTGATGACATTGACTCTGCTTGCGGGCTGCGAGATAAAGATCAAGCCCAACAGCGACGATGGTGACGGTGGACAGCCAGTGGAGGTCCAACGCTACGACCGTTTGGAGAGCCGCTACCTTACCACAGGCGATTTCTCAGCTCTTCAGCAGATGAATATTGACTACCCCATGGAGACACGCACCCTTGTTGAGGACGTGTTGCAGCTGGGTGAGGTCAATGATCCCGACATAAACAACAAGTTTTTGAGGTTCTATCAAGACACCGTCCTTCAGGCGCTCATTGCCGATGTGGAGGTGCAGTATGCGAGCATGAACGATGTAAACAAACAGTTCCGCAACGCCTTTAAGCAGCTCGGCAAGCTCATTCCGGGTGTACGCGTGCCGGTTGTCTATTCACAGATTGGCGCTCTCGACCAGAGCATCGTCATAGGCAACGGCTCTATAGGCATAAGTCTTGACAAGTATCTGGGTTCCGATTACCCTCTCTATAAGAAATATTATACCCCGCAACAACGCAGCATGATGCAGCGTAAGTTTATTGTGCCCGATGCTATGGGGTTCTATATCCTCAGCCTCTATCCTCTTGATAACCACGATGCTTGCTCGCAGCAAGAGCGCGACGAGCACGTTGGAAAGGTCTTTTGGGTGGTAAACAAGATAATGGGTAGTGCCGTCTTCCATGGCAGCTACATCGACAAGGCCAACTTGTTTATGAGCCAAAAACCAACACCATCCATCGACCAGTTGTTTGGCAAGGAAAAATAAGAGACGGTGGAACCTTATCTGTCTCTTGCTTTACTCTCCGATAGCTCCTGTGCGAAACGAGTTTTCAAAGTTTTTCTCGTTTCTTTCTACAGTAGCTTCTTCCCTTGATATGCTCCCACAGCCCTCATGTGATTGACGAGAAGGTTGGTAAACTCATGGTTCTTAAGGCCCCATTTGGGGGCTATGAGCAAGTCGGCAGGCGATTGGCTAACGAATCGCTCCAGCACGATATCCTCCCTTATGTGCTCAATGTAAGCCGTGACAAGATCAATATACTCGTCGGCCGTGTATAGCTTGAACGGCTGTCGGGCATACTCCTCTGCCAGCTGCGTGCCGCGTATAATCTGCAGCTGGTGAAGCTTAAGGATGTCGAGAGGAAGGGCTGACACCGTAGCGGCCTGACGAATGTTGTCTTCTGCCTTCTCGCCAGGCAAGCCGAGGATGATGTGGCCACAAGTCAGGATGCCACGTTCATGAGTGGCTGTGACGGCGTGGCGTGAACACTCAAAATCGTGACCGCGGTTGATGCGAAGTAGTGTGGTGTCGCTCACCGACTCGATGCCATACTCGACCGTAAGGAAGCAATGGCGCTTCAGTCTCTCAAGATAGTTGAGCAATGGCGCATCGACACAGTCGGGTCGCGTGCCGATGATCAAGCCCACCACGTCATCCTGAGAGAGAGCCTCCTCGTAGCGACGGCGCAACACGTCAAGTGGGGCGTAGGTGTTGGAGAAAGCTTGAAAGTAGGCCAGATACTTCATGTCGGGATATTTATGTGCGAAAAACTCCTTACCCTCGCTAATCTGCTCTGCAATGGTCTTCTCTGGCTTACAGTAGGACGGGTTGAACGTGCGGTTATCGCAGAAAGTGCATCCCCCGTGCGACACCTTGCCGTCGCGGTTGGGACAGGAGAAGCCCGCGTCGATAGAAATCTTCTGCACGCGGAACGGAAACTGGCGTCGGAGCCAAGAACCGTAATCGTTATAGAGAGGTTTGTTCATTGTTGACTTTTTATTTTGCAAAATTAATGAAAAACGTGGGAATGGTTGCAATATTTTTTGTATCTTCGCATCAATAATCGCGATTTTATGTCGCACAAGGATTTTGATTAACAATTTATCTAAAAAATAATGAAACGATTACTATTCATTTTCACAGCATTATTTATGTTAACAGCACATGTGTCGGCAGGTGGCAAGATAACCATTCCCGACATAACAAGTGGCAAGTTTGCGGCCAAGACCGTGAACGGAATAAACCCCATTGAAGGTACCGACACCTACGCACGCATAAGCGATGACGGCAAGCGTGTCGACTGCTATTCGTTCAAGACAGGCAAGCTCCTGCGCAACCTGTTTGACGTCAGCAACACCATGGGCAAGAAAATCGACAGCTTCGACGGTTACATCCTTTCGCCCGATGGCACACGCATGCTCATACAGACCAAGACCAAGAGCATCTACCGCCGCTCGTTCACGGCTGTCTACTTTCTCTATAACATAGCCTCGCGCAAACTTGAGCCTCTTTCTGACGGCGGACCGCAGCAGGTCCCCGTGTGGTCGAAGGACGGTCTGCAGGTGGCGTTTGTGCGCGAGGGTAACATTTATCTTGTGAAGCTTCTCTACGACAACGCAGAGGTGCAGGTCACGAAGGACGGCAAGTTTAACGAGGTCATAAACGGTCTGCCCGACTGGGTGAACGAGGAAGAGTTTGGCTTTAACCGCGCTCTTACGTTCAATGCCGACGGCACAATGATCTGCTGGCTGCGCTATGATGAGAAAGATGTCAAGACCTACTCGTTACAGATGTATAAAGGCATGAAGCCTGAGAAACAGGAAAACGCCGTTTATCCAGGTTTCTACTCATACAAATATCCTAAGGCTGGCGAGGATAATAGCAAGGTGACGGCATGGAGCTACGACATTAAGTCGCACCGCATAAGTAAGCTGCAAGTGCCTCTTGACGCCGACGGCTATATGCCCCGCATCAAGGCCACAGACGACGCAAGCAAGGTGGTGGTCTACACCATGAACCGCCATCAAGACGAGCTCTGTCTCTACAGCGTGAACCCGTGCAGCACCGTGGCACAGCTCATCGTGAAGGAGCATGTGGAGAAATATGTTAAGGAGGAGGCTATGGAGGCTGTGACCTTTATAGGCAACAATGTGTTGCTGCCCAGCGACCGTAGCGGTTTCATGAAGCTTTATATCTACTCTATGAACGGACAGTTGCATCGCACCATTGGTGGCGACTATGACATCACGGCGGTATATGGATACGATGCCAAGACAGGCGATGTCTACTATCAGGCTGCTGCCCTTGGGCCCTCTGACCGTCAGGTGTATGTGGCTCACAAGAACGGCAAGACCGTGCGTCTGAGCGACAAGAAAGGCTGGAACACGGCGCTCTTCTCTGGCGACTACCAGTATTTTGTAAACACCTGGAGCGACTATAACACACCTTATGTCGTGACAACACGCGACAACAACGGACGTGTGATCTCCACGCTTCAAGACAACGCCGACCTGAAGGCAAAGGTGGCAGAGAGCGGCTTTGCCAAACGTGAGCCTTTCAGCTTCACCACATCAGAGGGTGTGCAGCTCAACGGATGGATCTTGAAGCCTCTCAATTTTGACGCCTCAAAACGTTATCCGGTCATCATGCACCAATATAGTGGTCCAGGCTCACAGCAGGTAACCGACTCGTGGAACGCTGGTTCCATGGGGCAGGGTGGTGCCTTCGACTCTTATCTTGCTCAGCAGGGTTTCATCGTGGTGAGTGTAGACGGACGTGGCACAGGCGGACGTGGTGCCGACTTTGAGAAGTGTACCTATCTCAAGATCGGCGACCTTGAGTCGAAAGACCAGGTTGAGGCTGCGCTCTACCTCGGTTCGCTGCCTTTCGTCGACAAGGACCGCATAGGAATATGGGGATGGAGCTACGGTGGCTTCAACACCCTCATGAGCATGAGCGAGGGACGTGGCGTGTTCCGTGCGGGTGTGGCAATTGCGCCTCCCACAAGCTGGCGCTTCTACGACTCTATCTATACTGAACGTTACATGCGCACACCTAAGGAGAACCCCGATGGCTATGATGTGAACCCCATTGTGCGTGCTCAGAAGCTCCATGGAGCGCTGCTCCTCTGTCACGGCACCGCCGACGACAATGTGCATCCGCAAAACTCGTACGAGTATGCAGAGGCGCTGGTACAGGCTGACAAAGATTTCCGCGAGCTTTATTATACCAACCGTAACCACAGCATCTATGGTGGCAATACGCGCAACCATCTGCTGCGCCAGGTGGCTAACTTCTTTGTTACCGAGCTGAAGTGATTTGAATTTTGAGTCTTGAGTTTTGAATTATCGGCTTTTAGCCGATGTTGAATTATTGATTTTTGATTTAGATTTTATATTTGGAATCTTAATTTGGGAAATTATTTAGGTTTTGCACTCCCTAATTCAAAAATGAACAATTCCTAATTGCGGCAAACCGCAACAATTCAAAATTCAAAAATCAGAAAAAGGCTGAGTTCCGTTTATATGGAGCTCAGCCTTTTTTAGGCTTTGTCTGAGGACGTCAAAACGAAAATTGAAAAATCCCATTGCTTTCGCTTGTTGGAGATCTATTATACAAGAAAGTGTGTAACAGTAGCTTTGTACCATCATCTGAACATTTCCTAAACAATTGCTAATTTTCTTCATTTGCCGTTTAAGAGCCGTTAATATGTTAAATTGGAATGTTAAAATGGAATAAAGATATAAGCCAAAATGGCACATTCACAAATTTTGCTCTTATTTTTGCAGTCGTGAAAACAAACTATGGGCTACATAAACGGCCTTTAGGAAGATAAAACAATACAAACATAATGACAAAATAAAACGGCAAAAGCAAAACGACAACAAAGATAAGTAGACCATAACAGATCAAACATCTTTATTTAACAAACATGAAATTATAAACTAAAAAGGTAATAGATATGAAAAAGTATTCAAAGTATTTGTTAGCTGCAATGTGCGTCGTGGCATTGGCGTTCTCTGCCGGCGCATTTATCAAGGTTAATGCGGCAAGTGCAACCGTGGCACCAGGACAGCCCGTAGACCTTACATACGCTGCCGAGAAATCGCTTCCGTCGGTGGTACACATCCTTTGCACACGCAACAGCAAGGTGGAGACCGTGGAGATGCAAAGCAACCCGTTCGACGATTTCTTTAGCGATCCATTCGGATTTTTCGGAAACCCCAATCAGGGCAATGGAGGAAAGCAGAAACGTCAGTATCGCACACCCAAGCAGCAAGGCTCAGGCTCGGGCGTGATCATTTCTGCCGATGGCTACATCGTTACCAACAACCATGTGGTGGAAGGGGCCGACGAGCTGACCGTGACACTTAACGACAATAAGGAATATTCAGCCCGAATTATCGGTACTGACAAAACGACAGACCTCGCACTCATAAAGATTGACGGCAAGAATCTGCCTGCCATCACCATCGCCGACAGCGAGAAGATCAAGGTGGGAGAATGGGTGCTCGCCGTGGGCAACCCCTTCAATCTCACCAACACCGTGACAGCGGGCATCGTGAGCGCCAAGGGTCGTTCGCTCTATCAGAACGGTGTAGAGTCGTTCATACAGACCGATGCTGCCATTAACCCCGGCAACTCGGGTGGTGCGCTCGTCAATACCAAGGGTGAGCTTATCGGCATCAACGCCATGCTCTACTCGCAGACAGGATCTTTCAGCGGCTATGGATTTGCCATTCCTACATCTATCATGAACAAGGTGGTGGACGACCTGAAAAAATATGGAACCGTGCAGCGTGCTGTGATCGGCATCCAGGGACAGGATGTGAAAAACTATGTTGACGCTCAGAAAGACAAGGATAAGGATGTGGACCTCGGCACAATGGAGGGCATCTATGTGGCTAAGGTAACTGAAGGCAGCGCAGCCGAAGAGGCTGGTCTTAAGACAGGCGACGTGATTGTGGCTGTTGACGGCAAGAACGTTAGCAAGATGGCTGAGCTGCAAGAGATCCTCGCTCAGAAGCGTCCGGGCGACAAGGTGTCGCTGACCTACCTACGCGACAAGAAGAAGAACACCAAGACGGTCACTCTGAAGAACGAGCAAGGCAATACCAAGGTTGTGCAGAAGGCTGACCTTGATGTGCTGGGTGGAAACTTCCGTGAGGTTACTGCCGAGACAAAGCGTCAGCTCAACATCAGCTATGGTCTTGAGGTTACAAAGATCAGCAATGGTAAACTGAAGGATAGAGGCATGATCAAGGGCTTTGTCATTCAGCGCGTTAACGACACACCGATGAAGACCATCGAGGATCTGCAGCAGGTTGTCAAGGAGGCTTCTACAAGCCGTGAGCCGGTGCTCTACATCCAGGGTGTTTACCCGACAGGCAAGAAGGGCTACTTCGCTATTGATCTTGAAAACGAATAAGGCTCTTAGTTTTAAAGAACTCTTAGTTTAGAGACAAGATTTTAGTATAACAAATTAAAGCCAAGGCGTATTACATGCCTTGGCTTTTTTATGCATTTTATAAACATGTCACTTACGAACCGTAAACAGGTAACTTTCAAGGCTTAAATACGTCACTTGCAAAACATAAATATGTCGTTTTACAAGAATATCTGTCTTACTGATTTTACTTTACACTTTTCTCTTGCTTTTACTAAATTACTTTACTACAAATTTATTCCATTACTGAATAACTTTACTATACAGGAAAAGTGTTACTGAAATGCTTTACATAGATGTTCCTGTTTGCAAAAATGAATTTATGCCAGTATGAGGAACCGCATATTCGTGGGTGTGAGAGGACAGTAAATACAAAAATAGGAGGTAAATGCCTGTTATTGGTATTTACCTCCTACTTTAAATTATTTGCTAACCATTGTTATCCGCAGCAGAAGAGCACGATGAGCTGTGCCGTAAAGATACGGAGGAACATGCTCAACGGATAAACGGTAGAATAGCCGATGGCGGGAGCCTCACGCGAGCAGATGCTGTTGGCGTAAGCAAGTGCTGGAGGATCGGTACATGTACCGGCAATCATACCCATGATGGTGAAATAGTTGAACTTGAACTTCAGACGGGCAATCACACCAACGATAAGGATGGGGATGATGGTTATGAGGAAGCCTGTGAACACATACATCAAGCCGTCGCCCTGGACCACGGTTTCCCAGAAGTGGGCGCCTGCCTTGACACCAACGCTGGCGAGGAAGAGCACAAGTCCAATCTCGCGGAGCATCATGTTGGCAGATGTGGTGGTGTAGGTGTTGAGCTTCATGCGGTGGCCGAAGCGACCGATGAGGATGGCGATGATCAGCGGACCGCCAGCGATACCGAGCTTCAGAGGCACAGGCATGCCAGGGATGGCGAAAGGAATGCTTCCGAACAAGATACCGATGATGATGCCGATGAAGATAGTTGCGATGTTTGGTGTGTCGAGGCGCTTAACAGAGTTGCCCATGAGTTCAGAGATGCGGTTAACATTGTCCTCAGGACCAACAACAAGAATCTTGTCACCCACCTGGAAACGGTAGTTGCGCGATGCAAACACATCCATGCCCTGACGTGAGATGCGTGTCACGGTAACGCCGTAAACGCTTGAGAAGTGCATCTTGCCAAGCGTCTTGCCGTTCATTGACGAGTTGGTGACCACGATGCGGCGTGACACCAACGGCTGGTTGCTCTCGTCCTCCTTCCATGGTGTGTCGACCTCAGGACCGATGAAGGCCTGGATGGCTTCAGCGTCGGCCTCGGCACATACCACGAGCACCTCGTCGCCCATTTCAAACTTGTCCTTGCTGCTGGGAATGGTGTATTTACCATCATGGAACAGACGTGAGAACACCACATCGCGGTTGAGGAACTCGTTGATCTGTGCCACGGTGCGACCGGCAAGGTAGGTGTTGTTTACCTTAAGGTGCATCTGGTGTGGCTTGGCGTGTGGGTTCTCAGCCTCTTCCTCCTTCAGTTCTTCCTCCTCGTCGGCAAGACGGGTGCGTGTGATGAAGCGCACGGCGATGGTGGCAAACTCTGCTCTCGTGATGTTGCCGTCGGGCTTAAAGGTGCCATCCTCGTAGCCGTCGATGATGCCGGCGTTGCTGAGGGTGGAGACGGCGTTGTTGTACCAGGCGTCGGCAGGCACATCCGTGTAGTCGTTGGTCTGGCTCCAGAACTTGTCCCGGCTCTCGTCGGTGAGGAGACGGAAGAAGATGGTGGCCACCTCGGCCCGGGTGATGCTGCCCTCGGGGCGCACGGTGCCGAAGAAGAGGATGGGCTCATGGTGCGAGTTCGTCAGGCCTACGGGCACTATCATGTGTCCCACGCGCACATTGAAAGCGTTGTTCATGTGGTAAGTGATGTGGAACTGTTCGAGCGCGACCTCGCCTCCCTTTTCCACCTCAGTCTCGTACTCGCCGTTCTCCGTATTCTCGATTTCGTACTCGGTGCCCACTCCTCCGGCCTCGAATTCAATCTCCATGCTCAGTGCCCAGTGCTTGTTGAACTTGTAGTCGCCTGCTATCACGAAGCGCGGCATGGCAATGGTGTTGCGTTTTATCTTGCTGTTGCCGTTGCTGTTGCCCTTGAAGCGGTTGATGCCATAGTTCTTGAAGGCACCCACCAGTTCGCCGTAGCCTCCTATGCGGTAGCGGTCGAAGCTGTCATACTCGGTGCTGTCGGCGTTCCACTGCGCACTTGCCTGTACTCCCGTTGAGAGTGTGAGGGCGAGCACAGCCAGCCGTGCGATGTTCTGCTTTCCTTTCATTTGCTGTTTACGATTTTGTCGGTGCAAAATTACACCGACCTGGAAAGCCCTGCAATACGCAAAAAACGTGATTTTGCATCGCCTTTCATTGGTTCTCAGATACCTAAAAATAGTGAAATTGGGGGTCGTGGAGGCTTTTCGGGAGCGAATCACGTGCCTTGGCCATCGCTGATTCTGTGAATTTCGTACCTTTGCGGCGAATAAAAGTAAGTACGTTTATGACAGAGAAGTATCACGATGGCGACCCTATGAGTGACGTAATCAGCGGTGATTACCGCATGCTGCAAATCCTGAGCCGCTTCGGTATCACCCTTGGTTTTGGCGACAAGAGCGTGTCAGACACCTGCAAGGCTGCCGGTGTGGATGTGTCCACGTTCCTCACCGTGGTCAACTATGTAAAGGACCCCTCGCGCGCTCATATCAATGATATGGTGGAGCAGGTGGACCTGCCTGCCCTCATCCGCTATCTGAAGAACTCCCACAGCTTCTTCGTGGATTTCCGCTTGCCCAACATCCGTCGCCGCCTCATCGAGGCCCTCGATTGTTCTGCCAGCAACCAGATAGCCTTCCTCATACTCAAGTTCTATGACGAGTATGCTGCCGAGGTGGCGCACCACATGGAGTATGAGAACACGCATGTGCACCCCTTCGTGGAGAGTCTGCTGCGCGGAGAACTGCCCAGCGAGACCTTTGCCGCCGTCACCGACCAGCACAACAACAACCATCTCTCCATCGAGAAAAGCATCTCGGAGCTGAAGAGCATCATCATCAAGTACTACCCGGGCGACGGTAACGCGCAGCTCATGGGCGAGGTGCTGATGGAAATCTATATGACGGAAGAGGACCTGCAGACCCATTGCCACATGGAGGATACGCTCTTTGCCGAGTGTGTGCGCCGCCTGGAGTGCAGGGTGCGCGAGCAGGAAGCCGAGGGAAAGGTGGAGTGCGAGGAGCCCTCTGCCCCGCAGACGTCACAGGACGGACTGAGTGAGCGCGAGAAGCAGATAATAGTGCAGCTGGTGGAGGGGAAGAGTAACAAGGAAGTGGCAGAGGCTCTCTTCATATCGGTCAATACGGTGATGACACATCGCCGCAACATCAGTCGCAAGCTGCAGATACACAGCACGGCGGGACTCACCATCTATGCCATCGTCAACGGGCTGGTCAAACTGGAAGACCTGAAGCTCTGAGACCGAATTCCACGCTGATGTAATTGTCCAAGGTGCGGCATGCGTTGCCCGAGAAAGCGCATGCCGTGGCCAGGAGATGCTGCCACTCCTCGCTGCCGAGGGCTGGCAGCATGTCTTTTCTGATGCCCCGCCAGATGAGGCTGCATGCCAGTCCGGCATTGAAGTTGTCGCCTGCGCCCACCGTGCTGGCCACGTCCTCCACCCTGGGCACGGGAAAGCGCAGGGTGTCGTGGGGCAGACATACTGTCACAGCACCGGCTCCGCTGGTGCAGATGAATACAGGGCAGAGCTTCCTTATGTGCCTGTCGTAGATGGTAGCGGCATCGCGCTCGCCAAACAGCACCTCGAAGTCATCGGCACTGCCGCGCACTATGCTGCTCCTGCGGCAGTTGTCCTCGATGGTGGGCAGGAGCGCCTCCAGCTCGTGGCTGTGGCTGCTGCGGAAGTTGATATCGTAGTAGATGATGGCTCCCCCGGCCGTGGCATGGCTCAGCATGTCCTCCACCAGCGGCCTCATACCCTGGCACGAGGCAAAATACGAGCCGTAGAGCAGCACGTCGTCAGCGTCTATCTGGGGCAATGTCCACTCCTTGGGAGCCTCGGGCTTCTGCTTGTAGAATACATACGAGGCATCTCCGTTGTCGTCCAGATAGGCCAGGCTCACCGCACTCTTCATGTCGGGACGCATGGGACAGTAGTCTGTGCCCACATGGTTGGCGCGCATGAAGTCCAGAGTCTGCCGTCCCACGATGTCGGCTCCCGTGTCGCCCACGAACACGCAGGGCACTCCTGCACGCCCCACACTCACTATGCTGTTGAAACTGCTCCCGCCGTGGACGGCAGCCCGGGGCTGTCCGTTACGGAATATGATGTCCATGATGGTCTCGCCCATCCCTATCACCTTGCGTGTCTTACTCATCTCCTTGGTCTTTTCTCATAAACTCCTTGAGCCTTGGCAGAGCCTCGACGGCTGCCTCGCGCCCCATCCGGTACACCCGTTCCATGCGCTTCTTGTCCTGCTGCACGCGGCCGATGGGCAGCGTGTCATGGGGATAGATGACCAGCGCATTGCCCTGCTCCTCCTGGCTGTGCAGGTAGTCGAGCTGTCCGTTGTACATCACGTGCCGCCGTGCCATGGCCTCCGTGATGCAGGGGTAGCGCTTCATCAGCAGACGGAAGAGGGGCAGGGTCTTGGTCTGATGCTTGCGGAAGCCCTCGGGCTGCGTGAGCACCACCACACAGCGCCCGTATCCTTCCTGCTGGAAATGCTTGAGGGGGATGGAGTCGGCTATGCCTCCGTCGAGCAAAGTGCGCCCTGCCACATGCACCGGACGCGACACGATGGGCATGGACGCCGAGGCGCGCAGCCAGTCCATAGCCTCGCCGCGCAGGCTGTCGAGCCGCTTGTACACGGGCTGCCCGGTGAGTGCGTCGGTGCATACAACCTGGAACTCGGTGCGGTCCTGCTCGAAGCGGTCGTAGTCGAAAAGGTCATACTGATTGGGCACAGTGCGGTAGCAGAACTCGGCATTCACCAAGTCACCGCTCGTGAAGAGGCTATAGAGGCCCATGTAACGGTGGTCGTTGCGAAAGCGGATGCTGTAGCGCAGGGCGCGCGAGGGCTGATGGGACTTGAAGTTACAGCCGAAAGTGGCTCCTGCCGACACGCCTATTATCCCGTCGAACTCTATTCCCTCCTCCATCATCACATCGGTTACGCCCACGGTGAACATGCCTCGCAAGCCTCCTCCTTCCAGTACCAGTCCTCTCTTCATTTTTCTCCTCTGTTCTGTGCGGCGCACTGCCTTATATGCCCCGGCGCCCTTAATCGAAGTACAAATGTATTGATTTTCTGTGTTATGGAGCATTGAAAAGGAAAAAATAGCTACCTTTGCAGCGAAAATGAAGACTTTTTCAGAATTAGGACTCAATGATGCGCTGTTGCGTGCCATTGCAGAGCAGGGCTATGAGAACCCCATGCCCGTACAGGAAGAGGTAATTCCGTGGCTTACGGATACCCAGTCAGATAACCAACACTCAGACCTTATAGCGTTAGCGCAGACAGGAACGGGAAAGACCGCGGCCTATGGCCTTCCCTTGCTCCATCTGCTGGCAGCCGAGGGCCATCAGGGTGACAGGAAGCAGGTGAGGGCCTTGATATTGGCTCCCACCCGCGAGCTGTGTATCCAGATAACCGAGGATCTGCACGACTTTGCGCATTATCTGCCCGACATCAGCATGCTGGCAGTGTATGGCGGAGCAGGCATCGAGCCGCAGATACGCGCCCTGAAGCATGGCGTGGATATCGTGGTGGCTACCCCCGGACGCCTTATTGATCTGATGAACCGCGGGGTGGCCGACCTCTCCCAGGTGAGCAGCGTCATCCTCGATGAGGCCGATGAAATGCTCTCCATGGGCTTCCAGGACGACCTCAACAGCATTCTCGAGGGCGTGCCTGCCGACCACCGAACGCTGCTCTTCAGCGCTACCATGAGCAAGGAGATAGAGCGCATAGCCAAGAAATACCTGCGCGACGCACACCAGATACAGGTGGGCAGCCGCAACGAGGGTTCCGAGAATGTCAACCACATATATTATATGGTACGTGCCAAGGACAAGTATGCTGCCCTGAAGCGGGTGGTGGACTACTTCCCGCGCATCTATGCCATCATCTTCTGCCGCACGAAGGCCGAGACGCAGGAGGTGGCCGACAATCTCATACGCGATGGCTACAATGCCGACGCCCTGCATGGCGACCTCTCGCAGCAGCAGCGCGACCTCACCATGCAGAAGTTCCGCCACCACCGCACCCAGTTGCTGGTGGCCACCGATGTGGCTGCGCGCGGACTGGATGTGGATGACCTCACCCATGTCATCAACTATGGAATGCCCGACGACGTGGAGAACTACACCCACCGAAGCGGCCGTACCGGCCGTGCAGGCAAGAAGGGTACCAGCATCAGCATCATCAACCTGCGTGAGCGTTCGCGCATCCGTGTGGTCGAGAAGCAGATACAGAAGCAGTTTGAGCTGGGTACGTTGCCCGAGCCACGCGACATCTGTGCCAAGCAACTCTATCACGTCATCGATGACATCGAGCGTGTGGAGGTGGATGAAGAGGAGATAGCCCCCTTCATGGACGAGGTGCAGAAGCGCTGGGAGTGGCTTGACAAGGACGATCTCATCAAGCGTGTGCTGAGCCGTGAGTTCGGTAGGTTCCTCCAGTATTACGCCAACGCGCCCGAGATAGAGCCTGTGGCCGAGGGCAAGCAGTCGCGTGAGAAGGGTGAGCAGGGCGGCCGTCGCCGTCGTGGCGAGCGCACAGCCGAGGAGGGCTACGTGCGTCTGTTCCTCAATGTAGGCAAGACAGACGGCATGTTCGCCCGCGAGATAATCGGACTGCTCAATAAGAACGTGCATGGCGAAAAGGTCAACGTGGGGCGTATCGACCTCATGCGCAACTTCTCGTTCGTCGAAGTGGCCGAGGATGATGCCGACCGCGTGATAAAGGCTCTCAAGCATGGAGTGACCGTGAAGGGGCGTAGCGTGGTGGCCGACCGCAGTGAGCCAGAGGCCAACAGCGGCAATGACCGTGGTGCGAAGGCCGACCGCAAGCGTGGCACTCAGGGCAGAGGCCAGCGTGGCGAGCGTCAGCCCCGCCGCCAGGACCTGCTTGTGGGCGACGAGCGAGCCGGCAAGCGCCGTCCCTCACGCGAGGATCGTGGCTACA
>OKRS01001661.1_pt1 | contig 14243 bp, 9 predicted proteins | sample 1601191 | NCBI WGS metagenome assembly OKRS01 (sample SAMEA3541509, study PRJEB24748) | human gut metagenome | biome: human gut; feature: human-associated habitat; material: faeces | place: China | collected 2012
GAATTCTTCACTCTTCGTTCTTCACTCTTCCCTTATAAAGGCGTCAGCCTTTTTTCCCCTTTAAATATTCATACCCGAACCGGCAGCGGAGACATTCCTTTTTGTCGCAATATTCGCGTTTGAGCTGAATGAGCGCTTGCGAGTCGCCAGCGTTGTCGACCGACAGGCCACACTGTTGCCACATGCGCACGATGGTGTTGTCCTCAGCCTTGAGCTGTTCGAGGAAGGCGAAGGCGCGGTCGCAGAGCTTCTCCGAAGCGGTGTGCCGTCCATAGGCGTAGAGCATGGGCACCACGGTGTTGATGACAAGCACGTCTTTCGATGCCTTCGACAGCTGCTTGTCGTTCGTCTTGCTCTCCTGCCCGAAGGTGTAATGAGTGTGCCAGTAGGGTGTGGTCCCGGTCGACAGCATGCGCCGCACGTCGTCGAGCGATTGGCTGTTGGCCATCAGGCTCAGGGAGCACTGTCGCGAGCAGTAGAGGTTGACGAGCTGGGCTATGCGTATGTAAGGAAAGTTCTGCGGTCTGAGCCTCAGAAAGCGCCACATGCGGCCGTCTATGGGTGTGAGGTTAAACTTATGGGCGAGGTATGTGTACTCGCGTGAGAGGCTTTGAAAATGGGCATCTGCCGCTGTCTCGAGCTGTCTGTGCTCCGTCACGGCCGCCACGTTAAGCAGTCCGGCCTGTCCGAAGAACAGCGCTTCGATCTGGAACGGGTCGTCGCGGTGGTGGGCAGCGGCATCGAGCGGCAGGTTCATCGCCCATGTCTCGAAGGCGTCGCCGTTGACCCCGAAGCCGAAGTTGCGTGCGAGCGTTGTGAAAAACGCCTGTTCCCATGACCCGCCCGCCGCCTTTGCCCGTGCCTCTATGGCCTCCGTCTTCTGTTGCAGCCGTTCGGTTTGCAGATAGCTCATCCACGAGTGTTGAAGGAGGCGCGACAGGTTGGGTATGATGCGATAGCACGGCGGATAAGCGTCGGTGTGGAGCAGCTCTTCATAGTTGTCCTTCACCTTTTGCGGCACCGGCAGCACCAGCTGTGGAGGCTTTTGGCCGTCTTCGGTTATGGCCTGGCAGTTGTCTTCTTCCTCGACCACATGCAGCACCACGTTGTTGTATGCCGTGTCGCGGTCGTGGTGGTGAGCGAACCACTCTGATGCCTTTGTGTGAAGTTCCACGTTCCCCACCCACAGCGTGCCGTTTATGCGCACTTTGGCGTTGAAGAAGTCGGGGCCTGCGTTGCTGTTGTGCAGGCCGGGGTCTATGACCTCCACATCTTGTCCGATGGTGGTGGTGAGGGCTGACAGGGGGAAGAGCTTGTGCTTCCAGACATAATGAAGGAGTTGTTCCATGACGGGGCTTGTTTGGTGGAAGGTGTTTATTTTTGCAAAGCTACAAAAAAAGTCCCGAACTCGTGGGAGAACGGGACCTTTTTCTTTCTTTATTTTTGTCAATCCTTGCTTCACAAGGTTGCTTTGTCTTTCAATGCCTTCGTTTTTACTTCTTCAGCACCTTCTTCACGTTGCCGTTGGCATCTTTCACAATGTAGAGACCAGGCTTGGTGATGGCGTTCACACGCATGCCGTCGATGGTGTAGATGCCAGCGGCCTGAGCCTGAACAGCCTGAGCGCCGTTGATGCCAGAGGTGATGCCCTGAGCGTTGCCCTTCTTGATGTTGAGGGTGTAGACATTAGTTGTGGCGAGGTCGTTTGAAGTGATCTCAAAAGTAGCCTTACCGTCGGCGATGGTGGTGCTTACATAAGCGCCCTTACCGTCGCTTATAGCCTTCAGGTTATTGGCAGTAACGTCGAAGGGCACGGTAGCGGTATACTCTTTTGTCTCGCTGTTTACGCCGTCAACAGTAAACACCTCACCGTTCTCAGCGGTCAGGGTGATGGCCTTCAGGCCAGCGTTATACACGAAGCTCAGGTCGTCAACGTAGAGGAGGTCGCCGTCAGAGCCCTTGCCAGCGTCGGCATTGGTTGAGAGAGTTACGAGCACCGACTTAGCCTTTGCGCCATACTGTGCGAAGGCGTCGTAGGTGAAGGGGATGGTAAACTCTTTCCACTCGTCACCTGTCTCAGCAATCTTTGCGTTGCGTGCCTCGCCCACCACGTTGGTGTAGGTGGTTTCAGAGGGAGCCGGCTCGTGGAACTCGGTACCGTCGTTGATGATGGCGGTAGCGGTGGCGTAGGGGTGCTCGGCGTTGGCAGTGCCTTGCTTAAACTTCAGCCATACCTTCATAGCATCGGGGAGGCTGTACAGTGTAGCGTAGAAGGGATCGCCGTGAGCATCCTTATCGGTATTGCTCATATCGCTCCACGCATAGTTTGCGTTGGTATTGCTGGCAACATAGTCGCCAGTGTTCATGCGGCCAGTGGTGATGGTGCCGTTAGCGATGGCAATGTACATGTTTATGCTCTTCAGCATGAGGCTCTGCTTGCCAGTAGAACCAGGGCGCACGTCGTCGCTCTTAAAGGTTACGGGGTTATAGCCAGCCATATAAACGAGGGCGGGGTTGCCTGAAGCGCTCATGAACGAGTGCCAGTAGTTGGGCTCGTCGCTGCTTGCGGTGTTAGGCTCTGAATCAGGGAAGTCGGGGTTCTCGGGCTCAGTCACCGTTGCTGTGTGATAAGTTTCAAAGCCAGCGTTGGGCAACTGATACTTGGCAGTGCCGAAGGTAACCTTGATTTTCTGGTTTAGTTTCTCCATGATGATGTCGATGTTGGTGTAGAAGTCACCGTCGCGCAGCTCACCAATCATGTCGATAGGTACGTCTCCCAGCATTATATCCATGCTACCGCCCTTGATGGCGATGTTTTTCTTTACCTTCAGCATTTGTGTCTGACCGTTTGACACGGCGGGCACGTCGGTAATGATGATGTTGCCCACGTTCATGGTCATTTTGCCCAGCGTGAACTTAAAGTTCATCAACTTCAGGGTATAGTTACCATCGGCCTGCTTCTCTATTGTGATGTCAGTGGTCTGGTCTACTGTTGTGCCGTTGATGTCGATGTGCAACGGCCCGTTGTAGGTGTCGGCCATGCCGGTGAGAGCGGTCATGGCAACGAATAATAATGTAAATAATTTTTTCATATTTCTTATTGTTTTTGGGATTTAATTGTTTTCTTTATTTCAGCTTATACGTCACGCCTATGGTGCCGTATATGGGGTACATGGTTTGCTCGATGGTTTTAAAATCTCTTTTGAAGATGCCTGTCAAGCCCCAAGCAATGTCGGCGTAGGCACCCCAACGTTTTGAGAAGTACCAGTCGGCGCCGGCGTTGAGGCCGAACTGCAGATGTCGCAGGTCGTCAGAGAAGTCGTAGGTGCCTCGTGAACTTTCGTCAGAGCCAATGTTTATCTTGTTGCCAGTGGGGTCGCCCACACGCAGATGTCCGTTGTAAGCATAGCCCGAGAAATTGTTTGACAGGACATAGCTGAGATAAGGTCCTGCCTTCAGTCGCACACGTCCCAGGTCGTAGGTAGCCTGCAAAGGCAGAGTGATCATCCACTCGTCAACCTCTGTCACCACGCTTCCGGTGAACATACCGCTCACGGTGCGTCCGCCCTGTCGCATCTCCATGTGATAATTTTTCACATCGGCGTCGGTCTTCATGTTTTTGTTCTCGTAGTGGAAGCCAGCCAGCACGCCCCACCCCTTTCCCAGAGGTTTGTAGGCATCGAGCGCCAGCGTGATGTTAGGCTTCACCGTGAATTTGTTCAGGCCGCGAATCTCTGCGGGCATGCCCAGAGGTGCCGTGCCTCCCAGCTCATATCCAGCGCGTGCATAATAGGTAAGGTTGTCGAAGATGCCTATGGCCATTGCCTGCACCGAGAAGACCAATGCCGCTGCTGATGCTATGATATATTTTTTCATTCTCATTCGTTGCTTGTGTTATTTTGTTTGAGCATTATTGTGAATATCTGCCTGATGAGGTGGAACTATTCATCCCACGACAGGTGCACATCGTCGATGCACAGGGTGCTGCCCACAGCACCCTGGAAGTCGGCACCCTTGAAACTTGAGGTGAACACAACAGCCAGATTATAGCCGTGTTTTGCCAAGACGGCTGGGTCTATTTCGGTTGTGTAGGTGAACGGTATGTTGAAGAATGTCCATGAGTCGGTGGTCTTGACCTCATCAATGATGGCTGTCGCCACGATGAGGTTGCTTGAGCGCACGTTGCTGCCGTCGAGCGTCACAGAATGACCTTTGTCGTCGGTGTTGCGGTATAGCACGGCATAGATGTCGCCACGGTCGGTGACGGTCTTGTCCCAATTGTTTTGACGGTTTGTAAATTTCTCTCCGGGCTTGTAGGTATAATAGCCTGAGAAGCAGAGAGGCTTCTTGCTTACAGGCACACCGAACATGGTGGCCTTCAACGTCTCGCCCAACGCCTGAGAGAGGTCAAACTTGCCGAGGAAGAGGTTGCCAGCGGCGATTGGCATGTTCATGAGCAGACCGAAGGGACCTGTGCTGCATGTGGTCAGGCGCACGCCTTTGCCTGTGTGTCCGTTGTCAATGCTCACGCTGGGAAACTGGTCCTTAGTCACATGGTTTTCATCATCTTCCTCACCCATGCTGATGTCGAAACCGCCGTTGCCCGTTGCCCAGCAGTCCATGATGAAACCGTCGCTAAACTTCTCCACCCATGCATCGTAGGGGCGGTTGCAGCCCTCGGTCACCTGCTGCACGTCTTCAAAGTTGAAATTGCTGATGGCATCGATGGTTCGCATGCCTATGCTCACGGTGTAGGAGCGGCTCCATTTTCCGTCTTGCGATGTGACAGTATATCCCACTTCCTTACCGTCAGAGAAGTCGCGCGGAGTGTTGAGTGGCTGTCCGTCATCAGCCTTTACGGTGGCGCCTTCGGTCAGTCTAAACTGTGGCACAAGGGCGGTGATGTCGGCTTCGGGCAACACCTTAAATCGGATGCTACGCTCGCTCGACAGCACATTTACCAGCGTGTCGTTCTTGCTGAAAAACATTGCTTCGGGGTTGTCTACATGGATGTATGCCTGCTCAATGTCACACTCAGCGTTGAGCGGCTCGTCCTTGAAACACGATGTGAGCGTGGTAGATAGGCACATCATGGCAAGGGCCAAAAATTTTCCTTTCATCAAAACCAATTAATTTTCTTTTAGTTAAAAAACAATTCTTCTTTGGCGCAACAAAAACATGTGCGCCCTGTTGTAGAGAGACATCCGTCTGCCACTTTTTCTATGATTAATTCTGATTAACCGCATGCAAAGTTAACGCAAAAAAATCTCACAACCAAAAGTTTTGGGCAAAAAGATTGTTTACACCTTATATAAAGAACCTCTCTTGTCTGATTATGGCCAATAATTTTCACAAATGGAACAAAACAGCATGAAAATGAGCACTATGGGGCGCCCAGGGGAGCGCACATGGCAAAACAAAGGGGCCGATTAAGCAAAATTAATAGAGAATGGTCTGTGACACAACGTTTTTTTATTAACTTTGCAAGGTCGATGCCCCAACGACACGAGAAAAGAAAACAAAAACAAAGAAAAGAAACAACAAAACTTTTTACACAAGATGAATATAGCACTTATTGGCTACGGCAAGATGGGCCACATGATCGAACAGATCGCCCGCGAGCGTGGCCACAACATCGTGAGCATCATTGATGTAGACAACCAGGCCGACTTCGAGTCGGAGGCGTTCGCTTCGGCTGACGTGGCGATAGAGTTTACCTCACCCACAGCTGCCTATGGCAACTATCTCAAGGCGTTCAAGGCTGGCGTGAAGGTGGTGAGCGGCTCTACAGGATGGATGAAAGAGCATGAGGCCGACGTGCGACGCATGTGCTCGGAAGAGGGCAAGACGCTGTTCTGGGCGTCAAACTTCAGCATCGGCGTGGCCATCTTCTCTGCCGTGAACCGCTATCTGGCAAAGATCATGAACGGCTTCCCACAGTATGACGTGCGCATGGAGGAGACACACCATGTGCATAAGCTCGATGCTCCCTCAGGCACAGCCATAACGCTGGCAGAGGAGATCGTCAACGACCTCGACCGCAAGACCGCATGGGTCAAGGGAGAGCAGCATCTGGCCGACGGCACCGTGGAGGGAACAAACGTGTGTGAACCCGCCGAGCTGCCCATCGAGAGCATACGCCGTGACGAGGTGCCTGGCATTCACAGCATTATCTACAACTCTGAGGCCGACTGCATAACGATCACGCACGACGCTCACTCGCGCAAGGGTTTCGCCCTGGGAGCTGTGCTTGCTGCCGAGTTTACAAAGGAGCATGAGGGATTGCTGACTATCGGGGATATGTTTAAGTTTTAAAAAATAGAAGCCCCTCCCCCTCGCCGCTTCGCGGCTCACCCCTCCCCTTATGGAGGGGAGTGAATGGCCTTGGGGCTTGAAAACGTTCTTCTCATGTTCTTGCTTCAATCTTTCATCTTATTGCCTTGGCATAACAACCAAAGGTCGAGCGAGAGCGGGGAGCGAATGGCCTTTCTTCTTGAGAGGTGTCTTGAAAAAAGCATATTCTGAAAGCGAATATTAACAACAAATAAAAAAATCCATTAATCATCGGCGGGCGAGGAGCAGAGGGTGCGGATGGTGTGGAAAATAATTTTATGATTGACAAAGAAAAAGCAAGTCTTGACCCACGAAAGCAGTGGGCTAAGTTTATAGTGGTCCTGGCGATCTACCTCCTCATCCTGCTGTGGCTGAAGAGCTGGCTGGGACTCGTGGTGGTGCCGTTTATCTTCGACGTCTACATCACAAAGAAAATTAAATGGCAGTGGTGGCGCGACTCGGAAGGCGTGACCCGTTTCGTCATGTCGTGGGTCGACGCTCTGGTGTTCGCCCTCGTGGCAGTCTATTTCATTAACCTGTTCTTCTTCCAGAACTATGTCATACCGTCATCGTCGCTGGAGAAATCGCTGCTCACAGGCGACTATCTCTTCGTGTCGAAGGTGAGCTACGGACCGCGCAAACCGCAGACACCGCTCACGCTGCCCCTCACGCAGCACACGCTGCCGGTGTTCGAGTGTCGCTCGTACATTGAGTGGCCGCAGTGGCCCTACGAACGCGCAAAGGGCTTGGGACAGGTGCAGCTCAACGACATCGTGGTGTTCAACTATCCCGCCGGCGACTCGCTCTGCTCGGCACCACAGTATCAGGCGCAAGATTTCTACCGCCTGACTTACGGCATTGGCGAGAGCAACTGGATTGAGCGCCATAACGGACAGAACCCCGACTTCGCTAATATGACGCCTCAGCAGCAGCGCAACTTCTTCGCTTCTATCTATGCGCTCGGACGCAAGATCATAAACGACAACCAGCTCGAATATGGCGAGGTCATTTCGCGCCCCGTCGACCGACGCGAAAACTATGTGAAGCGCTGCGTGGGACTGCCCGGACAGACGTTGCAGATAAAGAACCGCACCGTCTATATCGACGGCAAGGCCAACAAGGAACCCGACAACGTGCAGTATGCCTACTATGTGAAGCTGCGCGGACAGCTGCCATCGGAGCTTATCGACGAGCTGGGCCTATCGCAGGAAGACATCATGTCGCTCAATCAGCAGGGATACCTGCCGCTCACACACGCCTCGGCAAGGGCGCTGCGAAGCCGCAAGGACCTCGTGGAGAGCGTGACCATGGTTGAGGACCCGACAACATGGGATATCTATCCGCTCAACGGCAACAAGGGATGGACACGCGACAACTATGGACCTGTATGGATCCCGAAGAAGGGCGCCACCGTGAAGCTCGACATGAACAACATTGCCATCTATGAGCGCCCGATAAAGGTCTATGAGGGCAACGACCTTCAGGTGCGCGGCGGAAAGATCTTCATCAACGGCAAACCCGCAACAAGCTACACATTCAAGATGGACTATTACTGGATGATGGGCGACAACCGCCACAACTCGCTCGACTCGCGCTACTGGGGCTTCGTGCCCGAGGACCACATCGTGGGCAAGCCGATCTTCATCTGGTGGAGCCACGACCCCGACCACAACGGCTTCTCCGGCATTCGCTGGAACCGTCTCTTCAGGTTCGTGGACAACATAAAATAAGATTCAGCTGTTTTTATCTTTTAAAGAGGGGCTTTGAAATCTTGAAAGAGAAGCTTTGAAATCTTGAAAGAGAGGCTTTGAAACCTTGAAAGAGGGGCTTTTGCAATCTTGAAAGAGAGATTCTAAACCTTAAAAAAGCGGGTTCAAAACCTCGAAAAAAGGGAAAATCAAATAGTAAGAAAAAAGGGTGCCTTAATGACACTTTGAAAGAGGCTTAATGGCGTTCCCATTAAGCCTCTTTGACGTCCTCATCAAGCCCATTTGAGGGCCTCATTAAGCCCATATGACAAACCAGGGTGGTTTTTAAGAACCGTTAACAATTAGCGTCAGAAAATTAACATAAAACTTAGCAAAATGTCAAATAACTCCCCCCATTTTTTCTCCTCCAAATCTCCCGATTTTACCTCCGATTCGAAAGACCACACCCCAACAGGCGGTGAAGATTTTAAAGCTTGCGAAGCTTCAAAAAAGAGCGAGGTTGCAAAAGGCAGAGAGGCTATAAAAGGTAACGAGATAAAAGAAGGTAACGAGATGAAAGAAGGTTGCGAAGCTGAAAAAAAGAGAGAGGCTGCAAAAGGCAGAGAGGCTGAAAAAAGAAGCGAGGCTATAAAAGGTAACGAGATAAAAGAAGGTTACAAGATGAAAGAAGTTAGCGAAACCGAAATAATATCCCTTTCTCAAGCAAAAAATCCCGACCAGCCCAAGCATATCACTCCCCTCCATAAGGGGAGGGGTGAGCCGCGCGAAGCGCGGCGAGGGGGAGGGGCTTTACTTTCCACCACCTATTTCGGCCCCGTTCAATGGTATCAGAAGCTCAACCGTCACCGTTGCATCATAGAGCAGCACGACAACTTTGTCAAGCAGACCTACCGCAACCGTTGCGTCATTGCCTCGGCCAATGGTCCGCAGACCCTCACCGTGCCTATAGAGCGTTATGACGGCATGAAATGTGCCATGCGCGACATACGCATCTCCGACCACGGCAACTGGCGTCATCTCCACTGGCAGGCTCTCGTGTCGGCGTATGGCGAGACCCCTTTCTTCGAATATTATGCTGACGACATAAGACCCTTCTTTGAGGAGCATCGCTGGAAATATCTCCTCGACTTCAACCTCGACATCACCCACACCCTCTGTTCACTGCTCGACGTGCGTCCCCACCTGACGCTCTCTGACCATTATATAGATGCCGATGAGACCATCTGCGGTAGCGGAAGCTTAGATGGAGCTGCCGCAGGCTTAAGCGAGGCTTTTGAAAGCTTTGGAGGAGCTGTTAAAGGCTTAAATGGAGCCGCTGAGGGCTTTGGAGGAGCTGTTAATGGCTTAGACGGAGCCGCTGAGAGCTTTGGAGGAGCTGTTAAGGGTTTAGACGGAGCCGCTGAGAGCTTAGGTTCTTTATCGGCATGCTCATTATTTGTAGATTATCGCGATGCCATACGTCCCAAGCATCCGCTGCCTGATACCGAGTTTGAGGCTCGTCCTTATTATCAGGTTCGTGCTCAGCGTCATGGTTTCCTTCCCAACCTCAGCGTCCTCGACCTGTTGTTCAACGAAGGGCCAGAGGGCATCTTTTACCTTTAAATCACCCATTTCACCCCCACCTTAAAGTCGAAGGTGTTGGCACGCACGTCGTCATGGTAGACATAGCGAGTGTGGCGAAGATAATAGTTGGTGGCAAGCTCCACACCACAGTGGCGAGAGACGTTAAAGAAGAACACGGGGTTGAGCACCACCAGCTCGGCGTTGCTCTTGTCGCCCTGCACGTTATAGTAGAGCGGTTCGCGGTCGGAGGTGTCGATGTTCTCAATGCCCTTCCATGTGAAGATGCGATAATAGTCGAAGTTGAGGGCGAAGAAGCCAGCGCGCCGGAAGAGCACCCTTGTGCGCGTCTTCATGCTGTAGCCGCTGCCCATGTTATAGTCGCGATCGATCACGTTATAATAGTCGCTCTTCGAGCCTCCAAGCACTATCACACTGGCGTAGACGCTCTGCTCCACACTCTCCAGACTGCCTTGCGGCTCAAACCGCGCCATGACGCCGGGACCCAGGCCCACAGCCTCGGAGATGCGGTAAGGCACGGTGCCAGACCCGTCTTTCACCTCCTTTGAATCGAAATAGTTGAAATGTTGGAATATGCCGAAGCGTGCCTCCATGGACCGGCCCACATAGACGGGGGCTGCCCACAGACGGCCCAAGAGGTGTGCGCCCGACATGGTGGGTTGGTTAGAGGTGAGGCCGATGTCGAGATGCGCCGTGAAATAGTCATACGGGCGGTTTGTGCGCTCGTTGTATGCGTCGCCATATTCCATGCCAAGCTCCAGACAAGGGGCCATCTCGCCGCGGAACAGTGCGCCGTCATCGGCAAGATAGCGTGTGCCGACGCCCAGGGTGAAGCGCACGGGAACGGACTGATAGTCGTGGTAGAGGTTATGTGATGAGCGCACCCTCCAGGCCTCGCCCCTGACAATGCGGTTGAAGCCCTGAATGGGGTTCACGGCAAAGGCCAGCGCCTCGCGCACGAAGCGCGACATGCCGCGCTTGCTGTCGTCGAGAAACAGGTGCGACACACGGTTCGTCATCTCGCCGATGCACGTTCCGCCAAGGGCGGTGGCAAACACATCGTTGATGGCCGGCGGCTCGTTCTCGCCCAAAAACTCCCACATCAAACTGCCACATACGGCATAAGGCACCGACTGCCAGAAGGACATGCCGTTGCTACGCGCCGAGTTGAAATAGAGGTTGCCGTGGTAGGGATGGGCGAAGAGGTTTGTGGAGAAGGGGTCGTTGTCCCACACAAAGCCCGTCTTGAAGTTGTGGCGTATGCTGTGGAGCGATATGCGCGAATAGGAGGCGTTGGCGATCCAGCGGTCGTAGCTGAACACCAAGGCGTTTATGCCCGCCGCCTCAACAGCTGCGAGCCACGGACGGCGACGAGGGGCAAGAGCGAAGCACGAGTCGGCAGACAGCGTGTAAGGGTCGCCCTGAGAGAGGGCGTCGTCAAGGACAGAACGGCGCAAGGTGAACGGCTGCTGCGTGGCACGGGGCCAGGTAAAGGCGAGACCTGCCTGCAAGATGAGTTTCTCCTCATAGAGGCGGCCAGAGCCATAATGGCGCGTGTTTCCGTAGCCCACAGAGGCGAACGCGCCCACCGACTTGCAGAAACGCCACTCGGTGTTGAGATGCGCCTGTAGCGAATAGAGACGGTGCGGACGGTCTGACGAGCGCTCGGCAAAGGTTTCTATATGACTGAAGCCGAGGTCGGCGCCAAGCATCCAGTGGGGCGTGAGCCACACATACTGTCCGAGGCGGTAGGACAGGGCACCCGAAAATTTCTTGTCCAAGCCCATATAATGGGTTCCCACACCGAGCATGCTGTAGGTCGAGCGGTTGGAGAAGCGCACGGCAGCGTTGAGCTTCGACGTGTTGCCGCCGAAGGCAAGGATGTCGATGCGTGTAGAGGGGTTGATGTTGACAAGACCGATCTTTCGTCCGCCCGTGTCGGCGGTATAGTTGACAAGCCCCATCTGCACGCCGCGCGGATGAGTCACGGCAATGTTTATGACGCCGAGCTGCACGCCGCGCAGCGAGTCGGCATAGTTGTAAGAGCCTATCTGCACGCCGCGCATGACGCCTGTGGAGAGGTTGAGCAGCGGCGACACCTGCAGGCCGCGCTCCACGCTTCCTGCCATGTTGCTCACGCCGCCAAGCTGCAAGCCGCGCATGTTGTTGCCCGCAATGTTGTTCAATGCTGACAGTTGCACACCTTTCATCTCACGCGCCACGGTCTGCACGGCACCCGTCTGCACACCACACATCTTGCCCGCACCGCTGATGAGAGAGAGCTGAAAGCCACTGAGCGTGTCGGCGGCAGCCAGCAGTCCGAGGTTGAAGGTCTTCACGCGGTGACCGTCGGCCGTTGTGTGGTTTGCGCTTATGCCTATGTTGGTGTAACGCGGCGTGTGGCGAGCGCTGTCTGGGGATATGCTGTCTGGGGATATGCTGTCTGATTGAATATTGTCGGCATGTATGGTATCGGCATGAACCGTCTGCCCCCACACGCTTGTCGTAACCGCTGTGGCAAGGATAAGCAGTGAGGTTGCAAACTTAAAAGATGTGGACGAGATGTGCATAATTTTACTTCTTATTTCGTTACAAAGGTAATAAAATTATGCACACTCGGCCACATCTTATGCCTAAAAAACCCTTCTACAAGGTCGCTATCTCTTTTCGTAGTCGCCATAATAGCCGCTACTGCCACCGGAGCGCGTGTAGGTATGACCGTCGGAGCAAGCGAAATCGTCAGTGTCGCCAATGCGGTTCATGGTCAAGGTGCCGCCATTGCCGTCGCTCACGATGAAGGAGTTGCCCTCCTCTTGGCGTCGACGCGCTGCAGCCTGGTCCTCTGCCTTATCTGAAGCGTTCTTCATTTCCAGCAGTTTGATGAACATTTGGCACACCAGCCAGGCAGCTAACAGAACACCCATCGACATCCACATGAACGCCTGGTTGAACAGCTGAAGCCAGTGCATGGGGGTGCGGCCATGAGAGCGGCGCCAGTCGATGACGGTGGTGGGCACAGCCAAGCACAGGTTGGCAAACACCAAGGGCAGCACATTGGGCGCACCAAGGGCGAAGACAAAGCCCATGAAGTTGAAAAACACCACAGCACCCAAGTGTACGAACGTGGCAAGCGTGCCTTCTTCGCTTTCGCCACAGCCCTCTGCCTGGCCTATGCGCTCATACAGATTGTCGAAGACAAGAAATTGTAACAGCATCAACGCGATGGCAAGCACCACGAAGCCGATGCCATAGAGCACGCTGGAGAAGGCGCTTGACAGCACCGTTATGCTGAGCGAGGGAACGGCAAAGACCACGATCTCAAGACCGACAACAGCAAGGGCGGCAAACTGGGACGCTGCAAACCACGACGGGAGGGCGGGCATGTTGGGACTGACGGTCATCTGGCTACCGTCGTCGGACGAGTCGTAGACGATGGGGTTGCGGCGGATGTCGTATTCGGCATCTTCGATGCTGTTTTTCACAGCTATAAAGAGGAAGAACATGGCGGCCACGAGAACAACCATGCCAACGAGCACCTCGGTGCCATAGCGCGAGTTTTCTCGCTGCTCCTGCAACTTGGTCTGCTCCATAACCTCTTGCTGCGCCTTCTGCTCTTCCACACCGGCGGGCGTGATCATGTGTGCCACGGTGGCCAGCTCGCTGTCGCTGACGAGGTCGCAGGGGCGGTTCTCGACGACGCGCATGTCGGCATATTCGGTCATTATGCCCGCTGAATATTCATACACCTTCTTGTCGTTGTAGCTGTCGAAGAAGAGGGCTGTGCTGCGGCGGCTCTCGCCTCCAAACGTCATGGTGCCGTCGGCGGCGTTGCGTTCGCCAAGCGCTGCAGGTGCCAGCACCTTCTTGTCCTGAGCCTTTGTGAGCTGGTAGACCCTGACGGCCGAGCCGTCGGCGGGCAGGTCGTCGTTGCCACTGCTCACATAGACCGCCATGTGGCGGTCGGCATAGACATACATCGTGCCGTTGATGCACTTTGAAGGACCGCTTGAAAAGGGCGAGTCGCCCGAGATCCACAGCGTGGCGGTGGGCATGACGGTGGAGGGCTCACGCTTCGCCGCATCTTCCGCCTGGACAGGCTTGCTCTTCTTGCCCTGAAGCTTATCCAATGGAACGACAAGGGCTGAGAGGGCCACAAACACACAATACATCAGGAAATAGACCCCGATGAGTTTCAATGCATGAACAAAACTTTTCATATTCTTTAATTTGTTAGTATTTTTCTTCTTTTCTGTTTTTTCCGTTTCAGGTTTTCCCGTTTTTTTCCGCTTCAGGTTGCCCCGTTTCTGATTTTTTCAGAATGGGTTCAAAACGATTTTGGGACAGTTTCAGAACGTTTTTAGAACGATTTTAGGCTATCATTTCACAAAGATAAAAGAAATAAGGTTATAACAACGCACTTCCCAACACCTTTCTTAAACAACAATAGGCAAAACTACGGAAAACATTAGGAGGTTGAGAGAGGGAATGGATAGAGATGAAGGAAGACATGGTGGAAAGAGATAGAGGAAAGAGATGGTGGAAAGTTTCTTATGAATGTTATGAGCATTTATCTCAAGCGAACGTCGCCGCGCTCAACTTTGTCGCTTGCCAGAGCGTCGC